>Ga0224508_10003217_pt1 | contig 13557 bp, 10 predicted proteins | sample SF_Jan12_sed_USG_4_FD_170157 | JGI IMG/M metagenome (GOLD analysis project Ga0224508, IMG submission 170157) | Sediment microbial communities from San Francisco Bay, California, United States - SF_Jan12_sed_USGS_21 | ecosystem: Environmental > Aquatic > Marine > Sediment | place: USA...
GATGGAAATTCCCGGCAACGCGGGCGAATTGATGCACGGTTAAGCTGATTGAGCTGAAAGGACGCGCGATCTCCATCGAAGCAGCCATTCGCGATTCAAACTCACGAGCGGCTACTCTCCGCTTGGCGACGGACTTCGATCTAGACTTGTTTTGGAGGTGTGCCGGGTGGGTTTAGTGCAAATACACCGGCGGACCCGGCTCTGACACCACTCTTTCCGCTACGCTCAAAAATCCTCCACGTGGAGGATTATCGTACACATCGGAAAAGTCCTGCTCGTGGTAACCGCAGTGAGGTACGGCGATGCCGTCGGGCCGAATGAAGTACCAGTCGTCCCTGAAGTCCTTCTCGATCCGGAAGCCACCCTCATGCACCAGCGTGTGATGCTTGGTGCACAGCAACAGCAGGTTATCGAGACTCGTCTCGCCGCCGTTCGACCAGTGCTCCACGTGATGGCTGTGCAGGTAGCGTCGATTGCGACAGCCAGGGAAAGTACAGCAGTTGTTGTCTCTTGCACGTAAAGCTCTTTGAATGGCGGCCGGCACGATACGCGTCTTGCGGCCGATATTCAGCGGTTCACCTTTGTCGTCTTCCGTGATGACCACGGCCTGACCATCACAGCACAGCCGCTTCACTGACTCGATCGGCAGGGCAGAGCGTCCAGCACCATTGGCCAGTGCCGACTGATCGACGTGCACCGTGACCAGGTAGTTGTCACTTGCCGATGGCTCACCACCGGACAAGTATCCGCTGACAACATTCACGAACGCATCGGCCTGTCTAACTGACCACGACGTATCCGCAAGATCGGGAACCTGCAGCACTTCATCATCACGGGCCTTGTCGAGTGCCTTCTCAAGCAACTCACCGGTGTCCATCGGCAACTCCACCGTAATCGTCATCATGTGACGGCCACGATCCCGGCGAACCCGCAAGGATCGATTCGCATAAGCACGCGCCGCCGAATCAATCGACTCAACCGACCCACACCGCAACTCCCGACACCGTTCAGCCACATGCGCGGCTGTGTGCCGCAGTGCAAACGCAACGAGCTCGGCTTCGTTATCCGCATTCGCTACACGCGTCAAAGACCGCACCTTTGAATACGAAAGCTCACCTGTAGAAAACGCCGCAGAGATCGCCGGCAGCACTTTCAGCTTCCGAGCCACCCGCACCTTCTCCAGCGCCGTCGTCATCGACAGATCACAGCGCCACGCCAGCCACTCGGCACAGGTATGCAGACCCCACTTGAGAAAACCGCCGCGTTCATCGAACTCGCGAACGAGCAACAGCAGCTCGTAAGTGGCAGCGTTGATACGGGTACACAGCGAGAGAATATCGCGGTCGAGTTCCTCGATAGGAACCAGGTCGGGTGCAGGTCTCATGGCACATCCTTGTGAATGGAACAGACCTGTTATTATATACAGTAGTTAGACAAGAATCAATTGATAATCAATATGTTATAAGACCTTTCCGCGCTATTCACCCGGGTACAGAAACACCGTTGGTACCTCGGCGTACCAGGTCGAACCCTCTGCGGTTACAGCCACCCGAATCGTCGACGTCTCGCCGGATGGCGCGTCGATGCGCGTCGTCCAGTGCAGGTTTTCGCCACTGGTTGCTGCCATCGGCGAAGGCGCTTCGGCCACACCATCGTTGACCAGGCCAAGCGTTGCGCTTTGCAGGGGGAAGACTGACGTCATCTCGAGTTGCACGCTGTCAGCGGCAACCGACGTCGGCCGAATACTCAGTTTGAAGTCCGAGTTCTCGAGATCGCACGCGCCACTGTCGTAGCGACAGTTTGATTTGGCTATCAGCGTGTAGGCCGCGCCTTCTTTCGCGGCGTGTGGCCGCTCGGCGATGAAGTAGTCGATGGCAAACCAGGCCATGATCGCCAGTACAGGCGCCACGAGCATGGCGACGACAACGTGCTTGTTGGTGAACATCTATCCCATCCTACAGCATAAAAAAAAGGGGGGTCGAATCGACCCCCCGTAGTCTGATTCATGAGAATCAATGGGATGAAGCGGCTCCTGCACCTGACGGCACGCGAATGTGCTCGACGAGGTCCATGATTTCCTGCGGTGGTGCTGCGGTCATCTTGGCAACCGCGAATGCGACAGCGAAGTTGACCATGGCACCGACAGCGCCGAAGGCGTTCGGCTCGATGCCGAGGAACCAGTTCGGCGACATGTCGCCCAGGTACGAAGTGCTTTGGATGAACATGATGCCCTTGTGCTGGAATACGTAGAACAGCGTGACACCAATGCCCGCGATCATGCCCGCGATAGCGCCTTCCTTGTTCATGCGTTTGTAGAAGATACCCATCATCAGTGCCGGGAATATCGACGACGCCGCAAGACCGAAGGCGAGGGCCACCGTGCCCGCCGCAAAGTCGGGTGGATTAAACCCTAGATAACCCGCGACCAGGATAGCGCCGGCCATCGCGATACGACTTGCAAGGAGCTCCTGCTTCTCCGTGATCTCGGGCCTGAAGACGCCCTTGAGCAAGTCGTGGGATATCGCGGAGGATATCGCGAGTAGCAATCCGGCTGCGGTCGATAGTGCCGCTGCCAGACCACCGGCTGCGACCAGTGCGATGACCCAGTTCGGTAGCCCTGCAATCTCGGGATTAGCCAGCACCATGATGTCGCGATCAACCTTGGTCATCTCGTTGGTCTCAGCATCGGCCGAGTACTGGATCTTGCCGTCGTTGTTCTTGTCTTCGAAGGCGAGCAGGCCGGTAGCTTCCCAGTTCTTGATCCAGTCAGGACGTTCGTCGTAGACCATGTATTCACCCGGGGTCGGTTCGATCGTCTCGATCAGGTTCAGGCGTGCCATGGCGGCTACGGACGGCGCCGTCGTGTAGAGAATCGCGATAAACACGAGCGCCCAGCCGGCCGAACTGCGAGCGTCCTTGACCTTGGGAACCGTGAAGAAGCGAATGATGACGTGCGGCAGTCCCGCAGTACCGATCATCAGCGACAGCGTATACATGAACATGTTGGTCAGGCTTAACCTGACATTGGTCGTGTATTCGAGGAAGCCGAGATCTCGCAGTACCTGGTCCAGCCGGTCGAGCAGGAACACCTCGGAACCGGCCATGGTCGATCCGAGACCAAGCTGCGGAATCGGGTTCCCGGTCAGGTTCAGCGAGATGAAGATCGCCGGGATCGTGTACGCGAGAATCAGTACGCAGTACTGTGCGATCTGCGTGTACGTAATGCCCTTCATGCCGCCCATAACGGCGTAGATGAACACGATACCCATGCCGATCGACAAGCCGAGGTCGTAGTCCACTTCGAGGAAGCGCGAGAACGCGACGCCGATACCTTTCATCTGGCCGATGACGTAGGTCACCGAGGCGATGATCAGGCAGATAACGGCAACGATGCGCGCGGCCTTGGAGTAGTAGCGATCGCCGATGAACTCGGGAACCGTGAACTTGCCAAACTTGCGCAGGTACGGTGCGAGAAGCATGGCGAGCAGCACGTAGCCGCCGGTCCAGCCCATCAGGAATACGGAACCGCCGTAGCCCATGAAAGCAATCAGGCCAGCCATCGAAATGAACGAGGCTGCAGACATCCAGTCGGCTGCCGTTGCCATACCGTTGGCAATCGGGTTCACGCCGCCGCCGGCGACATAGAAGTCCTTGGTCGTTCCGGCGCGTGCCCAGATCGCAATACCGATGTAGATCGCGAACGTAAAGCCGACGACGAGATAAGTCATTGCTTGAAGTGTCATGGCTCGCCCCTAGTCTTCGTCTTCATGGACATCGTGCTCTTTGTCGAGCTTGCCCATGCGATTGGCGTAGAAAAAGATCAACGCAACGAATACGTAAATTGATCCCTGTTGTGCGAACCAGAACCCGAGCTTGTAGCCACCGAGCTTTATGCTGTTTAGCGGCTCGACGAGTATGATTCCGAACAGGTAGGAAACGACGAACCAGATCACGAGGCATAACGCCACGAGCCTCAGGTTTGCGCTCCAATAGCTGCTGTGCTTGGACATGCGATTCCCCTTGTGTGCGGGTGCTTTTATGGTTTTAGTGCCGCTGAAGGTAGCAAACGCACCCGGTCGCGGGCATTCGACGATAGTAGTAGACTGCCGCGATAACAATAAAAAAGCGGGGGCGTTCGGTTGATCAACTGGTGGGTATTGCTGGTCCTGTCACTCGGCTACGTAACGGTGCTGTTTGCCATTGCGTACTGGGGAGATAGTGTCGAGCAAAGCCGCATCTCCACGTTCAGCCGGTCCCTGATTTACAGCCTGACGCTGGCCGTCTACTGCACATCCTGGACGTTTTATGGAGCCGTCGGCTCAGCCGCGGAAAACGGCTGGGGCTATTTGCCTATCTATCTCGGGCCCATGCTCGTAATCCTGTTTGGCTGGCCGCTGATCGTTCGCATTGTCAGTATCAGCAAACGCCAGAACCTGACTTCAATCGCTGATTTCATCGCGGCCCGCTACGGCAAGGCCCGCAGCCTTGCAGGGCTTGTCACGCTGATAGCGACGATAGGATCGGTACCGTATATCGCGCTGCAACTGAAGGCCGTCGTCGGCGGATTCAGCATTGTGTCCAACTACTCTGTTACGGGCGGGGCAGAATATGACACGGCGCTCGTGGTCGCTGCTGCGCTTGCCGTGTTCGCCATCCTGTTCGGCACGCGCAAGATCGACGTAACCGAGCACCACGAGGGCATGATGATGGCGATCGCGTTTGAGTCGGTCGTCAAGTTGTTCGCCTTTGTCGCCGTCGGAGTATTTGCATTATTCCTGCTGCGTGACGGGGGAGGAGAGGTAACGGCGACCGCGGCCCGTGCGGATACGGTATTCAGGCTGGACCATGTACCCGATACCTTCGTGACCCAGTTGATCCTGGCCAGCGCTGCTATCTTTTGTCTGCCGCGCCAGTTTCACGTCGCGATCGTCGAGGCCCATAAGGACGCCAATATCCACGCGACGCGGTGGGCGTTTCCCTTGTACCTGCTCGTATTCACCGTGTTCATCATTCCCATTACGTTGGCGGGCCTGAAAATGCTGCCGTCGGGCGTGTTCAGTGGCGACACGTTTGTCCTCGCGTTACCCATGCAGCAGGGACATGACTGGTTGACCATCCTGGCGTTCCTGGGTGGATTCTCTGCGGCGACGGGCATGGTCATCGTTGCCTGCGTCGCCCTGTCGACGATGATCAGCAATGAGATCGTTATGCCGGCGCTATTGCACATCAAGGCATTGGGCCTGTCTGAACGGACGGACTATTCACGACTTTTGATTCACATACGCCGCGGCTCGATTGTCGGCATTACGTTGCTGGCGTATTTCTACTACCTGGCCATGGACAGGTCAGCGGCTCTGGCGAGCATCGGCCTGTTGTCGTTTGCGGCTGCCGCCCAATTCATGCCATTGATCATCCTGGGGCTCTACTGGCAGCGCTCCACCCGCATTGGTGCGTTCGCCGGCCTTCTCACTGGCTTTACGTTATGGGCGTACACGCTGTTCCTGCCGACGCTGGCAAGATCGGGCGTTTTCAGCGCGGACTTCATCGACAATGGCCTGTTCGGAATTGCGTGGCTACGGCCCGAGGCGTTGCTGGTGGACAGCAACGCAAACCCATTGACCCACGGGGTTTCGTGGTCGCTCATGAGTAACATCCTGGTGTTCGTTGTTGTCTCCCTGTTCACGCGCCAGTCGATGGTCGAGAAGATTCAGGCGCGCGCATTTGCGAGCCCCGCCACACAAGGACGGGCAGCACGCACACTGCCGGCCGCATCAGACCTCACGAATGCAGATTTGCGCGCGCTGGCAGACCGGTTCCTGGGCGAGGCGCATGCGCAGCGCTCGTTCGCTGACTTCGCCGATCAGGAAGGTGTCGACATAGCTCCATCATTGCCTGCTGACAGGCAATTGCTTCAGTTCACGGAGCGACTGCTGGCAGGTGCGATCGGTGCAGCGTCGGCACGCGTTGTGATCACGACAGTCCTGCGCAAGACAGGTATGGAGATCGGCGACGTCGTACTGTTGCTCGATGAAACATCACAGGCTGTTCGATTCAATCGGGAGCTGACGGAAACGACGCTCGAGAATATGGCGCAGGGCGTTAGTGTGGTCGATGCATCGCAGCGCCTGATCGGCTGGAACTCGCGCTATGTGGAATTGATGGACTATCCGGACGGGATGGTCCATGTCGGGGAATCCGTTGCCGAGTTGATTCGCTACAACGCGGAACAAGGTCGCTTTGGGGATGGCGACGTTGAACAGGAAGTGGCCAAGCGCGTGAAGTACTTGCGAGACGGCTCAGCCTACAAGTACCAGAGTACTTTCCTCGACGGCAAAGTCATCGAGATTCGGGGCCAACCGATGTCGGATGGCGGTTTTGTAACGACATATACCGATATCACAGAGTTCAAGTCGGCGGAGAACGCGCTCGTCGAGGCGAAGGAGTTGCTGGAGCAGAGAGTGGCAGACCGCACGGCTGAACTCGAGGAGACCATGCATGCGTTGCAGGGTGCGAAGGCCGAGGCGGAGGAGGCGAATATCTCGAAGACTCGCTTCCTGGCCGCGGCGGCGCACGATCTGCTGCAGCCGCTCAATGCCGCCAAATTGTTTGCAGCGCTGCTGAATGAGCATCGCGGCGAAATGACCGATGAGCAGAGCAAACTCGTCGCGAGGGTCGAAAGCGGTTTGCTCAGTGTCGAGGACCTGTTGAGTGCGCTGCTCGATATTTCGCGGCTCGATACGGCAGCACCGGAACCCAACAGGGAAGACTTCGCTATTGCCGATACGTTTAAGGCCCTGGATGCGCAGTTTTCCCAGACGTTTGAGGAGCAGGGCCTGGCGCTGAGGTTCGCGAATACGGACATCTGCGTGCATTCCGACCCGGCGTTGTTGCGTCGAATCCTGCAGAACTTCGTCAGTAATGCCCGCCGGTATACGCGAGAGGGCGGCGTGCTGGTGGGTTGTCGCCGGCGGAATGGAGAGGTTGCCATCCAGGTTGTCGACACGGGGGTCGGCATCGCAGAGCGCGACCAGAAAGCTGTGTTCGAGGAGTTTCATCGGCTGTCGGACGGTGCGGAAAGCGTCAAGCGCGGGCTCGGGCTCGGGCTCGCGATTGTCGATCGTATAGCAAGACTGCTCGGGCACGATGTGTCGCTAAGTTCCGAACTGGGCAAAGGCAGTTGTTTTGAGGTCCTCGTCCCGCGCGCAAAGGGCGCCGCCAAAGCCAAGGCGCCACGGGCGGCAGCGGAACCAAGGGCCGCAACCTCGATCGCAGGTCAGTTCATATTCTGTATCGACAACGAGAAGAACATTCTCGATGGTATGCATGGCCTGTTGAGCAAGTGGGGCGCGAGCCCGGTTATCGCCACGACGCTACAGGAAGCGTCGCACGAGATGGAAAAGCTGTGGGTCGAGCAGGATCGACGTCCGGCGTTGCTACTTGTCGATTATCACCTCGACAACAAAGTGACAGGGCTCGATGTTATCGCGGCACTATCCGACGTCGCGGGTACTCAATTGCCGGCTGCCATCCTGACGGCCGATCACTCGGCGGAGGTGTCGGAACGGGTGCGCAATGCGGGTCACGCGCTGTTGCACAAGCCGGTGAAACCGGCCGCGCTGCGTGCGTTGATCAATCGGATCCTAAGTCGCGGCGTCGCCTGAGCCCGCTTCCAACAGGGATGGCGCGTTGATGCGCAGCTGCTGCACGGCGAGCACCGCCTGCGTGCGATTGTTGACGTTCATCTTGCGCAGGATGGCCGTGACGTGAGCCTTGATCGTCGCTTCGGACACGCTGAGCTGGTAGGCAATCTGTTTGTTGAGCAGGCCTTCGCCCAGCATCATCAATACCCGGAACTGGTGTGGGGTCAATGAACTCAGGGCGGCGGCGATGCCGGCTTCTTTGCTGTCGAGCCGGTCGTCCTGGAGATCTATCCCTGCGGGGATCCACACTTCGCCGTCGAGCACGGCCCGAATTCCCTGTTCCAGCGTTGTTATTGCTGAGGACTTTGGGATAAAGCCGCTCGCGCCATGCTGAATCGAACGTCGGATCACCGCGGGGTCATCCATCGCTGACACGATGACCGTTGGCAGGGACTCGTGCTTACTGCGGATATACGCGAGCGCGGAAAAGCCGCTCACACCCGGCATGTTGAGGTCCAGCAGCAACAAGTCCGCCTCGGGATTGGCTTCGACAACGACCTGCAGCGTGTCGAGGCTGTCTGCCTCAATGATCTCGGCATCGTCTACGCAATTGCCGATCGCGTGAATCAGCGCCTCCCTGAACAGGGGATGGTCGTCCGCAACGATGAATGTGCTCTTGTTCGTCACGGCGCCTAGGTTACCGCAACTGCATGTCGTCGTCGCGATGCATTAGACCTTCGTCTACACCGGTCCCGGATTCGACTATTGGCTAATGGCAAGCGGCGAGGGCGTCACCGAGTATCCACCTTGCCTACAAAACACTCCGCATTGGGGGACACAATGACGCGTATAAAAATACAATCACTTGCCGCAGGAATCGCGATCGCTTTATTGAGTGTGAGCGGACCGGTCCTCGCGCAGGATTCGGACACCGCAGCACTTGAGGCTCGTGTGGCCGAGCTCGAAGCGATCATCAAGCAACTGGTCGACGACAAGAAGGCTAAGCCGGCCCCGGCGCCCGCGGCCAAACCAGCCCCTGCGCCCAAGCCAGCACCTGAGCCATCGGGTTCCGGAACGACTTACAAGTTCGGTGGCTACGCCAAGTTTGACGGCATGTTCTCCGACTACAGTGATGCGACGCCCCCAAGTAGTGCCGTTATTCGCCAGTTCTATCTTCCCAGCCAGATCCCGGTGGGTGATGGTTCGGCCAGCAGTGATACCACTGTCGATTTCCAGGGCCGGGAAACACGATTGAACTTCCGCGCTGACACAACAACAGGTGGCGGCGACAAGATTACAGCGTTTGCCGAGATTGACTTCTACACGCACGCAGACGGCAACGAGCTGGTCTCCAACTCGTACAGCCCGCGCTTGCGCCACGCCTTCGTGAAGTACAACAACTGGACGCTTGGCCAGACGTGGTCGACCTTCCAGGACGTCAGCGTATTGCCGGAAAACCTCGACTTCGTCGGTCCGTCAGAGTCGACGACCTTCGTACGCCAGGCAATGATCCGCTACACGAAGGGCAACCTTGAGCTGGCTGCTGAGAACCCGGAGTCTTTCGTCTTGGGTACGGCCTCCACCGCGACCGGCCACGACACGATTCCCGACCTGATTGCCCGCTACACGTTCAAGCTGGATGGCGGGAGCTATATTCGCGTCGCCGGTCTCGTGCGCAGCCTCAACATTGATGAGCCGGGTGGCGTCGAGGCAGACGAGACGGCCTACGGCATCAGTGCCTCGGCCAAGTTCATGTTTGGCCGCAACGATCTTCGTGCAATGGTGACCCATGGTGACGGCGTTGGTCGTTACGTCGGTCTCGGCCTCGTCAGGGACGGCGCTGTAGATTCCCTTGGCACTGGTATCGATACGATCGAAACAACGTCTGCCTTCGTGTCTTACCGGCACCACTGGAACGACTCGTGGCGCTCAAACTTCACGTATGGCACGAACTCCATCGATCTACCCGCGTCGGCCGGTAACCAGACCAAGTCGGCATCGAGTTTCCACGTGAATGTCATCCACAACATCCTGCCCAAACTGGATGTCGGTGCTGAGATCATGTTTGCGGAACGCGAACTCGAGAACGGCGTCGACGGCGACTTCACTCGCTTCCAGGTGTCGGCGAAGTACGCTTTCTGAGTTCTCCTCCCGGGAGGGGAACCGCTCGGCTTGATGACTGGCGGTGTCGGTAACGACATCGCCAGTTTTCCCGTTCCGGCTGGCGTGTCAGAATCCACGTATGAAAGAAATTCCCGAGATCGCACAGTTTCTCCGAGAATTGCCTGGTTTCGACAGCCTGGACGACCAGCAGCTGTCTGCCTGTGCGAAAAGCATCGATATTGCCTACTACCGGCAGGGCGACGACATTCTCACGACCGGTAGTGAGAACCGCTGGCTCCATATAATTCGCAGTGGCGCCGTGGAGTTGCGCGACGATGCCGGTGAGATGATGACGCGGCTCGCGGAAGGCGATTGCTTCGGGTTTCCATCACTGATGCGCCAGTCGCCGGCACGCAATCACTCCGTCGCGATGGAAGATTCGCTGGTTTACCACCTTGATGGCGAAGCCTTCGCACGTGCGCGACGCGCCAGCAACGAATTCGACACCTTGTTCATTCGCGCACTGTCCGACCGCCTGACCATGCAGCCTGCTGCGCCAACGTTTCGTGGCGTGTCCGGGCAACAGGTGCGCAATCTCGTCAACCGGGCGCCCATCAGCATCGAATCCACAGCGACGATCAGTGAGGTCGCGCAGAAGATGGTTGCGGAGCGCGTATCGGCAATGCTGATCCGCGACGACGATGGATTGTGTGGCATCGTCACCGACCGCGATATCCGCGAGCGCGTTGTTGCCGCGGGCGTAGCCGGTGATCGCCCAGTGACCGAGGTCATGACGAGTGAGCCAATCTCCATTGATGGTGACGCGCACGCTTACGAAGCGGCAATGATGATGATGCAAAGCAATATTCATCACCTGCCCGTGATGGCGCACGGAGGACTTCTCGGCATGGTCTCGCGCAGCGACTTCATGCGCCTTGAGACGGAACATCCGCTCTACCTCGTTAGCGACATTGGCAAGCAGACCACGGCCGATGGCGTCGTGGAGGCCTGCAAGCGGTTGCCCGGGCTTATTGTTGGCCAGATCGAATCCGACGCAAACGGCGAGCAATTGGGCAAGTTCATTACAATGATCACCGACACAGTCACTCGGCAGTTGTTACGCATTGCGGAAGCGACCTACGGTCCGGCCCCGTGCGATTATGCCTGGGTGGCGCTGGGATCGCAGGGGCGCTTCGAGCAGTCGGCAAAGAGCGACCAGGACAATGCGCTGGTCCTTGCGAACGATGCGACCGATGCCGATGACGAGTATTTCGCGGCGCTCGCGAAGGTTGTCAACGACGGGCTGGATGCCTGTGGTTACGTGTATTGCCCGGGGGACGTCATGGCGTCCAATCCGAAGTGGCGCCGGCCATTGAGAGAATGGAAACAGTATTTCCATCGCTGGATCACAGTGCCTGAAGAGAAAGCGCTAATGCACGCGAATATCTTCTTCGACCTGCGCTGTGTTGCCGGTAAGTCCCGGCTCGTCGACAAGCTGAAGAAGAGCGTGCGCGAAGATGCACGCAAGAACGAGATCTTCCTTGCCCTGATGGCGAAGAACGCAATGAACTACCAGCCGCCGCTCGGATTCTTCCGGCAATTCGTGCTGGAGAAATCCGGCGGGCACAAGAATACGCTCGACCTCAAGCTGCACGGAATCATGCCGATCGTCGAAATTGCCCGCATTCGCTCGCTTGCAGCAGGGGAGCTTCGCATCAGCACCCGCAATCGCCTGCTGGCGGCTGCAAAGGCGCAGGAAATTACCCAAACCGATGCGGCCAACCTGATCGACGCGCTCGACTTCATCGAGAAACTGCGCATTGAGCACCAGAGCAGGCAGTTGCAGGCAGGCAAGAAGCCTGACAATCACCTGGCGCCCGACGAGCTGTCACCGCTTGTTCGCCAGAATCTCAAGTCGGCGTTCTCGCAGGTGCGCGTCAGCCAGTCGGCGTTACTCAATCGCTTTCACCTGGCATGAAACACACCTGGTTGCAGGCCAGGCGCTGGTTGTCGAGTCGCAAACACCTTGCGCCACCCTTTGACGCCTTCATCGCCGGTGACATGCCTGGCCCGTCGAGCCTGATTGCGGATACCGAGTTCGTCAGTCTCGATATTGAGACGACGGGTCTCGATCCTGCCAGTGCCGACATGCTTAGCGTGGGTTGGGTCGTCGTTCGGAACGGCAAGGTCGATCTCGAGACTGCGGAGAGTCATATCGTCAGGCCAAGTGGCGATGTTGGTGACAGCGCTTCGGTGCACGGACTCACGGACACAGTGGTTGGAGCCGGGCTCGACTGGGGCATCGTTCTCGACAAGATAGTCGAAGCTCTGACGGGTCGCGTCCTGGTGGTGCATCACGCCGGCCTTGACCATGCGTTGCTGGATCGAATGTGCCTGCAACGCTACCGGGCCCGATTGCTGTTGCCGGTCGTTGATACGCTGGCGATCGAGCACCGGAGGCAACAGAGGAATCACCACCTCGAAGCCAATGCTTCATTGCGGTTATCCGATCTGCGAGACGCTTATGGATTGCCGAGGTACTCAGCTCATGATTGCCTGGTCGACGCGATCGCCACGGCGGAATTACTGCTGGCAATAGCGTCGCACCGGCGCTTTGCGACGCTTGGTGAACTTATCGCTTAGCGGAAGTCCTGCGCCAGGATTTGCAGGCGCCGCGATCGTTCAGCGCATACGCGCCGGGTTTCGTCGAGGTCGATATCGTCATCGGCAAAGCGGCGCTGCCGGCGGAAATACTCGGCCGGGTCGGTCCCGTCAGGCTGGATACTGATGTTGTAGCGTGTGCCGTCGAATACTTCGTATATCGGGAACAGCCCGCTGGCCACGGCGATACGGACAAGCTCTATTGAATCTTCGGGCTCCGATTTCCAGCCCGTCGGACACGGAGAATGTATCAACAGAAAGCGCATCCCCTGCATCGAGAGTGCCGTCGCCATCTTGCTGGCGAAGTCCTCAGGATGGGCCATGGACAGGGTCGCGGCATACGGAATGCCGTGGGCCGCCATGATCGACATGATGTCCTTCTTACTCTCGGCCTTGCCTGTCGGGGTCGTCGTTGTGCGGGCCCCTGCCGGTGTTGCCGAAGATCGCTGCCCGCCCGTATTGCCGTAAATTTCATTGTCGTAACAGATATAGATGATGTTCTCATTGCGCTCGGCCGCGGCCGACAGCGTGGCGAGACCGATATCGTAGGTGCCGCCGTCGCCGGCCCAGCAAATGACCTGACCGGGTTCATCGTTGAGATCGCGAATGCTCGCGTAGCCTGATGCGAATGCCGGGGATGAGGCAAACGTCGCTGCTATCGTCGGTACGCCATAACTCGTGGTCGGATAGGCGCCGGCTGTAACGATGCCGCAGCACGCCGGAATCACGAGTGAGCAACTGTCGCCTGCCGCGTCGAGGGCGCGACCCAGCATGGTGAGGCCGACACTCATGCCGCAGCCGCCACAGTTCGTGTTGCCGGGGCGCAGCAGGCACTTGTCTTCGTGAGCAAGCGGTGCGGTCGCGTTCATTGCAGCGTCTCCTTACCGGTATCGATGCCCATCCAGACAGGTTCGCCTGCACCGTCACGCGCTGTCAGGTCGGCGAGAATCTGGTCGATGACAGCCGGTGTGACATCTTCGCCGCATAGCCCGGTCAGGTAGTTCTGGATCATCAGGTCGTCACGATGACCCTGGAAGGCGGCTCGAGTGTCCTGCCAGAACACGCCACCGAGACCCGCGGCGTAGTTGCGGTCCAGAACCGCGACGCGACTCGCCGATAGACAGGCCTGGCGCAACGCGGCTTCCGGGAAGGG
>Ga0224508_10003218_pt1 | contig 13555 bp, 11 predicted proteins | sample SF_Jan12_sed_USG_4_FD_170157 | JGI IMG/M metagenome (GOLD analysis project Ga0224508, IMG submission 170157) | Sediment microbial communities from San Francisco Bay, California, United States - SF_Jan12_sed_USGS_21 | ecosystem: Environmental > Aquatic > Marine > Sediment | place: USA...
TGTAGGCGGCGAGGCCCGTGCGGAGCGCCTCGCGCACCTCTTGGTTGGCCACGATCTCGGGCAAAGGCGTTCCCGGGTCGAGGCCGGCGACCTTCGCGGCGCCCACTGGACTGGGAAAGACAAGAAGGCCCACCTCGTCGCGGTCATGGCCGGCGACCACGGCGTCCTGGATAATGGGCGCGCCGGCGGCGATGGCGGCGACGCGGAGCGTGCCCGTGCTGACCCACGAGCCGGTCAGGAGCTTGAAGTCCTCGGCGACACGGCCGTCGAAGAGGATGCCTTTCGCGGGGTCGTCCGGGTCGGCCAGCCTGCCGGCATCGCCGATCTTGTAGAAACCGTCCTCGTCGAAGGCTTCCCGGGTGAGGTCGTCTCGCTTGTAGTATCCCGGGGTCACATTCGGGCCGCGGACGCGCATCTCGAGCTTGCCGGCGTTGGGGATCATCTTAATTTCCGAGCCGGGCGCCGGAATGCCGATCACGCCGGCCCGGTCGATCGGGAAGTGGACCCCGGTGACGAGCGGCGCCGTCTCCGTCGCGCCCCAGGCGGAGGTCATGACGACCTTCTCGCCGCGGGTTGCGACAGAGAGCGCCTCGAGGCGCTCCCAGAGGTTCTGGGGCAGGGCGGCCGCGGCATAGAAGATGGTGTCGAGGTTGGAGAAGAAGTGATCGCGCAGGGCCTCGTCCTGCTCGAGGTAGGGCACGATCATGTCGAAGCCGCGCGGAACGTTGAAATAGAGCGTCGGCGCGACGTCGCGCAGGTTGGCCACGGTCTTCTCCACGAGCCCGGGCGCCGGTTTGCCGGCGTCGATGTAGAGCGTGCCACCGTTGCGCAGGATCATGTTGAAGTTGTGGTTGCCGCCGAAGGTGTGACTCCAGGGCAGCCAGTCGACCAGGACCGGCGGGCGTCGCGTGACGAAGGGCCAGATCTGGGCGATCGCCTGCTGGTTGGAGCAGAGCATGCGGTGGGTGTTGAGCACCCCCTTGGGCAGGCCCGTCGATCCCGAGGTGAAGAGGATCTTGGCGACGGTATCGGGGCCGACCCGCGACTGGGCGGCGTCGACCGCCCCGGTCGGCGCCGTCCCTGCCAGTGCGGCGAAGGCCGTGACGCCGAGCCCTTCCGGCGGGTTCCGCGCCACCACGACCTCGACGCCCTCGAGATCGAGCGCGCCCAGCGCCTTGGCGAACATGGCTCCGTCCGCGGCGAAGACGAGCTTGGGCCGGATCAGGCCGAAGACGTGCTTCAGCTTGCCGAAATCCCGGGACATCAGCGAATAGGCCGGGGAGGTCGGCACCACCGGTATGCCGACATGCATGGCGGCGAGCTGCAGCAGGCCGTTCTCGATGCCATTGTCCGAAAGGATCATGACCGGGCGGTCCAATGTGACGCCCCGCTCGAGCAGCGCCTGGGCGATCGACCGCGCCAGATCGCGGGCCTCTCCGAACGAGATCCCGCGCCAGCGTCCCTCCGGGTCGCGCTCCGCCAGGAACTTCCGATCGGGCGTTCTCTCGGCCCAGTCCATCAGGTGCTCACAAAGGTTCGAGGCATAGGGGTCGAGCTTCATCGGCGAGCGCAGAATGAACCCGCCGCCCGGTAAGTTCTCGGTATCCACGCGTGCCGGCGCGAAGTCCAGGCTTGCCCGGGGTGCATCGATCATGACCGCGGCGTCCGTCGGATATTCACCGGTCCCCGACCCGAACGACGGCGGCCATGGCCGTGTCCCCTGCCGCGCAGCCCTCGAAGAGACCGGTGCCGCCTCCGCGCAAGGCGAGTTCCTCGATCAGCTCGATGATTGCGCGCAGCGCCGTCGGTCCTTGTGGATGGCCCCAGATTAAGGGGCAGCCGTAGTTGTTCATGGCCTCGAGATCGGCGCCGGTCTCCTTGGCGAAGACGATATCGTTCACGGCGAAGGGGTTGTGCGACTTGACGGCGTCCATGTCGGCGATGGTGAGCCCGGCCTGGTCGAGCGCGCGCTTCGCTGACGGCACGGTCGCCTCAGGCATGAAGGCGAGCTCCGTGCGCGCCAGCCCGAAGCCCAGGAGCTCCACGGCGACCTTGGGATCGCTGCTCAGGTCCCTGGCGCGCTCGGGCGTCGTGACGACGACCGCCGCGCTGCCGTCGGCCGGATGGGTCTGCGCTCCGTAGGTGACCGAGCCGCCTTCACGCACGGGCCTGAGCTTGGCGAGGCCCTCTTCGTTGGACGCGACGATCCCCTCGTCGCCCTCGACGGTCGTCGCGACCTTCCTGTAGTTCGGCGCGGGCACGTCGAATGGCAGTGTCATGTAACGCTTCTGGAACGCCCGATCGTCGGCCAGCGCGTCCTGATACTGCGCCTGCCGCCGCAGCACGAGTGCATGCTGCTGCTCGGTCGAGATCTGATGCTTGCCGGCGACGTTCTCGGCCGTGTCGATCATGGCGTGCCGGCCGAGGGGATCGCAGGAGAAGTTGTCCAGCACCCAGTCTTCCGAGCCGCCGGTTCCGCCGGGCGCCTTGGGGCTCGGATAGTAGACGTGGGGGCCGTTCGAGGTCCGGTCGCAGGTCACGACGAGCGCGGTCTCGGCGAGGCCCGACTCGATCTCCTGCGCGGCGGTCAGGAGCGCGCGCGTTCCCGTGGCGCAGGCCTGATTGATCGTCGGCCCGCCGACCTTGCCCGCGCCGATCAATCCCATGAGCCAGGGCATGCCATAGAACGAGTGGTGCTGCGGCACGGTCATGCCGAGCACGCCGTAGTCGAAGGTCTCGGGTGCGATGGAGCGCTTTTCGAGCTCCCGCTTGGCGACGTGCGCCGCCAATTCTAGGCTGTTCAAGTTGGCCAGGCTGCCTTGCCATTTCGCGAAGGGAGTCGACCAGTAGGTGCCGTAAGGGATCTGCGCGCGGTAAGCCATTGCCCGTGTTTCCGATGTCGCGATAACGCTAGCCGATCTCCGCCGCCACGTCGCGCATCGCCGCCTCGGCCCGTTCCAGGGCTTCCGCGACATGCTGCCGGGTGGTCACCGTCGAGAGCGCGATCATGCCCCGCGGGGCGAGGAAAAGCCCGTGGTTCATGGCCGCAAGATGGAACCTGCTGACTATCTCGCCGTCCTCGCGAACGATCGAGGATTCGGGAGCGGCCTCGCTGAAATAGAGGTTGAGACAGGAGCCGAAGTGGTTGATCGAAAGCGGCAGGCCGACCCTTATTGCGGCGCTGGCCAGGCCGTCTTTGAGTTCTCCGCACAGCGTCTCCATGGCGGCGATCCGCTCGGTGGTAAGCTCGCGCACGGAGACACCGCCCGCCGTCGTGGTCACGGGATTGGCATTGAACGTGCCGGTATGGAAGACCTTCATGTCGGCGGGATCGAAGACGCTCATCAAGTCCTTGCGGCCGCCCGTGGCGCCGACCGGGAAGCCGCCGCCGATCAGCTTGCCCAACATGGTGAGGTCGGGCTCGACGCCCAGGGCGGCCTGGCAGCCGCCTGCGGCGAAGCGGAAGGTCAGCACCTCGTCGAACACGGCGAGCGCGCCCGCCTTGCGCGCCGCGGCGATCACCCCCTGAAGGAAGGCCTTAGAGGCCGGAATGACCCCGCCCGAGCCCAGCACCGGCTCGAGGAACACGGCGGCGATCTCGTGACCGTGCGCGTCGAGCACCGATTGGAAGTCCTGCAGGTCGTTGAAGCGCGCGAGATAGGTGAGCGGTCCCTCCCGGCCGAAGGAGCCCGTCTCGAACTCGAGCAGCGAGCCGTGATAGCCGTAGCGGGCCATCAGCAGCTTGCTGCGCCCGGTGACGATACGCGCCACGGTGAAGGCCAGCGCCGCTGCCTCGGTGCCGGAATTGGTGAAGCGCAGCTGTTCGACCGAGGGGACGAGCGCGACGATCTGCTCGGCGAGGCTGGTCTGCGGGACGTTGCCGGCGGCCCAGCCCGTGCCGTGCGGCAGCTGCCGTGCCGCGGCCTCGACGATGGGTGGATAGGCGTGGCCGTGGACCATGGCCGTGTAGTTGTTGATCAGGTCGATGTACTGGTGGCCGTCGACGTCCCACATGTGGACGCCCTCTGCGCGCTCGATGGTGAGCGGATAGGGCGCCCAATAGCCGGCCTGGCGCGAGGTCCCGCCCGGCATCACGGTTTCGGCCCGGGCGTGGGCCTCGGCGCTCTTGCGCGTCCGCTCGGTATAGGTCGCGTGGATCGGCGACGGCGCGGCGGCGTCTTCGAGCGTCGCTGCCCGCTGTGTCTGCGTAGCCATGGCGTTCTTCCCTACCAGTCGTAGGTGTCGACATCCTTCGGCAGCGCCTCGAGAAACGCGCCGGACTCGAACATCGCGGCCACGGCCTCGATATGATCGGTCATCGGCTCGTCGTGATCGAGATAGGGCACCTTCTCGCGGACCAGGCCGTGCAGGGCCTTCGTTGCCGAACTCAGCTGCTCGGTGCCGCGAATGTCCGCGGCCTGGCAGGCGCAGATCAGCTCGAAGGCGAGGATATTATAGCAGTTCTGCAGAATATCGCGCGTCCGGCGCGCGGCGACCAGGCCGAAGGAGACGTGGTCCTGGAAGTCGCCGGTCGAGGGCAGCGTCTGGATCGACATGGGTGTGCACATCTGCCGGATCTCGGCGGTCAGCGAGGTGGCCATGAACTGGCCGCCCATGAGACCCTGGCGCATGCCGGGGTTCTCGCGGCACAGGAAGGGCGGCAAGTCGCCGTTGTGGGCGGGGTCCAGCAGCCGGTCGTTGCGCCGGTCGGAGAGGTTGCACATGTTGACCAGCACGATGGCCAGCTGGTCCATGGCATTCGCGATGTACTGGCCGTGGAAGTTGGCGTTGTGCACGGCGTCGCCCTCGGCCACGACGATCAGCGGGTTGTCGTTCGAGGAGTTGAGCTCGGTCTCGACGGTCTGCTGCACGGAGAGCGTGGTGTCGACGACCGGGCCCATGATCTGCGGCGTGGCGCGGATCGAATAGGCGTCCTCGATCTGCTCGTCGAGGCCGCGCGGCTGGTCGCTCGCCATCTTGCGCAGCCACTTCTCGACCTCGTCGTCCTGGACGATCATCGTGCTGTCGGCGAGCGTCCTGTAGATGCAGTCGGCGATACGGATCTGGCCGGGGTGGGGCTTCTGCGCATGGGCGGCGGGGTGGAAGGGCATGATCTTGCCCTTGAGCACCTCGAGGCTCATGCAGGTGGCGAGGGTGTAGGCCTTGATGAGACGCTTGGTATCCCCGACGAGGCAGGCGGCCATGCCGGCCATGACGGACGTGCCGTTGATGAGGGCGAGGCCCTCCTTGTAGCTGAGCTTCATGGGCTCGATACCGGCGCGCTCGAGCGCGTCGGCCCCGGGCAGGATCTTGCCGTCGTACTTGGCGCGCCATTGGCCGGTGCCGACCAGTGCGATACAGGCCAGCGGCCCGAGGTCGCCGCTGGTGCCGAGCGAACCCTTCTCGGGGATGCACGGCAGAACGCCGCGATTGTACATCGCGATGTATTTCTCGAGATTCTCGATCGAGATAGCAGAACAGCCGCGTCCCAGCGAATTGATGCGCGCCAGCATGGCCGCGCGGACATAGGCGTCGTCGAGATGCCTGCCGACGTTGGATTGCACGCAGCGCAGGATATTGTTCTGTACCTCCTCAGCCATCGAGGGCGGTACGAGCCAGTTCACGAAGCCGCCGACGCTGGTCGTGACTCCGTAGATGATCCGGCCCGAGGCGACGAACTCGTCCAGCAGCTCCCGCGAGGCGACGACCCGCTCCCGGATCTCGGGCGTGATCTCGATCCGGGCGTCCGGGTCCCGGGCGGCCGTGGTGAGCGTATCGATGGTCATGCTGGTGCCGTCTGGAATCAGGGTCCGTGCATCGGATTCCGAGGCGGTTCGGCTGGGAGCTTCGATGGTTGGGCTGGCGCCGTCTGGGGACATGATTGCTCTCGCGCTGGTGATGGAAACGCAATCTGGAAGTCTATGCCTGTCAGAGCGAAAAATGATTTCTTTTTTGCCGATTATATGGTTAATTTTGAAAGAATTTTTCGAACTTGGTATGGAAACGGAAGGATCTTTTGTCATGCCGGAACCGGAGTCGAAGGGTACGGTTCAACTCGACGCCTATGAGCGGCGCATTCTGATCGCGCTGCAAGCCAATGCGCGGCTTACCAACGAGGAGCTGGCCAAACAGGTGGGCCTGTCGCCGTCCGCCTGCTGGCGGCGGGTCAAGGCACTGGAGGAGGCGGGCGTGATCCTGCGATACGTCGCCATCATCGATCCGACGAAGGTCGGCCTCGGGGAATGCGTGTTCGCGCACATCACGCTCGCGCGCCATTCGGCGAAATCGGCCCAGGAGTTCGCCCAGTCGATTCGGGTCCGCCCGGAAGTGATGGAGTGCTTCTTCACCACCGGCGACGCCGACATCCTGCTGCGCGTGGCGACGCCGAGCGTTTCGGCCTATGACCGGTTTCTGGAGGAGTACATCTTCTTTGCGCCGGGAATCTCGCAGGTGCGCTCCAACTTTGCGCTCAGGCAGATAAAGTTCGAGACGGCCCTGCCGCTGCAAGTGGATTGAGCCACCGGGCGGCGATATCGCCGCATGCCTTGACAGCGGGCCGGAGTCCGACCGAAACTTGTTCGGGCACCGAACAATCGAAAAGTGCCGCCCCGTGCGGGAGCATGGACCTCGACGGGTGCTGAGGAGAGGACGGGGCTGAAGATGAACGGCGCGGACGAGCTTCTCGCGACGGCACTCCATGGCGGGCTCGCCGACACTCCGGCGATCCTGGCCGGCGAGCGCGAGATTTCCTATTCCGAGCTTGCTGCCGCCGCGTGCCGCTGCGGGGGTGCCTTAAGAGAATGCGGCGTGGAAGCCCAGGACCGGGTCCTGTTGCTGGTCGACGACAGTCCGGAGTTCTTCCTTGCCTATCTGGGCGCCATGAAGATCGGTGCGGTTCCCGTTGCCCTCAATCTCCGCACCTCGGCGGGCGAGCTCGGCTTCATCATCGAAGACAGCGGCTGCAAGCTGATCGTCGTGGGGCCGGAATTTGCGGCGCTCCTGGACCAAGCGGCACTCCGCCTGAAAGCCATGCCGATGGTCGTTTTGAGCGAGGGCCAGTCCGACGAGCGGCCCGGTCTCGCCGACCTGATGAAGGACCAGCCGGCGGAACTGGACTCGGTGTCCCTGGGTCCCGACGACATGGCGCTGTGGATGTATACCTCCGGCACGACCGGGACGCCGAAGGCGGCCGTGCATCGGCTGCGGTCCCTAAGGGCAGCGGATCGCTACCTGGGCGCGGTCTATGGGGTCAAGCCGGGCGAGCGCCTGTTCTGCACGTCGAAGCTGTTCTTCGCATTCTCCCTGGGACATATCCTGCTGGCGGGCCTTCGCCTCGGCGCGGCTGCCGTGCTCAATGCGGGTTGGCCCTCGGCAAAGGCGATCGCCGCGGTGGTCGAACGCCATCGCCCGGACGTCGTCTTCAGCGTGCCGACCCTCTATCGAAGCCTGCTCGAGGAGGACCTGGCCGGTTGGGAGGCGTTTCGCTCGGTTCGCCATTTCATCTCCGCCGGCGAACGTCTCCCGGAAAGCCTGTTTCGACAGTGGCTGGCGGCCACCGGCCATCCCATCCTGGAGGGCATAGGCGCGACGGAAGCGTTGATGATGTTCCTCGGCAACCGTCCCGACGACTATTGCCCAGGGGCGACCGGCAAGCCGTTCCCCGGGATCGACGTTCGGCTGGTCGGAGAGACCGGGGAGACGATCGCGGACGCGGATACCCCGGGCGTTCTCTGGGTGCGTTCGGAATGCCTGGCCGCCAGATACTGGAACCAGGAGGCGCGGACCGCAGCTGCCTTCGATGCCGGCTGGTATCGTACCGGCGATGTCTTCGTCCGGGACGGCGACGGCCGATACCAGCATCAGGGACGGGCCGACGACATGCTGAAGATCTCGGGGCAGTGGGTCGGTCCCGCCGAGATCGAGGAGGCCGTCCTCGGGAACGCCAAGGTCTCCGAGGCGGCCGTTGTCGGTTTCGAGGATGGGGATGGGTTCATCCGTCTGGCGCTTTGCCTGGTGCCCCGCGATCCGGCGGTCGACCGGGAAACCCTCGAGCGGGAGCTGACCGACGCGCTGACCGCGGAGCTTTCTATCTACAAATGCCCCCGGCGGTTCGTCTATTTGGAGGAATTGCCCAAGACTGCGACCGGAAAGATGCAACGGTTCAAATTGCGCGCCGTCGTCGCCGAGAAACTGTTGGGGCCCTCATGAAACCGACCAGCCGCCAAGGCCGTAAACCGGGCGCGCCGTCCCGGACCGCCGCGACCGTCGACAACGGGATCTTGGACGAGTTGCTCGGCTACCACCTGCGCCGGGCACAGGCCGCGGTGTTCAACGATTTCATGCGGACCATGGCCGAAGACCAGATCACGCCCGGTCAGTTCGGCGTTTTGACGCTGATCGACCGGAACCCGGACCTCAATCAATCCGCCCTCGCCCGGGTCCTGGGCATCGAGCGTTCGACCATGGTAGCGGTCATCGACCGGCTCGAAGAGCGGCGGCTCGTGGCGCGCCATGAATCCGCCTCCGATCGGCGGTCCAACGTCCTTGGCCTGACCGCGCGGGGCAAGGCCCTTCTTGCGGCGGTCAAGCCGAAGGTGCGGCGTCACGAAAAGCGCATCGCCACCGGCCTCGAAGCGGGCGAAGTGGGGACGTTGATCGAACTCCTGCGGCGGATCAGCGCCGCCGGCTGAGATCATACCAAAGGTCGCTGATAATGACGCATTTCACCGAGGCGATTTTGGCCGCCAGCAAGGCGCGCATCGCGCTGCGCACCGCGCCTACCCGGGCGACCCGATCCGCTCCCATGAAATGAGTCATTATCAGTGACCTTTGGTATCAGGGCGCTTCGGTCAGGTGGCGGAACAGCGCGCGCACGAGATTGGCGACGACCTTTCGACGGTAGCCGGGCGGCGTGAAGGTGCTGCTCATGGGCTGGATCTGCTTGGGCAGCATGGTGGCCAGTTTCTCGGCCACCTCCTCGCCGACCGTCTCGCCGACCAGCCGATCGGTCCCCGCGATCAGAATGGGGCAGGAGTTCGTGCCCGTGAGCGCGACGCGGAGATCCTCGAGAACGCCCCCCTCCTGGCGCAAGGCGATGGCGGCGCCGGCCAGGGGAAAGTCGATGGCCGCGCGCACCCGCGCCTTGGCGTAGCCAGATCGTCCCGGCGGCGCGGCGGGAAGGTGGACCGCGGTCAGAATCTCGTCCTCGGCGAGGCGCAAATGGGCCGCGCCATCGTCTTCGTAGATCTCTCCCAAGGGCACGGTTCGTCCGCCGTTGGGTCCCGCGATCTCGACCGTCCCTCCGAGCACCAAGACGGCGGGGGCGAGGTCCCCGCTGAAGGCCGCGAAGCACTGCTTGCCAGAAGGCGCCACATGGCAGACGTCGCCGCGGTGCTTCAGGCAATAGCTGTTGGCGCTGCGCCACCACTCGCTCTGGTTATAGTAGAGGCAGCGGGTGTCCAGGCAGAGGTTGCCGCCGAGCGTGGCGACCTCGCGGTGGCTGGCGGCGGCTACCTCCGCCGCCGCCTCGCAAAGCGCCGGATAGTCCTCGGATATACGCCGATCCTCCAGGAGCTCGGCCAGCGTCACGGCGGCGCCGATCCTCAGGCCTCCGCCGTCCGGAGAGGTGATCGTTCGAAGATCCGCGATGCCGTTGATGTCGATGACCGCCTTCGGGTCGACGATGCCGCGCCGAACATTGACGATCAAGTCGGTGCCGCCCGCGAGCAGGCGCGCCTCGGGGTTCTCCCGGCGAAGGGCGAGCGCTTCGTCGACCGTCTTCGGCCGCAAGAGGTCGAAATCCGGCAGGTATTCCATCAGGCCGCGCCCCGAGAATTCGCCTGCTTGGCCGCGCGCTCCTGCTTGACCAGCGCGGTCATGACCCGGTCGGGGGTCAGCGGCGTCTCGGTCAGGCGAATTCCCGTGGCGTCGTGGACCGCATTGGCGATCGCCGGAAGGATGCTGGACAGCGCGCCCTCGCTCGCCTCCTTGGCGCCGAAGGGGCCGCCGGGATCCAGGGTTTCGACGATCTTCACCTCGATATCGGGCGATTCGACGATGGTCGGGACCCGGTAGTCGAGAATGTTGGGGCCGACCGGAAGGCCCGCCACGTAGCGAGTCTCCTCGCTGAGCGCCTGACCCAGTCCCATCCACACCGCGCCCTGCACCTGGCCTTCGACCGACAGGGGGTTGATGGCGAAGCCGCAATCGTGGGCGACCCAGACCTTGTCGACGGTGACCCGCCCCGTGACCTCGTCGACGCTCACCTCCGCCGCGGTGGCCGAATAGGAGTAGGCCATGCTCGGGCCGACGCCGGCGCCGCGGAACTTGCCGCCCTGGTATTCCCGGGGCACGGTGAAAGTCCCCTTCACGGTGATCGTCCCGGTATCGACCAGGGCTTCGGACACCACGTCCTTGAAGGGAATGCCGCTGTCCTGGCCGCCGGCGACCCGGTAGGTCTCGCCCAGGCACTCGATGTCCTCGGGCTTGGCCTCGAGCTTGCGCGCCGCCGCCGCGACCAGGACCGCCTTCAAGCGCTCGGCGGCCTGCAGGGCGGCGTTGCCAACCATGAAGGTGACGCGCGACGAGTAGGATCCGTTGTCCTTGGGCGTGATGCGGCTGTCGTTGGCGATCACGGTCAGGCGGTCGAAATCTAGGCCCAAGACCTCGCCGACCACCTGCGCCAGAATCGTGGACGAGCCCTGGCCGATGTCCGCCGCGCCGGTCAGGATCGTGATGCCGCCGTCGAAATCGAGCTTCAGGTTGACCACGGCGTGCGGCTCTCCGGTCCAGTGGACCGGTTTCGCAGCGCCGCTGACATAGTGCGAACAGGCGATGCCGAGCCCCGTGTTGGGTGGGAGAGCACCCTTGCGAACGTTCCAGCCCGATGCCGCCTCGATCCAGTCGAGGCACTCCGGCAGGCCGTAGGACTCGACCGCCAGGTCGTTGATGGTGCGCGTCGGCGCCTCCAGAAGGTTCAGCCGCCGCACCTTGAAGGGATCGAGGCCCAACTCCGTGGCCATCGTATCGAGCAGGCACTCGAAGGCATGGCGCACGTCGACCGTGCCGTGGCCGCGCATGGCGCCGCAGGCCGGCGTGTTGGTGTAGACCCGATAGCCGTCGTAGCGGACGGCCGGAATATCGTAGATCGCGTTGAGCAGCGCGCCGGCGTAGAGGATCGTGACGATGCCGTAGCCGCCATAGGCGCCGCCGGTCTGCTCGACCTCGCAGGCGCAGGCGGTCAGCTTTCCCTCACGGGTCATACCGATCTTGAGCTTGATCCCTGTGCGCGGCCGACCGCGGTGGGTGAGCGCGGTCTCCTCGCGGCTCAGCTTTATCCGAACCTTGCCCTTGGCGGCGCGCGCCAGCAGGCAGGCGACGATCTCGAAGTTGAGGGTCTCGGTCCGGGCGCCGAAGCCGCCGCCGATGAAGGGTTTGATGACGCGGATTCGGGATTCGTCCATGTCCAGGCACTGCGCCACCCTGAGATGGACATAGAAGGGCACCTGGGTCACCGAATGGAGGGTGATGCGGTCCCGCTCCGCATCGTAGTCGGCGAGCGCCGCATGGGGCTCCATGTGCACGTGCGTGACCTCGGCGCAGTCGTAGCTCTCCTCGCGAACGACGTCGGCCGCGGAAAGGCCCGCGTCCACCTCGCCGAATTCGTGGTGGATCTCCCGTTCCAGGTTCCCGGGGCGGTCGTCGTGCAGGTCGACCGCGCCGGGCTGCCGCGCCTTGCCGGCCTCGTAATAGGCGGGCAGCTCGCGCACCTCCAGGCAGATCAGGCGCAGCGCCTCCTCGGCCGTCTTTTGGTCGACCGCCGCGACCGCCGCCACCGGCTCGCCCCGATAGCGCACCCGGTCGCGGGCCAACGGGTACTCGTTCTGGGCGATCGGCAGGATCCCATAGGGCTTGTCGCAGTCGTCTCCGGTGATCACCGCGACAACGCCGGGCAGGGCCCTGGCCTTCGAAACGTCGACGCCGAGAAGCTCGGCGTGGCTGTGGGGGCTCCGCAATATGCGCCCGACCAGCGCGCCTCTGTGGTCCAGGTCGGCCGTGTACATGGCCCGGCCGCTCACTTTCTCGATGCCGTCGACGAGCGGCGCCCGCCGGCCCACCATCGGCTTCTTGTCGGGGGTGCTCAAGTCGTCCCCTCCGCAGCCGCCTGGACGGCTTCGATAATCTTCACATAGCCGGTGCAGCGGCAGATGTTGCCGCTCAAGGCCGCGCGGATCTCCGCCTCCGAAGGCCGCGGATTGCGCCGAAGCAGCCCGCTCGCCGCCATGATCATGCCCGGGGTGCAGTAGCCGCACTGGCTGCCCAGCTTCTCGTGGAAGCCCTTCTGCACGAGGGACAGCCGCCCGTCGGTGGCGCAGCCCTCGACGGTTTCGACCTGCCGCCCCGCGCAGGTGTGGGCCAGCGAGATGCACGACAGTCGCGACCGGCCGTCGACCAGCACCGTGCACGCGCCGCACTCCCCGCCGTCGCAGCCGATCTTCGTTCCGGTGAGGCCGGCGACCTCGCGCAGGTAATCGACCAGAAGCATGTTGGCGGGAACGGCGTCCTCGCGTCCGCTGCCGTTGACCGTCAGGCGCAAGATGGATTTCGCCATGCGTGTCTCCTGGAAAGGCGTCCTGAAGAAATGACCCGTCGTAAAAATGTTCGGTATACGAACAATCTGGCAATCTTAGTCCAGAGCCGATATCGCGACAACAGGAATCTGCGGGCAACGAAGCGTGTCAGATGTACTGGCCGCCGTCGATGCGCAGAACCTCGCCGGTGATAATGGCCGCCGCGTCGGACAACAGAAACGTCACTCCGGCGGCGATGTCTGCGGGTGTCGCCAGGCGGCCGATGACGTTTTCCTTCAATGCCTGGGCGCGAAACTCCTCGGGCAGCTGTTCGGCCATCTCGGTCAGGACCATGCCCGGTGCGACGGCGTTGACCGTGATGCCCTTGCGGCCCAGCTCGCGGGCCGAGGTCTTGGTCAGGCCGATCAGCCCCGCCTTGGCCGCCGTGTAGTTGGCCTGTCCGAACTTGCCGCGCAGGCCGTTGATCGAGGTGATGTTGACGATGCGCCCGCCGCCGGCCTCGGCCATCGCGGGCGTCACGGCACGGATCATATTGAAGGCGCCCGTGAGGTTAACGGCGATCACCTGTGACCACTCCTCGTCGCTCATCTTGGCGATCGAGCGGTCGCGGGTGATGCCCGCGTTGTTGACCAGCAGGGTCGCTGGCTTCGGCAGGGACCCGACGGCCGCGGCGACGGCCTCCGAATCGGAGATGTCCACCCGATGGGTGGTCAGCGGCAAATTTGATTCGTGGTCATCGCTTGCAGCCCAATCGAAGGAATGGACCTCGGCGCCGCCCGTCGCAAGGGCTTCGGCAATGGCGCGGCCGATGCCTCTTGCGCCGCCGGTGACGAGGGCGACCTGCCCTGAAAAATCGAAGCTGCTTTGCATCCCTCGATGACCTCATCTTGACGACCGGAGTAAACTGGTATTAGAGTACGATTATGCGTATTTAACCTTAATCAGAACTATGGGTTCTGTCAAGG
>Ga0224508_10003219_pt1 | contig 13555 bp, 12 predicted proteins | sample SF_Jan12_sed_USG_4_FD_170157 | JGI IMG/M metagenome (GOLD analysis project Ga0224508, IMG submission 170157) | Sediment microbial communities from San Francisco Bay, California, United States - SF_Jan12_sed_USGS_21 | ecosystem: Environmental > Aquatic > Marine > Sediment | place: USA...
TGTGGGTCGATGACGAGATCGACAAGTTTTTTCTGCAGATCCAGGGCTCGGGCCAGGTCCGGCTCGACGACGGCACCCTTCTCCGGGTCGGCTATGCCGATCAAAACGGCCTGCCCTATCGCGCGATCGGTCGGGACCTGATCGAGATCGGCGCGCTCACGCCGGAAAACGTCTCGCTGCAAAGCATCAGAAAGTGGCTTCAGGATAATCCAAGGCGCGCGCGAAAAATCATGGCGCGCAACAAGTCCTACATCTTCTTTCAGGAAAACACCGAGCTCGATCCGAGCGACGGACCGCTCGGCGCCCAAAACGTGCCCTTGACCGCGGGCCGGTCGCTTGCCGTCGATCCGCGTCACATCCCCCTTGGCGCGCCGATCTGGCTGGACACCACCGCCCCTTGGCCGGACGGCGAGCAACCGCTTCGTCGCCTGATGATCGCCCAGGACACCGGAGGTGCCATCAAGGGCGCCATCCGCGGCGACGTGTTCTGGGGTGCGGGCGAACGAGCTGAGGCGGTCGCCGGGCACATGAAGAGCAAGGGGCGCTACATCGTCCTGGTGCCACGGGCGGCCCTGCGCACCAGCTGACGCCCCGGCCTACCGACCTTCGATCGCCGCCAAAGGCCTCAATTGCTCGATAGCGTGCGGGCCTGCTAAGCTTCGGGAGCGAGAAGCAGAGCTCGACCTGGAGGCTTAGCCCTAATGGCAAAAACGCGCGTCGCCCTGTTCGTCACCTGTCTGGTCGACCTCTTTCGGCCGTCTGTCGGTTTTGCCGCGGTCAAGCTGCTGGAGGACGCCGGCTGCGAGGTGACCGTGCCGAGAGGCCAGACCTGCTGCGGCCAGCCCGCCTATAATCAAGGCGCTCGGGGCGACACGATCGACATCGCCAAGCAAACCATCGAAGCCTTTTCCGGCTTCGACCATGTGGTCGCGCCGTCGGGATCCTGCGCCGGCATGCTGAAAAAGCACTATCCGCTGCTGTTCGATCCCGACGATCCCTTTAAGGCGAAGGCGGACGACCTGGCGACGCGCACCTTCGAGCTAGTGTCGTTTCTGACCGATGTTCTCGGCATCGAGAGCGTGGACAGCCGGCTTTCGGCCATCGCGACCTATCACGACAGCTGCTCCGGCCTGCGCGAGCTCGGCGTGAAGCATCAGCCGCGCAAACTCCTCTCGAGCGTTGACGGCGTGACCCTCGCCGAGATGGACAACGCCGAAGTCTGTTGCGGCTTCGGCGGCACGTTCTGCGTCAAATATCCTGATATCTCCAGCAAGATGGTGAGCGACAAGGTCGGCCATATCGAGGCGAGCGGCGCCGATTTGCTGCTCGCAGGCGATCTCGGCTGTCTCCTCAACATGGCCGGCCGGCTGAAACGAGAAGGGAGCCCGGTGGCGGTGCGCCATGTCGCCGAAGTCCTGGCGGGCGAGCTCGACCAACCGCCGATCGGCGAGGTCTGACCCGCCATGCAGCCGACCTCGCTTGCCTTCAAGGACAATGTCAAACGCGCGCTCAATGACCGAGCCCTGCAGTCGGCGCTGGCGCTGGCCGAGGGTGGGTTTCAAAAGAATCGCGCCGCCGCCGCAGCCAGACTCCCCGAATTCGAGGCGCTTCGCGACGCCGCCAAGACGCTCAAAGACCACACGCTCGCCCATCTCGACCTCTACCTCGAAGCCTTCGAGCAAAAGGCGAGCGAAGCGGGCGCTGTCGTCCACTGGGCGCGCGACGATGCCGAAGCGCGCGCGATCATCCTCGAGATTTGCCGAAAAGCGGACGCCAAGTCGGTCACCAAGTCGAAAAGCATGGTGACCGAGGAGATCGGGCTGAACGAGGCGCTGGAAACCGCCGGCATCCAGCCGGTGGAAACCGATCTCGGCGAGCACATCATCCAGCTCGCTGGGCAAAAGCCGAGCCATATTCTCGCACCGGCATTCCATGTGACCAAGGACAAAGTCTCGGATCTGTTCGCCGAGCATCATGGTCGGCCTCGGGTCGAGGAGCCGGAAGCGTTGTTGGGCGAAGCACGCGCTTTTCTACGCGAAAAATACTTTCAGGCGGATGTCGGCATCACCGGCGCGAATTTCCTGATCGCCGAGACCGGCTCGATCGTGCTGGTGACCAATGAGGGCAATGCCGAACTCACCCAGGGCCTGCCCAAGGTCCATATTGCGCTCACCGGCATCGAAAAGGTGGTGCCGACCCTGGATGATGCATTCTTGCTCCTCAGGCTCTTGGCGCGTTCCGGAACCGGCCAGGATTTTTCTGCCTACACCACGCTCCTTACCGGCCCCAAGCGATCCGCGGATCGGGATGGTCCGGAAGAATTCCATATCGTCCTTTTGGACAACGGCCGCTCGAACATGCTCGGCACCGGGTTTCAGGACATGCTGCGCTGCATCCGCTGCGGCGCTTGCATGAACCACTGCCCCGTCTATCTGACCGCCGGAGGACACGCCTATGGCTGGGTCTATCCGGGGCCGATGGGCGCGGTGCTTACCCCTGGTTTCATCGGCATCGAGGAGGGTCAGCATCTGCCGAACGCCTCGACCTTCTGCGGGCGCTGCGAGCAGGTCTGCCCGATGCGCATTCCGCTGCCGAAAATGATGCGCCACTGGCGTGAAGACCAGTTTCAAAAGAAGCTCACCCCGCCGACCGCCCGCTACGGCCTCGCGATCTGGGGCTTCTTCGCCAAGCGGCCGAGCCTTTATCAGTTCGGCACAACTATCGCGATCGCGGCGCTTGGTCTGCTCGGCCGGGCGAAGGGCCGTTTTCGCTGGCTGCCGCTCGCCAGTGGCTGGACCGGGTCGCGGGATCTGCCGGCACCCGCGGGCACGACCTTTCAGGCGTCTTGGCGAAAGCAGCGGGGGCGGACATGAGCGCATCCGGCCGAAACGACGCGCGCGCCGCCGTGATGGCGCGCATGCGAGAAGCGCTGCAGAGCGGCCGGGATGGCGAAGCGAAGGAGACGGTTCGGGCGCGGCTGGCGGCCTCCGCCCCGACGCTGGTGCCGGCGCGCGCCGATCTCGATCCCGAAGCGCGCATCCAGCTGTTCATCGACCAGGCCAAAGCGGTGCAAGCCGACGTCGAGCGCATCGAGCGCTTTGCCGATCTGCCCGAGACCATCGCCGATTATTTTCGTCGTCACAATCTACCGATGCGCCTGGTCAAAGCCACTGACGATCGCCTCGATCAGGCGGATTGGAACGGCGGCCTTCTCGAGGTCAGAGCTGGTCCTCCCGAGGCCGACGATCCCGTGGGCTTGAGTGCTGCCTTCGCCGGCATCGCCGAGACCGGCACCTTGATGCTCGCCTCCGATACCGATCATCCGACCACGCTCGCCTTTCTGCCGGAGACCGCGGTTATCGCCGTTCCAAGCGATCGCATCGCCCGCGCCTATGAAGACGCGCTGCACGCCTTTAGGCAGGCAGGGCAGCCACTGCCCCGTTCGATCAATCTGGTCACCGGCCCGTCGCGCTCGGGCGACATCGAACAGACCCTGCAGCTTGGCGCCCATGGACCCAAGCGCTTGTTGGTCGTCCTCGTCGACGAGGCGAGCGGCGACGCGCCGATCGCCGACATTAAAGCCTCTGCTGGTCATCAATGAGCGGTAGGCGTCCCGTTACCAGGAGCGAGCTCGATCTTTGGCGTCGCTGGACCGCCGATGTTCAGCCGCTTGCCGATGTGCCGCCCGACGAAAAGCTGCCAAAACACGCTCCCAAACAGAAGCTGGCGAAGAAGACGGCCCCGCCGAAGGTCGCGCATGTCGCCAACGCCAATGTCGAAAAGCCGGCCCTCCCGCGCGCACTCGATCCCAAGGGTCCGGTCGATATCGATCGGCGCAGCTGGGAGCGGCTGAAACGCGGGCAGATCCGGATCGAACGAAAGCTCGACCTGCACGGCCAGACCCAGCCAGAAGCCCATGGCGCACTCAACCGTTTTCTCCAGATGGCGTCCGCCACCGGTCTTCGTTGCGTTCTGGTGGTGACCGGCAAAGGCGGCGTCGATGGCCGTGGCGTGCTTCGCCAGATGGTGCCGCGCTGGCTCGGCGAGGCCGGAAATCGCGACAAGGTGCTGACCTACGCCCCAGCCCAGCCGCGTCACGGCGGCGACGGCGCGCTCTACGTGCTGCTCAGACGGCGTCGGAACGGCTGATGTCGGCGCGCACCGTCGCAAAGGCCGCCCTGCCGCTGCCCTGACGGGCTGGACAGCCGGGACTTCGCCGACCATATTGCGCTCTGTGTCTTTTCGGGCATTCCTTCCTTTGATTGTCTTGCCATGGCGCAGCCGATGTATCAGCAAAGGACCCGCTCCATTCACATCTCGGTCGAGCCCTTTTACGTCGACGATCAGTCATCGCCGGCGAGCAACCGGTTCGTGTTCGGCTACCGGGTGCAGATCGATAATCAGGGCGATGAGGCGGTGCAGCTGATGAGCCGCTATTGGCAGATCACCGATTCGCTCGGCCGAACCATGGAGGTCGAAGGCGCCGGCGTGGTCGGCGAACAGCCGCTGATCGAGCCCGGCGATCGCTTCGAATACACCAGCGGCACGCCGCTCAACACGCCGAGCGGCGTGATGACCGGCCGCTATCAGATGGTGACCGCGTCCGGCGAGGCCTTCGATGCCGATATCCCAGCCTTTTCGCTCGACGCGCCGGGCTCTCGGATGCGCATGAACTGACATGGCTGATATCGGCTGCACACCGATCACGCGCTTGGTCGCTGGAATCGGCGCTATCCTTGATGCGCCCGCCGACCCCGGGCGTCGGTAAGATCCGTGGCGACATCGTCTCGAATCGTTGAGCCAACGCGCGCCGCCTCGCGGAGGGCGGTCTCGCTGGATCTTCGTCCGATCCTTCTGGTGATCGGCATCCTGTTGATCATTCTCGCTTTGTTCATGGCGCCGCCGATGGTCGCCGATCTCGCGGTCGGCAATCCCGATTGGCAGGTCTTTCTCGCCGCCGGCGGCGTGACCCTGTTCGCCGGCGTCAATCTCCTGTTGATGAACCGAGCGCCCGGCTTCAGCGAAATCACCGGCCGCCAGGCCTTTCTCCTGACCACGCTGGTCTGGATCGTGGTCAGCTTTTTCGGCGCACTTCCCTTGATGTTCTGCGAGCTCGAGCTCGATCTCGCCGACGCCTTCTTCGAAGCCATGTCCGGCATCACCACCACCGGATCGACCGTGATCGTCGGCCTTGACCACGCACCGCCCGGCATTCTTCTGTGGCGAGCAATCCTGCAGTGGCTCGGCGGTATCGGCATCATCGTCATGGGTGTCGCAATCCTGCCGATCCTGTCGGTCGGCGGCATGCAGCTGGTGCGCACCGAGAGTTCGGATCTGTCCGAAAAAATCCTGCCGCGCGCCGCACAGATCGCCAGCGCCATCGGCATGATCTACCTGGTGATGACCTTTGCCTGCGCAGCGCTTTACTGGTTTGCCGGCATGCCGCCGTTCGAGGCGGCGGCGCACAGCATGACCACCATCGCCACCGGCGGTTTCTCGACGCGCGACAGCTCGATCGGCGGCTTTCAAAGCGGCAGCATCGAATGGATCGCCATTCTGTTCATGATCATCGGCAGCCTGCCGTTCGTGCTCTACATCCAGGTTTCGAACGGAAAACTCGGCCCGTTGTTCAGGGACAGCCAGGTGCGCTGGTTCCTCGGCATCGTGATGTCAGCGACGCTCGCGATTCTCATCTGGCTGATCGTCTATTTCGAAGCACCCTGGTTCGAAGCGCTGCGCCATGCCCTGTTCAACACGCTGGCGATCATCACCGGCACCGGCTATGCATCCGCCGATTTCGGCGCCTGGGGCACGCTGCCAGTCGCCCTTCTTTTCTTCCTGATGTGCGTCGGCGGCTGCACCGGTTCGACCACCGGCGGCATCAAGGTGTTCCGCTTCACCGTCCTCCACGTGATCGCCAAGAACCAGTTCGCCCGCCTGGTGCGGCCGCACGGTGTGTTCATCCCGAGCTACAACGGCCGCCCGCTGCAGGAAGCGGCGTCGATCGCGGTGATGACGTTTCTGTTCATGTTCTGCCTGGCGTTCTCGGTGATCGCGCTCGCCCTTTCCGCCATGGGCCTCGACTATCTGACCGCCATGTCCGGGTCGTTGACAGCACTCGCCAATGTCGGCCCCGGCCTCGGCCCGATCATCGGCCCCGCCGGCAGCTTTGCCAGCCTGCCCGACGGCGCGAAGTGGATTCTGTCGGCGGCCATGCTGCTCGGCAGGCTGGAGCTCTTGACCGTGCTGATCCTGTTTACACCAACGTTCTGGCGATCCTGAGAGCCCATCCGGAATTGGGGAGAAGCGCCGATGTTCGCACGCCTGAAACGCCTCGTGACCGAACCGTCATCCGCAAGCGGGAGCGAGCGCCAACACAGCTTCGAGGAACGTCAGCTCGCGGCCGCGGCCCTGATGGTGGAGGCGGCAAAGCTCGATGACGATTTCGATGTCGATGAGCGGGCGCGGATTGAAACCCTTCTTAAAGACCAGTTTTCGTTGACTGCAGCCGAAGCGGGCGAGCTGCTTTCAGCCGCCGAGCAGGCCTCCGACGACAGCGTCGAATGGCAGGGCTTCACCCGGAAGATCAAGGATGGCTTCGCGCCGGAGGAACGCATCCAGCTGATCGAGATGCTCTGGGAAGTCGCCTATGCCGACGGTGTGTTGCATGACTACGAGGCGAGCCTGATCCGACGGATCACCGGTCTGCTCTATGTTTCCGATCGAGACAGCGGCGAGGCCAGAAAGCGCGTCAGGACCCGCCTCGGCCTTGTGGTATGACCACATGTGGTATGACCACATCATTTGGTGGTGTGGAGTCCTTAAATTGGACCAGGGAATCACACTGCTGCGTTCATCGCCAAGCGAACGTTCCGATATGGTCGCACCACGAACTTGAGGGCCGGAATGCCGGCGAGGCAACCGGGCCGCTCAGCAATGGGCGCCATGATCCGTGATCTGATCGGCGCCGACCACGCTTGCCGGCAGCGGCTCGGCGGTCAGGCCTGCGAGCGACAAGAGCACGGTCGCCGCCAAAAGCCAGCCGATAAAAAAAATAGGATGCCGTCTCATGATGTCGCCCTTCGGTTCTGAATGCATGTGCGCTATTTCGTATCGCCAAGAGAGCAAACGTCCGGCCCCGAGAATGTAACGTCCGTCACATTCCGCATCTTTTTTTCGGACAATTTGAAACTTGAAAGCGCGGGCGATCGTCGGGGGATGCGCGCATGACCGTTGTTCGATGGTTGTCGGCGTCAGTGCTGTTCCTGGTTCTCGGCTGCAACGACCGCGCCCACAACTTTTCGCAGTATCCGGGCTTTGCCGAATGGTATGCCGCCAACCCGCCCGCCTCGGCCCTGCCGACGCCGGAGCAGGCGTCTCTGCTCAAACGCTACCAGCCTAGGGTGTTTCTTCCCGACGGCCATGAAGGCCCGATCGACTTCTACCGGGACTACATCGCGAACGGCGAGCTGCGCGATCGAAACGGCGAGCTTCTTTCGAGCGCCGTCGATCAGACGCTGCTCAACGCGAACAAGGCGGATCCTTCCGTCGTGTTCACCCATCGACCAAGCGACGGCGCGCCCGAGCCAAAAATCTATGGACGGATCGACGAGCGGCCGGTCAACTGGCCCGGCTGCAGCGAAGCGCTGGAGCTGACCTTTCTAACCTATCACCTGGTGTTTCGAAGCTCCGGCCTGCCGGCGGGCGTGCCAGCCTGGCAGGCTGTGGGCATGGGCTTGATCGCCGATCTCGACGACTGGCATCAGCTTGATCACTACACCGCCCTCATCATCACGCTCGCTCCCGTCGAGCCAGGCGTGCCACGCCCGATCGCCGCGACCTTTCAGCAGCACAACTATCAGCGTACCTACCTGTTCGGCGCCGCGCCCGGACCTGGTCGCCTGGCGCTGCCGTCCGATGACCGCCTGGAGATCGACATCGCGATTCGCTCGAACGAGCTCTACCCGCACCAGCCCGGCCGGACATCGCGCCGCGCGGTGTCGTTCCTGGATCGAAAGAGTGCCGCCTACATGATCGCCGACGGCGCCGCCCCCTGGCTTGCCGCCGACGACGTCACCGAACCGGTGCTGGAAATCGAGCCGGTGCTGGATTTCTTGCCGCCCGATGACGCCTTCTACACTTTTCAAGGCTGGCTCGGCGAACGGCGTCGCCTGCCGGGTCGTGACGGACCGCCAGGCGCCGACTACAACACGCTGCCGCCGATGAAGCCACTCGTGAACCAGTTGGCGCTCTCCTGGTGGCATGAGGGCGATCTCGATTGGCTCGAGCATTTCGAGGCGCTGTTCCAAGACGGTCGACCAAAACGCATCGACCCCAAGCCTTTCCTCGCGCGCGTCGCCGATGCGGTCGATTTTTCCTGTTGATGGCGATCAAATCGACTTTGCCTGCTCATGGCGATCAAATCGCCCGGGTCTCGCCGATCTTCATCACCCAGACGTCTTCGTCGGCATAGCCCGCGGTCCGCGCCGCGGTTCGGAACCGCCCAGGGGGCTCGAACGGGGGTTCGTCGGTGAGCTGGATCGTGCCCCAATGCTTGGCGACCAGGCGCTTGATCCCGAGATCCCGACCGATCTGCACCGCGTCCTCGGGCGTGGCGTGCACGCCCTGCATCAGCAGCCTCGGCTCATAGGCGCCGATCGGCACCAGCCCAAGGTCAAAGTCGTCGAATGTCGACTTCATTTCCTTGAAGACGGGGCCATGGGCGGTGTCGCCGGCGATGTACAGGCTCTGCCCCGGGCCGCGAAGAGCATAGCTGGTCCACAGCGTACGGTTGCGATCAAAAAAGCCACGCTTGGACATGTGGATCGCCGGCAGCGCCGTGATCTGCAGCCCATCGATCATGATCTGGCCATGCCAGTCCATTTCGATGACCTCGGCGAAATCGCGGTTCTCGGCGTAGCCCATGAGACCGAGCGGCAGCACGGCGCGAGCACCATTCGCCAGCGGCAAGACGTCCAGGCTCGGCAGGTCGAGATGGTCGTAGTGGTTGTGGGTCAACAGGAGGAGATCGATCGGCGGCAGCTCGTTCGCGCGAAGTGCTGGCGGCGCAAATCGTTTCGGGCCGAAGGGCGGAATGGGCGAGGCGTGGTCGCTCAAGAACGGATCGGTGATGATGGTCTTGCCGGCCAGCCGGATGAGAAAGCTCGCATGGCCAAGCCAGGTCAGACGGTCGCCGTCTACGGTTCGCAGCCCGGCCTTGACCACATCTTTTGGCAGGACGTGATCATCAGGCAAGGCGGTGCCGCCGTCCCGGTTGGTGTTGCGCCAGAAGAACCCGGCCCAGTCGCCGAAACCACCGCCGCTTTCCGGACTGCCGGGCGGATTCCTGAAGCCGCCGGCGGTGTGATGATCGGGCTTGCCGGCGAGCGCCCGCTCGCTGGAGCCGGCACAGGCGGCGAGCAGGAATGGCAGGGTGGAAAGAAGGCGGTTGGCGGCGCGCCGGGTGAGCCCCGTCTTCTTGCTCATGAGCCGCCGAGCGCTCTAAGCCTTGCCAGCGCCTCATCGGCGAGCGTTCGGGTGAGCTCCGCAGCCCCCATGTCGCGCCCGAGGCCTGCGGCCTGGCCGGACCAGAGCGAGGAGAAGTCGGCCCTGCCCTCGGCCTCGGCGGCAGCCTTCAAGGGGGCGAGCGCGCCGCCGGCGGTCGGGAAGGGCGGGGCTTTGTCGGAGATCGGGCCAAGCTCGCGCATCACGCGGTTATAGAGGCCGCGCGCGGGGCGACCGGAGAACAGATTGGTCAGCGCCGTGCCGTCGTCGCTGGCATCGGCCAGGGCGCGCCGATGCAGGTCGCTGATCTTGGCTTCAGGTGTGAACAGATAGGCGGTGCCGATCTGCACGGCGGCGGCCCCTAGCGCCATGGCCGCGGCGATCCCCCGGCCATCCGCAATGCCACCCGCCGCAATCACTGGCGCGGCCAGCGCGTCGACGATCTGTGGGACGAGCGCCATGGTCCCAGCCTGGCTGGAAATGTCGTCGCTCAGAAAAACCCCGCGATGGCCGCCGGCCTCATAGCCCTGGGCGATGACCGCATCGACGCCATGCTGTTCGAGCCAACGTGCTTCGGCGACCGATGTCGCCGAACTCATCACGACCGCACCCGTCGCCTTCACCCGGTCGAGCAGCGCCGCCGCCGGCAGTCCGAAATGGAAGCTTATGACCTCCGGCTTGGTCTCCTCGACCAGGTCGCACATCGCCTCGTCGAACGGCGCCCGATTGACCGCCGGCGCTTCGGCGTCGGGATCGAGGCCTTTTTCGATGTAGAACGGCCGAAGCGCCTGCCGCCAGCGACGATCCGCCGCTGGATTCGGTTCAGCCGGCGTATGGCAAAAAAAATTGACGTTGAGCGGCCCGGCGGCCCGCTGCTTGATCACCCCGATCTCGGCTCTCGCCTTGTCGACGTCGAGCATGGCGCAGGGCAAGGACCCGAGCCCGCCGGCTTGGCAAACCGCTGACGCCATCGCCGAGCCCTGCGCACCCGCCATCGGCGCCTGGATGATCGGCAGCTCCGTGCCCACCAGGTCGAGCCAACGTCTATCCGGCCACATTCTCCACTTCCCCGATCAAGGCCGACAGGCGCTCGCACCAAGCGCCACCGGCATCAAGTCAACGCCCTCGGCCGCGCCGAGCTATTCGGCGGCGTTCATCACGCCGGCTAGATCGCGCTCGATCGCGCCGATCGCAGCCTCGGCCGCCTGACCATCGGGTCCGCCGCCCTGGGCGAAGTCGGGACGGCCGCCGCCGCCCTTGCCGCCGAGCTCGGCGACGCCCGCACGCACCAGATCGACCGCATTGATGCGGCCTTTCAAGTCGTCGGAAACCGAGACCACCAGGGCGGCCTTGCCGTCCGTGGCGCTGACCACCGCGGCGACCCCGGAGCCCAGCTGTTTCAGGACGGCGTCGGCGACTCCCCTCAGCTCCTTCGCCGGAATGTCCTTGAGCGTCTTGGCGGCAAAGCGGATGTCGCCGAAGGTCTTGACGTCCTGCTGCTCGCCACCGCCGCCGGTCGCCAGCTGCTGACGCAGCTTCTGCACCTCACGCTCCAGATCGCGGCGCTCCTCGACCAGCGCCAACAGGCGCGTCGGCAAGTCTTTCGGCTTGGCCTTCATCACGTCGGCGACGTCGAGGAGGAGGCGCTCCTCGTCGTTGACGTGATCGAATGCGGCCGCGCCGGTCAGCGCCTCGATGCGGCGCACGCCAGCCGCGACGGCAGCCTCGCTCACGATCTTGAAAAGCGCGATGTCGCCGGTGCGCCGCACATGGGTGCCACCGCAAAGCTCCACCGATGTGGTCCGACCGTCAGGCTCCACACCCATGCTGACCACGCGCACCTCGTCGCCATATTTCTCGCCGAACAGCGCCATGGCGCCCGATTCGATCGCGTCCTCCTGCGCCATCACGCGAATCGACGTCTCACCGTTCTGTCGCAGGAAAAAATTGACCTCGGCCTCGACGGTCGCCCGCTCCTCCGGGCTCAGCGCCTTGGGGTGGCTGATGTCGAAGCGCAGACGATCGGGGGCGACCAGCGAGCCCTTCTGGGTGACGTGGTTGCCGAGATGGCGGCGAAGGGCGGCGTGCAGCAAATGCGTCGCCGAATGCGCTCTGCGGATGCACGCGCGGCGTGCGGCATCGACCTTCAGATGGGCGGTGTCGCCGACCGCGATGGCCCCTTTCTCGAGCTTACCGATATGGACCCAAAGATCGCCCGCTTTCTTCTGCGTGTCGGTCACCGTAACCACGGCGTCACCTGCAGTGACCGTCCCTTGATCGCCGATCTGGCCGCCGCTCTCGCCGTAAAACGGCGTTTGGTTGGCGATCAGGCAGACTTCCGTCAAGCCAGGCGCGGCTTCTACCCGCTGGGTGGGCTTGCCGTCGACCACGATCGCCTTGATCTGGCCCTCGGCCTGATCGTGCTCATAACCGAGAAATTCGGTCGCGCCGAGGGTTTCCCGTAGTTCAAACCAGACGCGCTCCTCCGCCTGTTGGCCGGACCCCTTCCAGCTGGCGCGCGCGGCCTGCTTTTGCCGCTCCATCGCCACATCGAAGCCGTCGGTATCGACGGTCATACCCCTTTCGCGCAGGGCATCCTGAGTGAGATCGAGAGGAAAGCCAAAGGTGTCGTAGAGCTTGAAAGCGGTTTCCCCCGCCAACTGTCCACCCTCCGCGAGGTTCGCGGTGGCGTCGTCGAGCAGGCGGAGGCCGCGCTCCAGCGTCTCGCGAAAGCGGGTCTCTTCCAGCTTCAAGATCTCGGTGATCAGCGCCTCGGCGCGGCCGAGCTCGGGAAAGGCCTGGCCCATCTCGGCGACCAAGACCGGCACCAGACGCCACATCAGCGGGTCCTTGGCGCCGAGCAGGTGGGCGTGGCGCATGCCGCGGCGCATGATGCGGCGTAGCACATAGCCCCTGCCCTCGTTCGACGGCATGACGCCGTCCGCAAGGAGGAAGGAGCAGGCGCGCAGATGATCGGCGATCACCTTGTGCGACGGCGCCTTGTCGCCGACCGCTGCGGTGTCGGTCAGCTCCTCGCTCGCCCGGATCAGGCGCTTGAACAGGTCGGTGTCGTAGTTGCTGGTGACGCCCTGAAGGATCGCCGCGATGCGCTCCAGGCCCATGCCGGTATCGATCGACGGCCGCGGCAGGTCGACACGCTCGGCCGCGGCGAGTTGTTCGAACTGCATGAACACCAGGTTCCAGAACTCCAGGAAGCGGTCGCCGTCCTCCTCCGGGGACCCAGGGGGACCTCCCTCGACTTCAGGCCCTTGGTCGTAGAAGATTTCCGAGCAGGGGCCGCAAGGGCCGGTGTCGCCCATGGACCAGAAATTGTCCGAGGTCGGGATGCGGATGATTTTTTCGTCTGGGAGTCCTGCGATTTTCTTCCAGAGCTCGGCGGCATCCTCGTCGCTGGAGTGGACGGTGACCAGAAGCCGCTCGGGATCGAGCCCAAAATCCTTGGTGACGAAATTCCAGGCCAGTTCAATGGCGAGCTCCTTGAAGTAATCGCCGAACGAGAAATTTCCGAGCATCTCGAAGAAGGTATGGTGGCGCGCGGTGTAGCCGACATTGTCGAGGTCGTTGTGCTTGCCGCCGGCGCGCACCACTTTTTGCGACGTCACCGCGCGAGAATAGTCCCGATGCTCGACGCCGGTGAACAGGTTCTTGAACTGCACCATGCCGGCATTGGTAAAGAGCAGAGTCGGGTCGTTTTGCGGCACGAGCGGGCTCGAGCTCACGACCTCATGATCGTGCTTCGCGAAGTAGTCGAGGAATGCCTGGCGGATGTCGCTGACGCTGGGCATGGCGGATCCAGTGCACTGCTAGAGTTTCTTTGCACCTTAGATAGCGACATCATGCGCCACAGGAAAGGCCCGCGTCGCGGGGAGCGGAATGCCCGGCATTCCGCCGAAGGCCCCGCCAGCACGAACGGCAAAGTCTAGGCTGGCCCGCCTCGAGCCTCAGAAGGGGAGGATGACGTCCAGGACCTGGCTGCCGTAGCGGGGCTGCTGCACGTCGGATAGCTGACCGCGACCGCCATAGGCGACGC
>Ga0224508_10003220_pt1 | contig 13551 bp, 11 predicted proteins | sample SF_Jan12_sed_USG_4_FD_170157 | JGI IMG/M metagenome (GOLD analysis project Ga0224508, IMG submission 170157) | Sediment microbial communities from San Francisco Bay, California, United States - SF_Jan12_sed_USGS_21 | ecosystem: Environmental > Aquatic > Marine > Sediment | place: USA...
GCCACCGTCCGTGGACAAGCCCGTCTGGTCTGGATATCGACGGTGTTGTTCTTGGTGCCGGGACTGATCGTTTCGGTCGCTCGCACGATCGAACCGGAGACCGCCAACATCGTCCTGGGCTCGGGTATGGTTCGGGAGATGGAGAGCATGTACTCGGAGGGCTCTGAGTACCGCAGCGTCGAACGACAGGGCGATACCGACACGATGATGTTCGGCTTCTACATCTTCAACAACATCAGCATCGCTTTTCAGACTTTTGCCAGCGGCATCCTTTTCTGTGCCGGTTCAATCATGTATCTGGTGTACAACGGCCTCGCCATAGGCGCGATCGCGAGCCATTTGTCGTTCGCCGGGCACGGCGCGCGGTTTTGGCCGTTTGTCGTAGGTCATTCGTCTCTCGAATTGACCGCGATCATTTTTTCGGGGGCGGCCGGTCTGCGTTTGGGCGCCTCGGTGATTGCACCGGGGCGGCGCACACGCGTCGATTCGCTACGTCACGCCGCTCACGACAGCGTTGGTATGATCGCCGGATTCTTTTGCATGTTGGTCGGGGCGGCGTTCGTTGAAGCGTATTGGTCGTCGAGCGCATTGCCCAGCAATCTCAAATACATCGTGGGACTCACGCTGTGGGTTCTGATGATCGCGTATTTCGTTTTTGCCGGACGTTCGCGGAGTACCCGGTGAAGCTTGAAGCAGTCAAGGCCGAGCTTCGCCCGCGTGGGTATGCCGAAGCGGTCGACCTCGGTTTTCGGATGGGTCGATTGTGGTTCAAACCGATGGTGGCCAGCTGGGCGATCACCGTCGGACCGATGCTGATCCTCGCGATGGCAACCGCATGGCGTAAGCCCTGGCTCGTGCTGATACTGCTGTGGTGGTTGAAGCCGGTGGTCGAGCGCGTGCCGCTCTCTATCTTGAGCCGTGTCTTGTTCGGTCAGACTCCATCGGTGCGAGATGCGCTAAGACAGGCGCCCGGTCTGTTTTTCCGGCGAGACGCCTTACTCGCATTGACGATGTTCCGCTTCGATCCGTTCCGATCCGCGCGTCTGCCGATCTGGCAACTCGAAGGAAACCGAGGGAGGAGAGAGCGGACCAAACTCTTGCTTCGCGGGCTCGAGGGAGAAATCATCGCTCTTACGTTCGTGTGTTACACGTTCGAGTTGATCCTCACTGCCACTCCGTTGCTGCTGATCGTGTTCTTCGTCCCCGATACCGGCGAAGGAATCGTCGAAACAATCGAACTGAGTGGCTTGGCCGCGGTTCCCCACTTATGGGCCTGGACGATCATTTGTTTTTGGGCCGCGGCGGCCGCGGTAATCCAACCCTTTTACGTCGGAGCCGGTTTCTCGCTGTACCTCAACCGCCGAACCCATCTGGAAGCGTGGGATATCGAAGTCGCGTTCCGACGCATGGCGCGCCGTTTGCGGGGCGTCGCGGCGGTGGCTCTCATAACCCTCCTGATCCTGCCGGGTATTGCCATGGCGGGGAACGGCGATCTCGAGCCGGCCACCGTCGAGCAACTCAAGCAGCAAGATCCCACGGATCCGAAGATAGTCGTCCGGGATGTGCTGGCCGATCCCGAGTTCGGCGGTACGACAACCGAGCGGCGATGGTCGTTCGACTTGGATTTCGGTAATGACTCCGACGCGACAGGTGCTTTCAATCTCGGTGGAGTGCTTGCCTCCGTGCTCGAACCGTTGCTCTGGATTGTCGTCGTGGTCGGGCTCGCCTTGCTGATCGTACAAATCATGTTGCGTGTCTCCCGCATCGCGCCGCGCGATTCGCGCGAGCTCGAGCCCCAACTACCGCCTCAGCGGTTGTTCGGGTTGGATGTTCGTAAGGAGTCCTTACCGGACGATATCGTCGCAACGGCCCGTGAGTTGTGGTCGCAGGGGAAGGCGAGGGCGGCGATCGGTTTACTTTATCGGGCGGCAGTCGCCCGGCTGGTGACCGACGAGGGATTCTCCATCAAGGAGAGCGCCACCGAGAGCGAATGCTTACGTCTCTTGGCGCCCGGTATTGAAGGTGAGCGGTTGAACTACTTCCGCGCGCTCACGGAGAGCTGGCAATCCACCGCGTATGGACACCAGCCGCCGGGATCGGAAACGGCCGCGCATTTACTCGACAGTTGGGACGCGCACTTTGGAACGGCCACATGAGAGTCCACCCGGGCGTCGTTGTTCTGATCCTGCTGCTGGTCGCGTTGGCGGTTCTGATCGGCATCAATCTCGAACGAGTCGAAAAAACGGTACCCCTTCCTCAAGGACCGGAGGCTCGAGCGAACCCCCTACTCGCAGCCGAACGATTCTTCAACGAGATGGGACTCCCTGCCGAGGGCACGGACAACCTGTCCGACTTACCGCCCACCGACCACGTCATCGTGCTGGCGATGGAGCGCCGAATCACGACCCGGACGGAAGCCGAGCGGTTGGTTGACTGGATCGCCGATGGCGGGTTGCTCGTTCTGACCCCACCGATCGAAAACGGTGAGTTATCCGAGCTTGCCACGCTCGACCCATTGACGGAGGCACTCGAGATAACCCCGATAAGCTACGACGACGTGCCGTCCCGCACCGTTACCGACGTGCAACTCGGCGACGAGGAGCCGGCGGAGGTGCTCTTTTACGACACACTCGGCGTCGGCTACCAGGTCGTGGACGGTGAACTCAGCGACGGCTTTTCGTTGCTCTGGAGTGAATACGGCGAGGGGGCCTACGTCGTGGCGTGCGACCTGAAGTTCCTGGACAACCAAGAACTCGGCCTCCACGATCATGCCCTGTTCGCCTGGCGGCTGGCTGGTGTCCAGGGTGACCGTAAGGGAATTGTTCTGGTAAGAGGCCAGCACGACGTTTCGTTTCTCGGGCTGCTCGCGGGGGCGGCTTGGCTCGCTCTGATCGTCGGGGCGTTGGGGCTGATCACCTGGGCCTGGCACTCGGCCCAACGCTTCGGCCCACTGATCCCGGAACCCGAGCCGGCAAGCCGCAGCATCATGGAACACGTCGAAGCGGCAGGAAGGTTTTTGTGGCAACACCGCAGGCATGACGCGCTCCTTGCACCGGCGCGATCGAACCTGTTCCAACAGTTGCTGGCGCGGCGCCCTGCGATGGCCGGGCTGGATGAAGATGCACGGTGCCGCGCTTTGTCGCGGGGGACCGGACTCGGTGCCGAGGAAATCCGCCTCGCGTTGTTCGACGAGTGTCCACACAAACGCGACGAATACACGAAACGAATGCGAATCCTGGAACGATTAAGGAGGGGTCTGTGACCGAATCCAACACGATGGGGCCGCTGGGCCCCGAACGCGCGGCGGATATCGCCGGCCGCATCACCGACGAGATCGGCAAGGCACTGATCGGTCAACGCGAGATGCTCGAGCAGGTCGTCGTGGCTCTGTTCGCCGGTGGACACGTGCTGCTGGAGGGCGTGCCCGGGCTGGGCAAGACGCTCACCGTGCTGGCCCTTTCCCGCGCCTTCGGTGGGAAGTTCTCGCGCGTCCAGTTCACACCCGACCTGATGCCGAGCGATTTGACGGGGCATGTGGTCTACGACATGAAGAGCGGTGAGTTCCACGTGCGTCGCGGACCTGCCTTTGCCAATCTACTTCTCGCCGATGAGATCAACCGCGCCCCGGCCAAGACGCAGGCGGCCTTGCTCGAGGTCATGCAGGAAAAACAGATCTCCATCGAAGGGACGTCGCACCCACTCGACCCGCCGTTCATGGTGCTGGCGACTCAAAACCCGATCGAGTTGGAAGGCACCTACCCTTTGCCCGAAGCGCAACTCGACAGATTCCTCCTGAAGATCACGATCGAATACCCCACCGACGACGAGGAAGTTCGGCTCGTCGAGGCCGTCACCCAAGGCCACATCGGGGACGACCTGGCGGTCGATCGCGTGGATAAGATCGTCGACGCAGCCACGATCGTCGCTATCCAGCGTGCGGTCGCCTCACTGGTGGTCGACCGTCAGATCGTCAACTACGCGGTGCGTATCGTGCGCGCGACGCGAAGCTGGCCCGGCATCGCGATCGGCGCCGGGCCACGCGGGGCTATCGCGTTGATCCGGGCATCGCGTTCCGCGGCGCTGCTTGCCGGACGTAGGTTCGTGTTGCCCGATGACGTCAAACGGATGGCCGTTCCGGCCTTGCGTCATCGCATCGCGCTGACACCCGACCTCGAGATTGAGGGACGCAAGAGTGACGAGATCCTCGGGCTCGTGCTCGACGATATCGAGGCACCCAAGAGTGCGGCCTAGCCGCATCACGATCCGCGCGCTGGCCGTACTGTTCCTGTTCGCCTCGGCGGCAGCGGTTTTTCAGTCCTGGATACCCGGCGTTCTGGGTCTTGCCGGGTTGTTCGTCTTGGCGGCGTTGTTCGACGCTCTGCGAACCCGTTCGCAACCGCTCGAACTGACGCGGCATGTTGCCGGATCGTTGGCCCTGGGTACGTGGTGTGACGTCGTGCTACGTATCGAAGGTGCGGCCCGACCGCTCGAATTGGAAGTGTTCGACCATCATCCGGTCCACGGGGAATCGATGGGATTGCCGCAGACGATAGCGTTGGGACCGCAGGAGAGCGGCGAGTTGACCTATCGATTCAAACCGTCGCGTCGCGGTGAATGGAGTTTCGATTCCGCGGAAGTCCGCATGACCTCCCGTTGGGGGTTGTGGCAGCGACGGATGCGTGTCGGTGAACCGAGCCCGGTCAAGGTGTTTCCCGACTTCCGCGCGGTGCAGCGCTTCGCTTTGCTTGCGGTAGACAATCCGCTGAGCAATCTGGGGGTTAAACGGCGCCAACGGCGAGGTGAAGCATTGGAACTGCACCAACTTCGCGAATACCGTGACGGCGACAGCCCACGACACATCGACTGGAGGGCGACCTCCCGTCGACGGCAGCTGATTTCGAGGGAATTCGAGGACGAACGGAATCAAAACATCGTCTTTATGCTCGATTGCGGTCGCCGCATGCGGGCGGTCGACGACGGTCTCGCGCACTTCGATCACGCCTTGAACAGCGTCCTGCTGTTGACCTACGTGGCTCTGCGCCAGGGCGATGCGGTCGGACTGCTGACACTCGGAGGCACCGAGCGTTGGCTGCCCCCGCAAAAGGGTGGTCTTGCAATGAACGCGGTACTCCACACGGTCTACGACCTCGAGACCGATGTCCAAGCTGCGGATTATGCGGCGGCGGCGATGAATCTTATGGCCCGACAGCGTAGACGCGCCCTCGTTGTGCTGGTGTCGAACCTGCGTGATGAGGACGGCGACGAAATCTCAGCCGCCGTCCGGTTGATGCGGAAACGCCATCTCGTCCTTTTGGCTAGCCTTCGCGAGTCGATCCTCGACGACATACTCGACAAGCCGATCGAAGGTTTTGACTCGGCACTACGCGTCGGTGCACTGCGACATTACCTTGATGCGCGCCGGCTCAACGATGACTGGTTGAGCCAACTCGGCGTCAACGCGCTCGATGTGACACCCGATCAACTCCCGGTCTCGCTGGTCAACCGGTACCTCGACATCAAGCGCGCCGGAGCGCTCTAGCCCGGGTCAGTCCTCGTTTGCGAGGACTCGGCGGCAAACGTGATAGGTCACCGCTGCAAGCCACATACGGGGCCAGTTGTAGGGGCGGGTGTCATCGACAACCGGTCCGAGGCACCAAATCACACAGCCGAAGAACACCCCGCGCGCGGAGTGGTAGACGTATTCATTGACCTCGGCAAAGCCGTGTTCTTCACCCATGGGCCTATCCCCTTCTAGCTGCCTCCCATATACGGTCCTGACACGAGTTTGCCACACAATTGCAAGTTTTTGAAGTTTTCTGGATCTTTTTGACTCAAGAATTCGCCCCAATTCCGCGGCTAAAAATGAAACGCATAGCCCGCGGTCAACTCGACGTCAGGAGACCCGTCGGAAAACCCAAGCCCCAGTGCCCCACGGATCGATCCTTCCTTTAGCATCACATTCACGCCACCGAGCACGATCGCTTGGTCGTCGATCCCGCGAAAACGCTCGCCCTCGAAACCGACCTCGCCGATGAACACCAGCCGGTACGTCCATGGGACGATGACGCCGACGTTCACGCTCGGGGCAGTCTCACCGGTCACGTTAAAGTCGAAAAACCGTCCGTCACCGTTGAACGCCACGCCGAGGTTGCCGGTCAGGACGCCCCACGAAAGCTCCCGGCGAGCGGCCACGAACAATTTGGAACGGGTGGAATCAAACCCCGTGCCGTCGCTGTCGGTTCCTGTCGGCAACGTCGCGATGGCGCCGAATGCCAGCTCATGACGGTTGTCCGAGGTCGCCCCGAGCACGGATTTGACCCAGAGATCGGTGTCCCCGAGGCCGTCGCCCGTCCGCCCGCTGGTCGTGTTGATCCCGACGACACTCAACCGGGCACCAAATTCGATGCTGGGGATCGCGGCGAAATGAGCTACTCCGATCACGTTCATCAGGCCGCGATCGATCACATCGCCTTCCTGGCGCTGGATCTGCGTCTCGAGCCGATAGCGTTCGACGATCGCGGTGTCCTCGGCAAGCGAGCGGAAGAGGCGATCGGAGCCGGGAAAGTACTGGACGACGGCGCTGGGGTTCCAGCGGCGTGGGACATCGATCGTGATTTGTTGGCTCATCCCGTCGGCGGCGCGCACCGGAGCCACATCACCCAGCTCAACGCGAGTCCCGCTGGCCACGATAACCGCCACCGGGTAGCAACGTGCTGCGGACGGAAGCTCGAGAATGTAGCGACCGGCACCGTCGGTGACCGCACTGATGAACACCGCGTCGGTGTCAACCAATCGATAGACCACGCGTGCACCCACGACGGGGTCGCTATCCGCGTCCTGGACGGTCCCCTCGACCTGTACCATTTGCGCCGAGAAGGTCGGCGCGACGACAAGCCCGAGCAGGATCAGGAGGACTCCAGCGAAGACTCGGTGGGTCCCGAATACCGACCGCGGTCGAAGAATACGCATTGATTAGTCCTCTCCACGGCGCGCGGCCGGCACAAGAATACGCAGTCTATCAGCCACCCGAACTCACCGCGGGCCAACCCCAGTCCCGGGTGGTATCTTTGGGTAGTTCGCTACTCCCGTTCTGATACGCAAGGAAACCAATTGACGCCTATGCTCACGCTCACCGAAGCCGCAAAAAAGCGATTCCTCGAGGCCATGGCCGCCGAAGGGCGTGACGGTCACGGCCTGAGGGTCATCGTCCGAAACGGTGGAACGACCCGCCCCGATTTCGCCCTCAACTTCGTCGAACCCGACGGTGGCTCCGACAGCGATACGGTCATCGATCTCGGAGAGTTCAAAGTCTTCGTCGACGAAGACAGTGCCAAACATCTCGACGGCGCATCGGTAGATTTCATCGATAACCTTCAGGAGTCCGGTTTCAAGGTCGACGCGCCGAATGCAGGGATTGCTGCTCCTACGGGGCCCCTCGCGGAAGCCGTGATGAAGGTGATCGAAGAGAAAATCAACCCGGCCGTCGCCTCGCACGGCGGACAGGTCGATCTCATTGCGGTGGAAGACTCCACCGCGTACCTCCGTTTCGGGGGCGGGTGCCAGGGCTGCGGTATGGCCAGCGCCACGCTCAAAAACGGTGTCGAAAAAACTCTGTTCGCCGAGGTGCCGCAGATCACGAAGGTGATGGACGTCACCGACCACGCGGCGGGCAAGAACCCCTACTACGAACCGTAGCCCTAAGAGTCCAGCAACGTCCGCACCTTGGCGGCGAATGCGACCGGCGTGAAGGGTTTCTGCAGGAAGTTCGAGTCGCCGTCCAGGATTCCCTCCTGCACGATCGCCGTACTCGTGTATCCGGAAAGGAACAACACCTTTAAGTCGGGAGCAATCTCGTCAAGTCTTTCCGCGAGTTCCTTGCCACCCATCTGCGGCATCACGACGTCGGTGACGAGCATGTCGATCTCGTCGAGTTTTTCGGCATAGACGTCGAGAGCTTCGATACCGTTGCGGGCCTCGACGACCTCGTAGCCGTGAATCGTGAGAATTTCAGAAGCCAGATCGCGCACCGTTTCGTCGTCCTCGACGAGGAGAATAGTCTCGGTCCCGGTCGCCGGTTTCTCATCCGCCCTATCGGCGGCACCGCTCTTTTCCGCCTCGCCCTCCACTTTCGGAAGATAAACACGGAACGTCGAGCCCTCGTCCGGCGCACTCTCGACGATGATTTGGCCGCCGCTCTGGCGCACGATGCCATACACCGTCGCAAGACCAAGACCCGTTCCCTTGCCCTGTTCCTTCGTCGTGAAGAACGGTTCGAAAAGTTTGGATCGCACAATCTCGTCCATCCCGGTCCCGGTGTCGTCGAGGCTGAGCGTGACGTACTCGCCGGGCTCGACGCCGGCGTGCGAACCCTCGCTTTGCTTGGTTTCGATCGTGACGTTGCCGGTGTGGATCGTCAGTTTGCCACCTCCCGGCATCGCGTCTCGAGCGTTGACGGCGAGGTTCAGGATCACCTGTTGCACCTGGCCGGGATCGGCCTTGACGGAACCCAGTCCGTCGGCAAGCCGGGTCACCAGTTCGATGTCTTCGCCGATCAGGCGATGAACCATCTGATTCATGTCGATGATCACGTCGTTTAGAGCGAGGACTTTCGGCTGCAAGACCTGCTGACGGCTGAACGCAAGTAATTGACGGGTTAGATCGGCGGCACGGCGCGCCGCTTTGCTGATCTCGAACGTCTCACGGAACATCTCATGTTCTTTACCCATGCGTTGCTGCAGCAGTTCGGAATATCCGGTGATCGCCGTGAGGATGTTGTTGAAATCGTGAGCGATACCTCCGGCCAACCGGCCGATCGCTTCCATCTTCTGCGCCTGGCGCAGTTGGGCTTCGCTGCTCTGCAACGCGAGTTCGGCCTCTTTGCGTTTGGTGATATCGATCATCACCCCGCGAAGCCTGGTCACCTTGCCGTCTTGTTGCACCACACCAACAGTGTCCCGCAGCCAGACGCTGCTGCCATCGGCCGCAACAATGCGGTACTCGCACTCATATCCGCGTTTGTGTTTGCGTGCTTCGTTACTCGCCTCAACGGCCCGCTGGAGATCTTCGGGATGCACATGGTTGCGCCAGAACCGAGGTTGGCTCACCCATTTTTCGGCCGGGTATCCTAGGATCTGCTCGGCCTGCGGGCTGACGAAGGAGAACTCGAACGTCTCGGCGTCCGCCTCCCATACGATCCCTTCGAGCGTGTTGATCAGGCCTTCGTATTTTTGCCGCGTGTCCTGCAGCGCATGCATCGCGTACTTGCGCTGGTTGATATCTTGAATCAGGTGGATGCAATGCGTCGGATGATTCTCGGCATCGAACTGCCAGACTGCCGTGGTTTGGCCCCACATCGTCGTGTTGTCCTTGCGTAGAAAGCGCATTTCCATTTCGATGTCGCGCCGGCGCCCTGCTAGGACCTGTTCGAACTGCTGCTTGAATTTCGCCAGATCTTCTTCATGAACGGTTTCGTGGAGCTGTTTCCGTAGAAGTTCCTTTTCCGTGTAACCGAGCATCGCGCAAATCGACGGATTGACCTGGAGGTACGCTCCGTCGAGCCGCGTGGTGATCATCCCCGCCGTGACTTTCTCGAAGATCGAGCGAAACCGTTGTTCGCTGGCGTGCAGCGCGTCCTCGGATTGCCGCAACACCTGTAGCTCGGTCAGGTCTTGCAGCATCACGAGATCCTGATCGACGGTGCCTTCGGGATCGACGATCGGCATCGCGGTCGCGTAGACGTGGCGAATTCGGTCGCGCACCCACAGCTTTAGCTCGCGGTGCGGAATCTCCTCGCCGGAACGTCGAGCCATCACAGGACAATTGTGGCAAGGTTCCGATTTCTTGCAGAGGACCTCGTGGCAAGAGAGACCGTTGGGTTCGGCCTTTTTGCCGTTGATCGTGCAGTAGAGGTTACGAAACGTGCCATTCGCCCAGATAACACGTTCGTGCGAATCGATCACGATCACACCCGCACCCGAGTGCTCGACCAGCGCGTTGATTCGGGACTGTTCCTGGTTGCCCACGATCGCCGCGCGTTCCAGTTCGTCACGACGCTGTTCCGCCGATTCGAGGCGGCGTTTCAGGTCGAGCAGTTCCACGTTATCGTCGGACACCTGAGACGACATCAAGCCCTCACTTCACAACTTTTTCGGGGGTCGGGGCCCCACGCCAATATCGTCCCCGGACGCCGGTCGGGCAAGCCGAGGGCTGTGCTTTTTTGTTGGATTTTGATCATTTTTAGTATTTTTCCGGACGACTCTCCCTTTGATCGCCTCGTATACTCGACCGATGGAACGCCCGCTTCCCCAAGCCAGGTTTCTAGTTCGGATTTCAGTTGTTTTGGCGCTGGCCTTTTCTTGTGTCCCCCGACCCTCACCCGAAGCGCTCGAACAACAACTGCTCGATGCGGACCGAGCCTTCCTGAAAGCAACCGTCGAAGACGGTCTCGATGGCTGGTTGTCGTTCTTTACCGAGGATGCACTACGCGTCGATCTTCACGGGCAGACCGTGATCGGTCTCGAAGCGATCCGTTCTGCCGATGCTGCGTTGTTCGAACCCGGCGGGTTACGACTACGGTGGGAGCCACAGGAAGCGGTTGCATTCGAACTCGGCGACGGTGGGATAACGCGCGGGTCGTACACGTTGATCCGCGACGGCGAGTCGGAGATCGTCGAGCGCGGGACATACCTGACGTTGTGGCGTAACGAGGATGGACGATTCAAGGTGTCCCTGGACACCGGAGCTCCGGATCTCCCGATCCTGGAGCTAATCGACGGAAACTAATCTGTTTCCGGGTTTTCACATCGCTGGACCCCATCGTGCGCACCCTGGACGACTCCGGGATCCTTGCTGTGTTCCAACAGAAACTTGTAGACCTTCAACGCAGCGACGGGGTTTTTCTTATCATTGTGGATTCCATCCGCGACATCGAGCAATCCCTTGGCGGCTAGAATCTCGTTCGGATCGGAGTGGATCACCAAGGAGTATGCCTTGGCGGCCGTGGCCAATTCGTCCCTCTGCTGTAGCTCCTTGGCGATCCCGAGAACTTCGTCTTTCTTGAGATCGAGTCTCTGAGGATACCCGCGGAGCTCGTAGAACATCGTCGCGGCCATCGCAACGTATCCGCGTTCGAAACATAACGGGAACGCGCGGCGCGCGGCCGCTAACGCCTGCTGGACATGACCCGTTCGGTGCAGACAAATCGCCAGCGCCTGCAACACATGGGCGTTCGGCGCGAAACTGAGATTCATGTCGGCAAGTTTGGAAAGCGTGTGGCTCGGATCGAGCCGGAAACGCTTCATCGCCTCCTCGGTGCGAGCCTCCGCGTCGAGCAGCGGTGTCTTGCGGCCGTTCTTGGCAGGCCGGGGTGTGCTGGACACCACGGGTTTGTCTCGTACGACGTCACGTCTGACCTTGGTCGCCTCGAGAACATCCCCCCCGGTTTGTTTTTTCGTCGCGACGGGCTCGTCGGATTCCTCGCGTGATGCACCGATCGTGACCGCAACGGGTTCTTCGGCGATGGGTTGCTCCGCCATGTCTCGGTTCAGTCCAGTGTCCAGCGCGGGACCCGCGAATGTCATACCTTCGTCGAAACGCGGAGGTGAGATGACGGCCGAGTCGTCAACGGGCGCTGCGCTGATCGCCCCGCACAATCGGCCGGTCAGCGAGATCCAGTACCCGACAATCGCGCAGGTCCCGAACGCGGCCGCGACGAGCCCGGCCGTTGGGTTGACCTCGAGTGCGCCGAAGACAAGCGGCAACACGACGGCGATGGAAAGCACTAACGCGCCGGTTTGGATCGTATAGACCGTCATGAGATCGTTACTCCGGGCGCGGAACCGCCGACCCCAATAGATCGGCCAACCCCTGGAGTGCAACGCTGCGATGAGGATCACCGGGGTCGCTATCAGGCAACCAAGAAGGTATAGACCGGCTGCGACCGGAGACGGGGCGCCGATCGATTCGAACCGAGCGGGTGTTTGACCCAACGAAGCGCCCCAAAGCACCCAGGGCACGAGCCAGACGGCTGACGCGAGCGCCGCGCGAGCGGCAACCCCGATCGTCCGGCCGACCGTCGCGGAGAGACCCGACGGTCTTGGCGCGGCGGCGCTAACGCCGTGGTAGGCCAGGCCGAGCATCAGGCACGGGATCGCTGCGAGTGGAAAGATGTCTGGCCGGCCGATCGAATAGAGACCGCGGGCCGCCAGAAGCAGCGTTCCGGCCAGCGCGACTCCCGAGACCCAGGTGGAGGACGGTACGCGACGCAAGACTTGCCCCGCGACACCGCTGAACTGAGACAGAACTTCGGCCATGCTCGATCCGGCCTCCCAGGGGGACAATCTGAGTCCGGCCGAACCGCAAGTCCAGAAAACGGCGGTTTTTATGGTTTTTCAAGCGCCGGTGAGTTCCTCGATCGCTTCGGCGAGTAATCGATTGAAGTCCCCCGGCCGTTCCAGCATCACGAAATGCCCGACATCCTCCATCAGAGTCGCGTCGAAGTCGCCGTGTCGCTTGTTCGCCTCGATATCGGTCACTCCGGTCTTCGCCGAGTTGATGCAGCGGACCGGCACGCCCGCAGCGGCGAGCATGGCCGCCTGGTCGAGCGTTGCCATCTGCCGGCCCACGGCGACCGCCGTCGCGGGATCCGCGTCGCACATGTTCTCGCGGACCCATTCGGGCAAACCCGGGTCCGCGGTGGGCTCGGGGAACATGAACTGGATGAAGCCTTCGCAGGTGGCGCCAAAATCCGCCTCATATTGCGCCATCAGTTGTTCCCAACGGTCGGGGTCCATCGTGGCCTCGACGTTGTGTAAAGTATCCACTCCGACCACGCCGAGTACGCGTTCGGGCATACGTGACGCCGCCGCGAGCGCCACCGGACCACCCATCGAGTGACCGACGAGAATCACGCGCGGTAGATCGAGCGCCTCGACGACGGCACGCACGTCGGCGCCGAACCGATCGAACGTCCACTCGTCCCTACCGTCGCCGGATTTGCCGTGACCGGCGAGATCCAGGGTCACGACGGTGTGGTCCGCGGAAAAGGTCTCGATCTGCCCACGCCAGTGAGCACGGTCGCACATCCAACCGTGGACGAAAACCAGCGCCACCGGACCGTCGCCGTGCGTCTCGTATTCGATCTCGACGCCGTCAGCGGAGCTGGCAATCGCCGTTTTCCCCGTCGCGCCGACCTGGACCGGTGATGTGGCCTTTTCGGACGAACATCCGGCCGTAAGGGCCAGCATCAACAGAACCTTTCTTGCGTTGTAGCGTTTCATGAGGTGAGAGTTTAGCGTAGCCCTCCTGTTCGGCTAAACTGGGTGGCAGATGGGCCAAGAACAGCAGCGGACGGACCCCGCCCGAAACCCTGGGCTGGGTCGCATGTTTTTTGAAGATCTGCGTCGTGCGCGGTTGCAGCGCACCTATACGCAGGATTTCAAGGACCTGTACCACTTCTATCTCGATGAAAAGACCCGCGCGCGCCTCAACTCGATGGGCCGGTTCCAACGCGGGTTCTTACTGCTCGGCTGGCTGTTCAAGAGTCTGCTGACC
>Ga0224508_10003221_pt1 | contig 13549 bp, 13 predicted proteins | sample SF_Jan12_sed_USG_4_FD_170157 | JGI IMG/M metagenome (GOLD analysis project Ga0224508, IMG submission 170157) | Sediment microbial communities from San Francisco Bay, California, United States - SF_Jan12_sed_USGS_21 | ecosystem: Environmental > Aquatic > Marine > Sediment | place: USA...
GCCAACCAATTCGCGGAGCTGCCAGCTCACCGAGGTCCCCCGGTCTTCATCACATGGACGAAGAAGAGCGAAGGGGCGGCGGTCACGATTGGTCGAGAATGCGCTGCGCAGTGTCGCGCTGCTGGCGGTAGCCGGCACCGCGGAAGCCGGCCCGGACCGACTTCTGGGCGTGGGTGATGGCGCGGAACAGCTGATCTCGCAACTCGGCCTCGATCTGGCGGTGGTCGGCCTGGCCCAGGTGGTTGTACCGCTCCGTGGGATCGAGCTCCCGGTCGAAGAACAACACGGAGTCGCCTTCGCGATTGACGATCAGCCGGTGCCGCTGGTCGGCCACGAGGTAGTCCCGCCGGAACTCGGCGATGGCCACCGACCGGGGACCGACCGTGGGATCGTCGCAGGTGGCCGTCAGGCTGCGGGCGAACTGCTCGTGCTCCAGCGGGGCGTCGGCCACCTCGGCCAGCGTGGGGCCCACATCGTGGAGCTCGACGGGGACCGATGATCGAGCTCCGCGGGTGCGTCCGGGGATCCGCAGGATGAGTGGGATGTCGAGCGCGGCCGAAAAGAACGTCCCCTTGTAGACCCGGCCGTGATCGCCGTTCATCTCCCCGTGGTCGGAGGTGATCACGACAACGGTGCGGTCCCACTCCCCACGCTCACGCACGACCTCGAGCAGGCGGCCGATCTGATCATCGATCAGCCGCACCGCCCCCGCGTAGTTGGCTCGCATCTCGGCGATCTGCTCCGGCGTCCGGCCTCCGCCCATGCTGGGTGCGTGGTCGAGGAAGTAGCTGGCGGTGTGGTTGTCAGGGTTGGCCGGTCTGATGGGGTCGGGTGCGTCGGCGGGCGAGAACATCGATGCGTACGGTTCCGGGGCATCCCACGGTTCGTGGGGTCCGCCGAAGCCCACGTTGCAGAACCACGGTTCGTTGGGTGGCAGCGAGCGAAGGTGATCGACCGCTTGCGACGGCACGTAGACGTCGTAGTACAGCTCGAGGGGCAGCGGCGACGGTCGTACCATCAGCGGATCGTTGGCCAGCCGATCGGCGATGTCGATGCGGAAGTCCTCGAGGACGCCGGCATCAGCCCAGGCCTGGGTCATGTGGGTGATCCTGTTCATGCAGCCCCGAGGCCCGAGCGTCTCGTTCACCGTGTCGAAGCCGATGCGCTGGGCGTTCTGCTCGCTGAGTCGGACGTCGCGGCCCGCGTTCGTCAGGTGGAGCTTGCCGAACGAGCTGGTGCGGTAACCGGCGTCGCGCACCGCGCGCATCCAGGTCGGAGCACCCTCGTCCCTCGTCGATGTACTTCCGGCCGTTCGTCCACAGCTCGAAGTTGTGGGGGTACTCACCGAGGGCAAGGGAGAGCCGAGCCGGCTGGCACGCTGGTGACACCGTGATCGCACTGTCGAAGACCAAGGCCTCCTCGGCCAGTCGATCGACGGTGGGCGTGGATGCCCACGAGCCGTACACACCCAAGGCGTCCTTGCGCAGCTGATCAGCGATGATCAACAAGATGTTCAGTGGTCCTGGTGGACCGTCAGCGGCGGTGATGGCTGATCCATGATGACAGAAGCCCCCGAGGGCGAGGAATTGGTGCAGGTCACCGGGGGTAGCGTTCCCCGGTGACCGATTTGCAGATCGCAACGCAAGCGCACTGGCCCGATCGGCCCCGTCCGCCCGCCGGTGCGCCCAACGTGGTGGTGGTGCTCTTCGACGACGTCGGCTTCGGCGATTTCGGCTGTTATGGCAGCGAGATCGCCACGCCCACCATCGACCGGTTGGCTGCCGGCGGACTGCGCTACACGGGCTTTCACACCACGGCCATGTGCTCCACCACCCGGGCGTCGCTGCTGACCGGACGCAACCACCACAGCGTGGCGTGGGGTGCCTGGCCAACTTCGACAGTGGCTTCCCCGGCTACCGGGGCAAGATCGCGGCGTCGGCCGGCACCCTGCCCGAGATGCTGGCTCCCCACGGCTACCGCTCGTACATGGTGGGCAAGTGGCACGTCACGCCGCTCACCGAGACGGGCCCCACCGGCCCCTTCGACGGCTGGCCCCTGGCCCGCGGCTTCGACCGGTTCTACGGGTTCCTCGACGCCGAGACCGACCAGTACGCCCCCGAGCTGGTGGCCGACAACTCCCACATCACGCCCCCGGGCACGTTCGAGACCGGCTACCACCTCACCGCCGACCTGGTCGATCGGTCGCTCACGTTCCTGAAGGACCACCAGGCCGGCGCCCCTGATCAGCCCTTCCTGTTGTGGTTGGCGTTCGGCGCCTGTCACGCCCCCCACCAGGCGCCGGTGGAGCTCATCGATCACTACGCCGAGGTGTTCGCCGACGGTTGGGACCGCACCCGCGACGACCGCCTGGCCCGCCAGCTGGCCGATGGGATCGTGCCGGCGGGCACCGAGCTGCCGCCCCGCAACGGCCGCGTGGTGGCCTGGGACGAGACCCGTCCCTCGGACCGTGCGGTCTTCGTGCGGCTGCAGGCCGCCTACGCCGCCATGCTCGACCACGCCGACCAGCACCTGGCCCGGCTGGTGGCGTTCCTCGGCGAGGCAGACCTGCTCGACGACACCATCGTGTTGGTGCTGTCCGACAACGGCGCCAGCCAGGAGGGCGGCGTCAAGGGCTTCGTCAACGCCATGGGTCCGTTCAACCTGGTGCACGAGTCGATGGACGACAAGCGGGCCCTGCTCGACACCATCGGTGGACCCGGCACGCACTGCAACTTCCCGCTGGGATGGGCCATGGCCGCCAACACGCCCCTGCGCCGCTACAAGCAGAACACCCATGGCGGCGGCATCCGTGATCCGCTGGTGGTGCACTGGCCGGCCGGCATCGACGACGCCGGTGGCATCCGGTCACAGTTCTGCCACGCCAACGACGTGGTGCCCACGTTGCTCGACGTGATCGGCGTGGACGCGCCCGAGACGGTGCGGGGTGTCGGGCAGCAACCGATCGAGGGGGCCAGTTTCGCGGCGACGCTCGATGACGCCGAGGCTTCGCCCCCCAAGCCGGTGCAGTACTTCGAGATGTTCGGCCACCGGGGCATCTGGGTCGACGGCTGGAAGGCGGTCACCTACCACCCCGCCGGCACCCCGTTCGCCGAAGACCAGTGGGAGCTGTACTGCCTCGACGAAGACTTCGCCGAGGTCCACGACCGGGCCGAAGCCGAGCCCGAGCGGCTGGCCGAGATGATCGACCAGTGGTGGCGCGAGGCGGGCGCCCACCAGGTGCTGCCCCTCGACGACCGGTTCGCCGAGCGCTTCGCCGAGAACGCGGCCCGCCACCACGGGGCCCGCACCCGCTACGTGTTCTGGGCCGGCATGGGGCACCTGCCCACCGACGTGGCTCCCGACCTGCGGGCCCGCTCGTACCTGATCGAGGCCGAGGCCGAGCTGGCCGAGGGCGACGAGGGAGTGCTGGTGGCCCACGGCGACGCCACCTCGGGCTACAGCCTGTACGTGGCTGACGGGCACCTGGTGCACGACCTCAACGTGGGTGGCCGCCACACCGTGGTGCGATCACGGGCACCGGTGCCGCCCGGGTCACGACGTCTCGGGTTCCGGCTCACTCGTGACGAATCGGGCACGGCCACCGGCGAGCTGCTGGTCGATGGCGAGCCGGCCGGGTCGATGGACGCCACCGATGACCGGTTCTTCGTCACCATCTCGTGGATCGGCCTCGACGTCGGGCTCGATCGCAGCAGCCCAGTGGGCGATTATCGGGCGCCGTTCGCGTTCACGGGCACGCTGCGGCGAGTGGTGGTCGACCTGGCCGACGACCAGCGGCTCGACCACGACGCGGTCGGGCGAGCCGAGATGGCGAGGGAGTAAAAGCTCAGCGGAACGGCGACCGTCAGGTTGCCGAGGAGCTGCAGCCGTGGCCCGAGCGGCCCGTCGCCGTCAGGCGACCTGAGCGGAGAATGGCAATTGACTGGCCAGCACCTCGACACCACCTGTGCACGGTCGCGGCTCAGCGGACCAGTGCTGGCCAGAAGAAGCCACCGGCGGTGCCAGGGCCGGTGTGGGCGGCGATGCTGGGGCCGACCCGGTAGCGGGTGATGTCGACCACGTGGTCGAGGCCAGCCAAGCCGGTTTCGAGGGCTTCGCAGAACCCGACGGTAGCCGGGTCGGCCAGACAGACCGCCGCTCGGATGGGCTCTTCGGTGGCGGTGAAGGGGGCCAGGAGGAGCTCGTCGATCTCGGCGGCCGTCGAGCCGGCCCCGACCACCGAGATGTCGTTGCCGACGCCGGTGTAGACCACCGCGGGCTCGTCGAGCAGCAGGTCGGCGGCGACCCGCCCGCCCGAGCTCACGAAGTCGAGGCCCTGGAGCAGCACCGAGGTGTGGATGCGCGGCAGCAGGGCCCGGGCCTCGGCGATGGCGGTGTCGACGGCGAGACCCTGCTCGAGCAGGGCGGCCAGCTCCCACAGACAGGCCGAGATGCCGAACGAGGCGGTGCCGGTGTCGATGACGTGCACCGCGCTGTCGACCAGCTCGGCGGCCACGGTGGCACTGTTGACGCAGCCGCTCAGCTCGGACCCCACCAGCACGGCCACGATCTGATCGGCCCCTCGGCTGGTGAGCCGCTCGTAGGCTTCGACGAACTCGCCGGGTGAGGGCTGGGCAGTCTTGACCACGGGTGGTGGGCGGTTGGTGAGCAGCTCGTAGAAGCCCTCGGCGTCGAGGTCGACGCCCTCGCGGTGTTCGCAACCGTCGACGGTGACGGTGATGGGCACCACCTCGACGTCGTAGCGGTCGCGCAGGTTGGCGGGGAGCTGAGAGCTCGAGTCGGTGAGGAGTCCGATCATCGAGGAGGGAACCCGCTCACTGCGCTGGTATTTCCTCGACGCCCTCTTGCAGGAAGCGGATCACGATGGCCGCACTGCTGGCCGCAGCCGCGAGTGGCAGCGCAACTGTCGGCTCCGGGCCCCACAGGTTGGGCCAGCCCTTGCGCCACCAGATCACGCTGGCGCTCACCCAGGTGACGGCGGCGGCTACGGTGGCGGCGAAGGTGCGTCGTTTCCAGGCGGGTACTGCAGCGGTGGCAGCGCCGACGGCGGCGTCGAGGGGCATGTAGACCGGGAAGGTGGCAATCACCTGACCCACGCTGGTGGCAACACCCTTGCCGCCCCGGAAGTGGTACCAGACCGGGAAGCAGTGCCCCACGACGGCGGCCGTGGCCGCAGTGTGGGTGCCCACCGGCCCGGCGACTGCGCCGCCGGCGCGGGCGGCCAGTACGCCCTTGCCGATGTCGGCCACCAGCACGGCGGCCCCCCACTTCTTGCCGATGGCCTGGCTGGTGTTGAGCGCCCCGGGGTTGCCGCTGCCGCTGTGGTGCACGTCGAGGTCACCGTGGCTGGCGGCGCCAACAGCCAGCTCGGCCGAGGGGAACGTACCGGCCAAGTAGCCGAGGATCGCTGCTGCCAGTGGGCGCCACATTCGCGCCGACGGTAGCGGCTGGCAGCGCCGTGAGTGCTCGCTACGCTGATCGAGCCGCCCCGTTCGTCCAGCGGCCTAGGACGCCGGCCTTTCACGCCGGTAACACGGGTTCGAATCCCGTACGGGGTACTGCCGTTGTGGACAACACAACGTTTCGCCTGTTCATGGGCCTGGATCCGGTCGATGCTCACCAGGCTGTGTCTCGTGTGGGTGGCGGCTGACCTGGTGTTTCAGGTTCGAATCCCGTCGGGGTCTGTTCGCCGGCGACGGCGGGCGTATCGTCGGGGAGTTGGCCGCTGGGACCGCGCACCGTTCCTACATCTGATCCCTGCCCGCATCCCAGCTGGTATCACCCGAGCAACTCGACCGGTCGAACGTGTCGCTCGTGTCGGTGCCCGGTCTGCCCGAGCGCGAGCTGCCGGCTCGTCTCGACGCCTTGTTCGATGCCGGGCACCTGGCCGAAGGCATGCGCGTCGTGATCCATGGCACCGTGCTTGAAGACGACCTGCACCAGGCCCACCGTGTCGAGCTCGAAGCCCGCGGCGTCGAGATCGTGGCCGACACGCAACGGTCCGAGCTGACCGATCAGGACGCCGCCGCAGCCGAGGTGGCCGTCTTCTCTGAGGCGTGGATCGACGCCGATCCCGACGCCCTGGTCGTCACCAGCTCGGTGGCGGCAGCCGACACCGTGGGCGTCGACGGCGGCGAGGCGCTCCCGTTCGCCGTGGTGTGGCCCCAGGAACCCGATCGCCCCCCGGCCTTGCTCATCACCGCGCTGGGCGCGAGCGTCGAGGCCTTCGAGCCGATGGTCACGGTGCTGGGCGAGGCCGATCTGGTCACCTTGTACGAGACCGGCATCAACGGCGTGGCCGAGTGCGTCGATCGCTTCGAGGCGAGCTCGGGTGAAGAGGTGCGCATCAGCACCGAGACCGAGGGGGTGGCCAACCTGCCGGCGGCAGTGTTCGCCTGTCAGGCAGTCGAAGCCTTCGTCGTCATCGCCGACGCGGCTGGCGCCGAGCTCACCCGCGAATCCTTCGCCGCTGCCTTGGCCGAGCTGGGGCCCATCGAGATCACGGCCCACAGCGCAGCGTCGGGCGGCAAGCCCGACCTGGCCGATCTGTCACCGGTGGTGGCTCGCCTCGACCCCCAGACGCAGACGTTCGTGCCCGAGTGACCCGTTGGCTGGTCAGACGTCGGCAGGATCGACGCCCGCCTTGTCGACGCACCAGGCCCACAACTGGGTGCGGTGTTCGGGGGTGTCGGTGCGCCGGGTCGAGCCCAGCTTGTGGATCGACCGCACCCGGCGATCCAACCAGAACTCGCCGGTGCGAGCACCCGGCTCGGGGTCGGCGGTCAGCCACACCATGGTGTCGGCTCCTTGCTGCGGGGTGCGCAGCAGCGGGCCGACGATCTTGCGGAACGTCGGCAGTGACTCCTCTACACCCGGTGTGTCGGCCCAGCCGGGGTGCAGGGCGTGGAAGGCGATCTCGGGCTCGCTCTCGGCCCACATCTCGTTGAGGGTCACCTGAGCCCGTTTGGCCCGGCTGTACTGCTCGGTGCCCTTATAGTCGGCCTCGCTCATCTCGAGGCCCTCGACCCGCAGTCCGGTCGAGTACAAACCGCCCGACGCCATGGTGATGACCCGCCCGTCGGCCCGTCGCAGCTGATCGAGCAGCAGGGTGGTCATCAGGAACGGACCCACCACCTGACTGGCGATGGTGAGCTCGGTGCCGTCGGGTGCGACCTGGCGGGTGTCGCTCAGCGCCCCGGCGTTGTGCAAGAGCGCGTCGACGCGGTCGTGACGGCTGGCCAGCTCGGCGGCTGCGGCGCGCACCGCCCCGAGGTCGCCCATGTCGGCGATCACCGTCTCGAGCGTGTCGTTGCCCGTCGAGGCCGCCAGCTCGTCGCGGACGCGCAGGGTCTTGTCGGGGTTGCGTCCGGCCAGCACCACGGTGGCCCCACAACGGGCCAGTTGACCGGCGGCGGCCAGACCAAGGCCGCTGGTGGCGCCGGTGAGCACCATCACCCGGCCGCTCAGGTCGTAGGCGTCGAGGTCGGTCCAGTTGTCGAGCCTCGATCGGGCCGCGTAGCCGATGTTGGTGAAGCTGGTGATGATCGGGGCCTCGAGCACGCGGTCGATGACGTCGGCTGCGGTCACGGGTGCACCGTTGTCCCTTCGAGCACCTCGCGCAATCCGGCCGCGGCCCGATCGCCGATGCGGCTGAAGGCCGGGCGCAGCAGCGGGTCGGCGATGCCGAGCACACCGTTGAGCTTCAGCTCGGCGTCGTAGGTGACCAGGGCGCCGTCACCGTCGGGCTCGACGGTGATCAGGTCGATCGACGTGAACATCGACGAGCGGGCCTCGACCAGCACCCGAGTGGGCGCGTCGTGCTCCTCGGTGACGTATCGCAGGGTCAGATCGCGACCGATGCCGGCCACGGTGACATCGAAGCTGGCCCTCGGCCCTCCGCCGTCGCCGTCAATCTGCTCGACGGCGCGCACGCCGGGGTCCCACTCGGCGAAGTTGCGCAGATCGGCCATGTAGGTGAAGGCCTCGTCGGGGCGGCGAGGGGTGCGGACAGTGGTGACGTAGCGAGCCATGGGGGGTACCTCCACATGATCATTCGGCGCGCTCGGTAGGCTGGATGCATCCGGGGCGGATCACGGCGGCGTATCACCATCGAGGCTCAAGTTTTCGAGCGGAACTGTCGAAGCCTGCCCGAGCAATCCCAGGAGCTTCCTATGCCCATCAACGCTGTATCCCACCTCCCCGTGCCGACCGGCCCGTTCGCCGAGGAGACAACCACCACCCAGGATCTCGTCGACGGCCTTCTCACCCCCATCCGGGTGCGGGCCGGCCGCACTCTCATCGCCGAAGGATCGGTGGGTCGCGAGTTCTTCGTCATCGCCGAGGGTCGCGCCGAGGTGCGGCGCGACGGCGAGGTGATGAACGAGCTCGGTCCGGGCGACTACTTCGGCGAGCTGGCCCTGCTGGGCGAGGCCCGCCGCACGGCCTCGGTCGTGGCCGTGACCGACATGCAGGTGATGGTGGCCAACCCTCGCGAGTTCCGGGCCCTGCTCGAGATCTCGCCCCGCTTCGCCCGATCGCTCGAGCAGACGGTCACCGACCGCCGCCTGGCGCTCGCTTCCTGATCAGCTCGCACGCCACCGCCTAGGGTCGCGGCGTGTTCGATCTCCACGGGCGCTGCGCGCTCGTCACCGGGGCCGGGCAATCGGTCGGTGAAGGAATCGCCCGAGCCCTGGCTGGCCAGGGTGCCCGGGTGCTGGTCAACGACATCGTCGCCGAGCGGGCCCACACGTTGGTGGCCGCCATCGAGCAGGCCGGCGGTGCGGCCGCACCGGTGGTGTTCGATGTCACCGATCTCGACCAGGTCACCTCCGCGATCGCCGGGTTCGATCCGGTCGACATCGTGATCAACAACGCCGGCAACGCCGGCGCCCACCCGATGCAGCCCCGCCCCTTCGTCGAGATGACACCCGATGAATGGGACGCGCCCATCCGCGTCAACCTCTACGGCGTGTTCCACACCACCCATGCGGTGCTGGGGGGCATGATCGAGCGGGAGTGGGGCCGCATCATCACCATCTCGTCGGGCGCCGGCAGCATGGGGGTGGGCATCGGGGTCAGCCCGTACTCGGCGGCCAAGGGGGCCGGCCAGGCGTTCATGCGCAGCCTGGCCATCGAGACTGCCCGCACGGGCGTCACCGCCAACGCCGTCGCCATCGGGCTGATGGACAACACCGCCGGGGGCGATGTCACCAGCGGTCTGGCCCGCACCATCCCGGTCGGGCGGCTGGGCACCCCGGCCGACGTGGCTGCCATGTGCGTCTACCTCGCCGCCGACGAGTCGGCCTGGGTCACGGGCCAGACCCTGCACGTCAACGGCGGCAGCCTCACCACGTGACGGGTCTGCAACTGGGCCGGTGGCGGGGCGGGGGTTAACGTCGCCGGCGGTGGCCGAGCTCGTCTACAACCCCTACTCGTTCGACGTGCACGACGATCCCTACGTCGTCTACCGGCGCCTGCGCGACGAGGCGCCGGCCTACTGGAACCCCGAGCTCGAGTTCTGGGCCCTGAGCCGCTTCGACGACGTGCTCGAGGGCTTCCGCGACTTCGAGACCTTCTCCTCGGCTGGCGGCATCGCCCTCGAGAACCGGCGGCCCATCGGCCGCACCGTCGACGCCCAGCAGATGATCGAGATGGACCCGCCCGACCACACCGTGCTGCGCAAGCTTGTGAGTCGGGTCTTCACCGGCCGCCGGGTGGCCGAGATGGAGGACGAGACCCGCCGCATCGTCGACGGCTACATCGACGGGATCATCGAGCGGGGCCAGGCCGACGTCATCGCCGACATCAGCAGTCCCTTCCCGATGGACGTCATCTGTGCCGTGCTCGGTGTGCCCGAGGCCGATCGCGACGACCTGCGCCGCCACTCCGACATGGTGATGGTGCGCGAGGACGGGTCGATGCGGATCCCCGCCGTGGCCGCCGAAGGCATGTTCGGCCTGCTCGAGTACTTCATCGACGACCTGCCGAGCCGGCGGGGCGGCCACGGTGAGGGCCTGCTCACCGATCTGGTCGAGCTCGAGGTCGACGGCCGCCGGCTCACCGATCAGGAGCTGCTGGGCTTCTGCGTGCTGTTCATCATCGCCGGCCACGAAACCACGACGAAGATGGTGGCCAATGTCCTCGAGATCCTGTCGCGCCACCCCGAACAGCGCGACCAGGTCATCGCCGCCCCCGCGCTGGTGCCCGGCACCATCGAGGAGGTGCTGCGGTTCCACAACTCGACCCAGTACATGCACCGCACCGCCACCCGCGCCGTGCCCATCCACGACCGCACCATCGAGACCGGCCAATCGGTGCTGCTGCTCATCGGCGCCGCCAACCACGACGAGCGCGAGTTCGGACCCACCGCCGAGTCCTTCGACATCCACCGCCGCCCCGACCGCCACCTCGGCTTCGGCTACGGCGCCCACTTCTGCCTGGGCGCCGCCCTGGCCCGCATGGAGGGCAAGGTGGCCATCGAACAGATCCTGCGTCGGCTGCCCGACTACGCGGTCGACCATGATGCCAAGGTGCGATTCCACAGCAGCAACGTCACTGGCTGGCAGGCGCTGCCCATCACCTTCACGCCCACCGCCGCCCCCACCGGGAGCCACCCATGACCGCCCACGGCTACATCGGGCTGGGCGCCATGGGCGCCGCCATGTGCCGCCATCAGCTGGACCAGGGGCTCGAGCTGGTCGTGCACGACATCGACGCCCACGCCGTGGCCGGGCTCGTCGAGCAGGGCGCGCGGGCTGCGGCCTCGGCCGCCGAGGTCGCCGAGGCCTGCGACCTGATCGAGATCTGCGTCCCGGCGGCGGCCCACATCGAGGCCGTGGTCGACGGGCCCGGCGGCATCGCCGAGACGGCCCGGCCCGGTACCACCCTGCTCATCCACTCCACCGTGCATCCCGACACCATGCGGTCCGTGGCCGACCGGGCCGGCGCGTGGCACGGCGCCAGCCACGACGTGTGTGTGGGCGGGGGAACCGTCAACGCCGAGCAGGGCACCCTGGTGCTCTTCGTCGGCGGCCTGGCCGACCTGTCGCCGGCCGCCCGGGAGCTGCTCGACGTGGTCGGGTCGGACGTGATCGACGCCGGATCGGTGGGCGCCGGGGCTGCCGTCAAGATCGGCTTCAACGTGATGACCTACTCGCAGTTCGCGGCCGCTCGCACCGCGCTCGCTCTGGTCGAGGCCCACGGCGCCGCACCCGACGACCTGGTCGAGGCGTGGCGTCATGCCGGTCAGCTCGGGGCCCTCACCGAACGGGCCCTGCCCCTCTTCTCGATGACCCCCGACGTGGTCGAGCAGTTCGGCATGACCGACGACATGCGCACCAACGTCGACATCGCCCGCAAGGACCTCGACCTGGCCCAGCAGGTGGGCCGCGCCGGGGGGCCCACCGACGGCTACCTCGCGGCGCTGTCGCAGCTGATGGCCACCGTCTACTCCGTGGAGGACACCGAAGATGAGTGACGACGATCGCTTCGAGCGGGGCGTCGAGATGCTCGAGGAGGTGTACGCCGGGGCCGTGCCCGCCCTGCCCAAGGGGATGATGCCGGCCTACGACCTGATGATCGAGACGCTGTTCGCCGACGTCTGGTCGCGCGACGTGTTGTCGATCCGCGACCGGCGCCTGCTGTTGATGGGTGTGATCGCGGCCCAGGGCCAGTCCGACGTGTGGAAGATCCAGGCCCGTGCCGCGCTCGACCGGGGCGAGCTGACGCCCGACGAGCTGCGCGAGACCGTGGTGATCCTGGCCCCCTACGCCGGCTACCCCAACGCCGCCGCCCTCATCGGTGAGGCCGAGGGCGTGATCGGCGAACACCAGGCGGCCGCGGCCGACGACGGCTGACCGGCGCTGACGTGGACCAGGCGCTCATCGACCGCATCCGGGCCGACATGGCCTACGAGTACGACCGCACCGGGCCACCCGAGGGGTTCCCCGCGTTCCCCGACATCCCGGTCGAGCGCCACGTGGGCGACGAGTTCTGGCGACTCGAGCAGGAGCACGTGTGGCCCCGGGTGTGGGTGATGGCCGGGCGGGCCGAGGACGTGCCCGAACCGGGTGACTTCTTCACATTCGACGATCTGGGTGTTCCCTTGGTGGTGGTGCGGGGGACCGATGGCGAGGTGCGGTGCTTCGCCAACACCTGCCAGCACCGGGGCGCACCCGTGGTGCGGGAGGCCAGGGGATCGGCCCGGCGGCTGCGTTGCCAGTACCACTCGTGGAGCTACGACGTCACCGACGGCAGCCTGGTGGCGGTCCCCGACGAGCGTGACTTCGTGGGCCTCGACCGCAGCCAACGGTGTCTGCCCCAGGTGTCGTGTGCGGTGCACGGTGGGTTCGTCTTCGTCAACCGCGACCCCGAGGCCCAACCGCTCGAGCAGTGGCTGGGGGCGGCGGCCGAGATGCTGGCGCCGTTCGACTGTGGCTCGCTGCGCGAGATCTACCGTCGCAGCGTCGAGGTGCCGTGCAACTGGAAGGTGACCGCCGAGGCCTTCCTCGAGGTGTACCACTTCTCACACATCCACTCCCACGACGGCTTCGCCATCCTCGACAGCCGAGGTGCCGCGATGGGCCTGTACCCGCACGGGCACAGCCGCATGATCACGCCCTTCAGCTCGGCCCAGCAGGCACGCGTAGGCATGGACGGCTGGGACGACTGGAAGCCACTCGACCAGGGCCCGTTCCCGGTGATCGACGGTGTGCCCGACATGGTCGGCTGCACCAGCACCGCGGTGAGCCTGTTCCCCAACATCATCATCCCGCTGGCACCGGTGGGGTTCCCGATCAACCTGTTCTGGCCCATCGACGCCCACACCACCCGGCTCGACTGGATCTACTACGGCCCCCGCGACTGGGAGGGCGACGAGCTGCCCCGGTACTGGGAGATCCTGGCCCGAAACTACGACCGCATCATGGGCGAGGACACGGCCAACATGGCGCCCATCCACGCGTCGATGGCGTCGCCCGCGCTCACCGGCATGCCGATCAACTACCAGGAGCGGCGCATCTGGCACCTGCACGAGCAGCTCGACGCCATGATCGGCGACGTGCCCGAGCACCTGCGGGTGCCGCGACTGCTCGATCCGTACGTGGAGTAGCTAGCCGTTCGGGGGGCTGATCACGCCCTCGAGCCCGTAGGGCTCGTAGGGGCCCAGGATGTTCTGCTCGAGCACGCCGATGCCGGTGCGCTCACCCATGGTGACCCTCATCAGGTGCTGCACGTGCTGGTTCTCGAAGGCCGTGTCGTCGACCTCGTCGAGCCGCCACTGCTCGGCGCCGACGGCCACCTCGTCCTTCCACATGCCGTGGCCCCACTCGGGGTGCGAGTAGCCGATGCCCTTCATGCGGTAGGTGAGTTGCTTGTCGAAGACGATCTCGTGGCGGGTGCCGTCGTCGATGGCGGTGAAGGCCAGCGTGGCCTGGTCGATCATGCGGCTGGTGGGGCTGAAGGTGATGTCGTGCTCGAGGTTGCGCATGTGCCGGGCTGCTGGATCCTCCACGCCGGGGAGCTGGTCGATCGA
>Ga0224508_10003222_pt1 | contig 13543 bp, 6 predicted proteins | sample SF_Jan12_sed_USG_4_FD_170157 | JGI IMG/M metagenome (GOLD analysis project Ga0224508, IMG submission 170157) | Sediment microbial communities from San Francisco Bay, California, United States - SF_Jan12_sed_USGS_21 | ecosystem: Environmental > Aquatic > Marine > Sediment | place: USA: California...
CCGTTCAGCGTGGGTACCACCGTCGCGAACCACATCTGGCGCATCTCGGCCGGCACGCCCGGCAGCGCAAACAACCGGCAAACGCCGCCGCCGTCTCGCGGCAAGGGCATTTCAATGCCAGGGGCCGTGCCGTTGGGATTCGGAATCGGCCGGCTACCGACCGGAAACATCGCTTGCGCCCGATTGCGATCGGGCATTTCACGCCCGCGACTTTGAAACAGCTGTTGGATATGACGCAGCAAAGCCTCATCTAGCTGCAATTCCACACCACCCGCCGCAGCCAGCGCCTGCCGCGTCAAATCGTCCGCCGTCGGTCCCAGTCCGCCGGTCACGACCGCCACGTCGCACCGCGCGGCCGCATGGCGAAAAGCCTCGGTGATCGCCGCCAGATCGTCCGCCACCGTCGCGTGGCGCAATACGGGAATCCCCAACTCCTGCAACCGCAGACTAAGCCATTGGCTGTTGGTATCCAGCCGCAGGCCGCTGGTCAATTCATCACCGATAGCCAGGACTTCCGCGCGCATCGTACCTTGCATTGTGACCTGCCCGGCAGTCCGCGGCCAGAGGTTAGTTGGACGAGGGTGGAAGGTGGAAGGTGGAAAGTGGAAGATGGAGGGTGGAGGGTGGAAGGTGGAAGATTGAAGGTGGACCGCGGTCGTCAGCGTCTAACTTCCATCTTCCATCTTCGTCCTTCGGTCCTCTGCCTTCTGACCACTGACCACCGACCACCGACCACTACTCCCCCATGCCCTCTCTCCGGCTGAACATCCGCGGCATGCATTGTGCCAGCTGTACGGCGCGCGTCGAGCAGGCGTTGCGTGGCGTGCCGGGCGTGCTTTCCGCGGCCGCGAACCTGGCGACCAACCAGGCGACGGTTGAACTGGAGACGAGCGCGGCGGATGTTCAACAGCTGGTCGATGCCGTGCGTCGCAGCGGGTACGAGGCAGAGCTGAGTGCGCGCGACGCGGCGGAAGTCGGCGCTCAGGATGAGGATTTCCGATACTGGCGAGCGCGTTTGTACGTGGCGCTGCCGCTGTTGGCAGCCCTGGCCTGGCTGTTCTTCTATCCGCTGCCCTCAACAGCCGCGACGCAGTGGTTGCAGTTTGCGGTCGCAACAGTGTTGTGGCTGTATGTTGGTTGGCCGTACCTGAGCGGCGCGGCGCGGCGGTTGCGGCATGGGACGGCCAGTATGGATACGCTGGTCGCACTCGGCACGACCGCTGCTTATTTAGCCGGTCTCGCCGCTTTTGTTGGGCATCTGACCGGATCGACCAGCGACATCGGCCACGGGATGTCGTTTCTGGACGCGGGCATGATCCTGACGTTTATTACGCTGGGCAAAGTGCTGGAAGCGGGCGCCAAGTCGCGGGCGTCGTCGGCCATTCGGCACCTGCTGCAACTCGCGCCCGACGAGGCGACACGGGTGCATGCCGGCAAAACCGAACGGGTGCCTGCGGCTGAGGTGATGCTGGGCGAGACGATTTTGGTGCGGCCCGGCGAGCGGATCCCGCTGGACGGGGTCGTTCTGTCCGGGCAATCGGATGTGGACCAAAGCTGGCTGACCGGCGAGTCGCTGCCGGTCGAAAAAGCGCCGGAGGCGAAGGTCTACGCAGGAACGATTAACGGCCAGGGGTCATTGGCGATTCGGGTCACTGAGACGGTGGGCCAGACCGCGTTGGCTCGCGTTGTGGAACTGGTCCGGCACGCTCAAGAGTCCAAAGCAGAAGTCCAGCGGCTGGCCGACCGCGTTGTCGCTTATTTTGTCCCCGCCGTGCTCGTGATCGCCGTCAGCGCATTTTTCGGTTGGTGGCTGTCCGGCCAACTGCCAATCGCCACGAAAACCGCCGTGGCCGTGTTGGTGGTCGCTTGTCCTTGTGCCTTGGGATTGGCCACCCCGACCGCCGTGATGGTCGCTAGCGGACGCGGCGCAGGGCGTGGCATTTTAGTCAAAGAAGCCCGGGCGCTGGAAATCGCCGGTGGCTTGACGACCGTCGTGCTGGACAAGACCGGTACGGTCACCGCAGGCCGTCCCGCAGTCCGCCACGTGGTCGCCATCACCGATTCGTCCGCGTTGCAGGCGGTGGCCGCAGACGAACTGCTGGCCACGGCGGCCGCGGCGGAAAAGTTGAGTAGCCATCCGTTGGCCCAGGCCGTTGTGACCGCCGCCGAAGAACGTCGCCTGAAATTGCCCGCCGCGCAGGATTTGGAAGTTATCCCCGGACGCGGCATTAAAGCCAGGTGTCGAGCGGGAGCGATTCTGGTCGGCAACGAAGCGCTGATGTCCGAGCACGATATTGACACGGGCCGACTAACCGGCCAGATCAACGTGATTCGCCGCGCGGGGGAAACGCCGCTGTTGGTCGGCTTGGGGCAGCGCTTCCTGGGCGTAATCTCTGTCGCCGATGTCGTGGCTCCGCACAGTGACGAGGCGATCCGACGACTGAAGCAGTTGGACCTAAAAATCATGTTACTGACCGGAGATCACCGCGTGACGGCCGAAGCGGTCGGTCGCAGCCTGGGCATCGACAAAGTGATCTCGGAGGTCATGCCGGGCGACAAACAGCAAGTGATCGCGCAGTTGCGCGACGAGGGCGAAGTGGTGGCCATGGTCGGCGACGGCATTAACGATGCGCCGGCGCTGGCGGCCGCCGATTTGGGTATCGCCATCGGCGCCGGTGCCGACGTGGCCATCGAAGCGGCCGATGTGGTGCTGGCCCACAGCGACCTGCGAGGCGTTCCTGAGACCATCGCGCTGTCCCGCGCGACATTGCGTACCATCCGCCAGAACCTGGGCTGGGCCTTCGGATACAATATCGTGCTGATCCCGCTGGCCGTCACCGGCCTGCTGCCGCCCGCCGCAGCCGCCGCGGCCATGGCACTCAGCAGCGTCTCGGTCGTGGCTAACAGCCTGCTGTTGCGTTACCGCCACCTCGGTTCGTAACCGGGCGACCCCGCCGCAACGGGGCCACAGCAACGGGGTCGGGAGTCTTTTTTTCTGTCGACACAAGCTTGAAGTGATTTCACGGCGTTATCCGACAGAAAAAAAGACTCCCGACCCCCTCGGCGTCATCCTGCTCCCGCGAACATATCGCTTTGCGCCGATCCGTTCTGAGGCAAACACGTGTTGAAAGGCGGACGTGGCTGCTCGACAATGGTGGCTCCCCGCTTTTTCCCGCCCCACTTTCCCACCGTCTTTGAAGGAATGTCTACATGAGTACCCGTTGGAATAGTTCCGCGCGCGTGTTGATCCCGCCCGCCGGCCATCGTTATCTTACCGGCGAGCGGCGGATCGCCTTGGTTTTGGCCACGCTGTTCGCCAGCTTCATCATCGCCGTGCCCGTTGCCGTGCACGCTCAGCAGATCCGCGTGGAAGCCGCCCCCGGCGTCCCCTTCGGAGTGGGCAGTATCCTTTTGCCGCGCGGAGTTGAGCCGGCGGGCGATCCGTGGGCCGATGGGCGGATCGACATCAGCGATGCGGCAGGTCGGTTGCTGTACCCGGTCTATGTCGACGGGCCGATCCGCCAGTTCATCCGCGACTATGCGGGCATTCGCGGCAGGGTCCGCGTCTATTTTCTGTTTCGTGGTGCCGATCCGCTGAACGTCACGCTGTATGCGCCCGATGAAATCAATTTAAACGTGGTGCCGCGCGCCGTGAATCCGAATGTTTACGGTCGCATGTTGATTGGCTGGTGGCGAGCGTACACGCGGGCCGCCGTGTTGCGTACGCGATCCAGCGACCACCCCCCCTTGGTCGACGCATATCTGACCAGCACGTTAGCGCGGCGTCTACGTTTGCAGCCGCCATCGCTCGGTACGCCCGGGCTGTTTCAACTGAAGCTGGAACTGGACGAAGGTGCACAGATGTTGCTGGGTACCGAGTCGCTGGCACTGCGGACGCAGGTGGAAGGCCTCCTGCGCGCGGGCACTTTTGGCGGCAACGCCGACCGACCACTGCCGGACGAACCGGTGTGGCCGGCGCTGGACTACCCCGCCCCGGCGGACGACGTACAGATCGAACCGATCGCGATGCACGTGCCGGAAGATTGTTTTTACCTGCGCTGCGGCACCTACGCCAATTACGTCTGGATGCAGGCCTTGATGGACGAATGGGGCGGCGAAGTGCGGAACATGATCAGCGAGCGTGGCATCGACTACCAGATCAACGCCGGTATAGAACGAGCGTTGGGGTTAAAGGACAACGCGCTGGCCCGCGCCTTGGGTGGCACGATTATCTCGGATGTGGCCATCATCGGTGCCGACCCGTTTTTTCGAGAAGGCGCGGCGATGGGCATGTTGTTCGAGGCTCGCAATAATTTGTTCCTGCAGAAGAGCCTGAACAAACAGCGTGGCGCCGCACTGGCCCGTGAGAAAGACGCCGATGAGGAATCGGTCGAAATCGCCGGGCAATCGGTGTCGTACATCTTCGATCCCACCGGTGCGCTGCGGTCCTACTACGTGGTCCGCGGCGATTATCATTTCGTAACGACGTCTCGCTCGCTGGCTCGTGATTTTCTCTTGTTGGGTAAGGAACAGGGGAAACAACCGCTGGGCCGGTCGACCGGTTTTCGCCACGCGCGCACCGAGGTGCCCGTGGACCGTGAAGATACGTTGTTCCTGTACCTGTCCCAACCGTTTTTTCAGCGTCTGGCCAGTCCGCAGTACCGGATCGAAATGGAGCGGCGGACGCGATCGATCACAGAAATGCAATCGCTGCAGCTGGCCAGGCTGGCCGCCGCCCGCGAGGGAATTCAGGCCCGCTCGATCCAGCAGCTGGTAGCAGCGGACATGTTGCCTGCGGGATTTGGCCAGCGGGCCGATGGCAGTGAAATCGTCGAACGAAACGGACAAATGGCCGATTTGCTGCGCGGTTTCGCGGGCACGTTCACCCCCATCCCGGACATGCAGGTCACCGGCGTGTCGGCCGGCGAAGCGGAACAATATGCCGGTTTCCTCCGCTCGATGCAGGCGCTGCCATCCCCCATGGACCCGTTGATCTTTGCCTTGCGTCGATCGGCGACCGATTCTGAAGCGGTCGAACGACTGGAAGTGCTGGTCCGCGTCGCGCCGCTGGGCGCCGCACAATATCAGCGGCTCTCCGGTTACCTGGGCCCGGCGCGGCCCGATCGGCTGGCGATCGTGCCGGACGACGTGCTGCGCATCGACGGTGTCGGCCCGCAAGGTCGCTACCTGTTTCTGGGTGTGCAGGATTTCGAGCCGGCGTTGACGGTCCGCAACGGGCGCATGCGCTGGGCGCTGGAATCTTTCGACACCATCCGAGCGTATCTGGGCGGCGTGCCCGATCTGGGGCAGGTCGAGTCGCTGTTGGCGCTGATCTTTGGCGGTAACGGTGTGCCGGACGCGGCCGGTTACATCCGTTGGCCCTTCGGGCTCTGGCAGCGCTCAGGAAACGGCATGACCGTTCTGGCCTTTCGACCGGAGCTGCTGGATTGGATAACTCCCAGATTGGTGGCCCAGCAATTGGTAACTCCCGCTCAACTGCACGTACACGCCGTCGATTTATCCAACACCCGCCTGGCCTCCGGCATTAATGCCCTGGGCTATCAGCACGCCCGCAATGTCTCGTTCGGCAATTGTGCGCTGATGAAACAGCTGCAACGCCAACTGGGCGTACCTGCGGACAAGTGTCAGGAAACGGCTGAGCGTCTGGTGGGTGCCAGGTTTTTGTGTCCGCTGGGCGGCAAGTACGGGTCCATGCCGGCCCAGAACGGCAGAAGCCTGTGGGTTTCGTCGGCCTGGTCTGGCGAGAATGCGCCCGCGCTGGTCCAAGTGCCCGATGATTACCAGTTCCCCGTCCTGCAATGGCTGCGCGGCCTGGAACTGGACACTCAGCTGCAGCCCGATCACCTTACGATCCGCGCCGACGTGCTGGTCGCACGCAAGCCGGTAGGCGGCGTCGCCTGGCCGGCCCTGCCCGAGCTGCCGTCGCCGCAGCCGCCCAGGCAGCGGCCTTCTGAGCCCGAAGAGCTGCCGCCGCCGATGGCGATTGATGAGGAGTGAAGGCGGAAGGTCGAAGGTGGAAGGACGAAGGCGGAAGGACGAAGGTGGAAGGTAGAAGGTAGAAGGTAGAAGGTAGAAGGTAGAAGGTAGAAGGTAGAAGGTAGAAGGTAGAAGGTAGAAAAGATTGCTGATGAGGGAGCCTTTCTTAACGGCTTTTTTCCGCGTTTTCCGTTTCACGCTGTTGTTGCATGTAGTGCCAAAGGGCGTTGAATTGCCTGGGGGCGTCGCCGTCCAGCACTTCTTCATTTGCCGTTGATTTGCCGTTTCGAGCCAGTGGCGACAGGTTGGCGCCAGGCGCGTGCAGCTGAGGGCTTCGCATCACGCGATCGAAGTACTCCCGCCGTAGTCGCTGGGCCGTCAGTGACAGATCGATACCTCGGGCGTGGGGATCTGTGGCGGGTCGTTGCGGGCCAACCGCATGGCAGTCGATGCAGTTAAAACCGGCGTCCTTTTGTGCGAGCTGACGGCCGACTTCGGCCAACTGCGGGTCCACCTCGAATTTGCCGGCCTCGGACGGCGCGATGCCATGCCATGTGGCCAGGCCGGTGGACAAGACTTCTGCGCGGGCGGGAAAAGCGGGCATGCGGACCGTCAACCAGGGGCGTGGCGTGGCGTCCGTCTCGTCGCCGATAAACTGGTGCATCCAAGCGGAGTGCAGACGTTCGCCGGCGTGAATGAAATCCGGAATCCGCTGCTCGGTATCGTTGTTGTGCGCCTCGCGTACCATCACCCCGTTGTCATCTGTGTGACAGACTCCGCAGCGCAGCTGGCGGACCATTCGGGCCGCTTCCTCAGCCGGCACATAGCGGCCCAGAGAGTCATTGTCCTGGGCGATAAACGCTGCCAGGGCTGACCGCTGGTTATCGGTAATGGCAAACTGCGGCGCGTCGCCGCGGGCGATGGCATCCGTGGCCAGGCAACCTTTGGCGGTAGCTTCGCTGCTGAGCGGTGCGAACCGCACCGGTTCACTCATCAGATCGGCACTTCCCATATGGCAATTCGCACAGCCGAGCATCGAAAAGATGATCTCGCCGCGCCGGGCGTCCGGCGTGGCAGAAGACCTAAGTTGTTTCAATTCGCCGTCCGCCGCGTGGCGTAGATACGCGGCGAGGTGGCTGGCCTCTTCCACCGACAGGCGAAAGTCCGGCATGCGGCTCCAGGCGTAATGTTGCCGCGGACGGAGCAGGAAGCGAAACAGCGCCTGCGGCGCGAATTTGAGATCCACATAGCGCAGCGAAACCGCCGAGCCGCGTTCGGCCTGTTCTTCCTTGGTCAACACGTGGCAACCCTGGCAAGATAACTGCTTGAATAAATGCTGACCCTTGGCGACGAACGTGCCGTCGTCGGCCGCTGCCGTTTCCTGTCGCTCTGCCAGCGCCCCGGCCAGTTCGAGCAGGTACGCGGACACGTCGCCTGCTTCGTCGATCGCCGCTTCCGTTTCCGGTTCGGGAAACAGGCCGGGCATGGTGGTATCTGTGCGCAGGCTGGCCGGTTGCAGGATCCACTGCATGATCCAGGCCCGGTTCAGACGCTGCCCAATACCGGCCAGTTGCGGTGCCTCGCGGTCCAGTTCCGGCATGTACGCGGGTTTGCCCGCCGCGGCCTCAGCGCCGCCATGGCAGTTGTGGCAGCCGCGCGTGACAAACAGCGCACGCCCTTCACGAAGTTGTTGTGCCACGTCCAGTCGCTTGTCGCGCCGGTCGCTTAACAGCGCCGACGTCGGTAGCGGCTCGCGTGGTTGTCCCGCCGATTGCCAGAACAGTCGCAGCCACGCCGCGCCGGAGGACGGGCTTTTGTATTCGATTGTCAGAGCAGTGTAATCGCTGAGGCTTACGGCAGCCGCCGCCACTGCCGACAAATCACCCTCACCATCCAGGACCGGCTGGTCATTTAGCTTGACAACACAATGGCCGTGACCTTCCATACTGATCGTACGCAGGGCGCCGCCCGCCGCCTTCAAGTACCCTTCCAGCGTCGCCGTGAACGGCCCACCCGGTAGAAAACTGCTCGGCGGACGACCCTCGCCGACGTACAGCGCCGCCGCAGGCACGAGTGTCATTTCGATCCGCTCGGGTTTCGCGGCAGATCGATAAGTGACAATCAAGCTCGGCCCCAACGCGTCCAACGCCGCCTGGTCCAACTTGACGGGTAGAAGTTCCAAGACCGCTGCAGCAGATTTCGCGCTGTCGGCCGGCGGTTGTTCGCCCTTCGTGTCTTGGGCCGACTGCACTGCAGAGTCGCCATCGCCGGCCTGCGCCGCCGCCAGCGGCAGACTGAGCGCGATCGCAGCCAATACAGCATGACAGCTGGTGCGCGCTGCCGCTGTTGCCACACGCCGGAGTTGACGGACTCGTAACCGCAAATTCACCCTCGTAGCCATCGCCGCTCGTCGTTTCGGTCTGGATTGCCAATGGCACATTTTAGACTGCGCCGCTACCCGTTTTCCATACTCAGCGGTTCAGCGAGTCTGGTTTGGTCATGAAACTCGGCGATCGCGAATGACCGATTTGACGTGTTGTGGGCCTTGCGGCGCTGGGCGGTGCGTGAACAATGGTCCCTTATGTCCGACAAAAATGAAATTCCGCAGCTGATCGAATACCCCTCCGTCATCACCCTGCCCATCCAATGGGGCGATCAGGACGCATTTGGCCACGTGAACAACACGGTGCCCATCCGCTGGTTCGAGTCATCTCGCATCAACTTTCTGCAGCAAACGGGCTGGCCGATGTTAAAGGTCGAGGCGGATTTGGGCCCGATCCTGGTGGCGATTCATTGCAACTATCGCCTGCAACTAGAATTTCCCGATACGGTCCAGGTCGGTGCACGCGTGGCCCGCGTGGGCAACAGCAGCGTGACGGTCCAGCACCTGGTCTACAGCGAAAGCCATCAGGACACCGCTGCCGAGGGCAAGTCGGTCATCGTGTTCTTCGACTACGGCCGACAAAAACCGGTTCGCGTTCCGGACGAAGTTCGGGCAGCCATCGACAACCTGCAAGGCGGTCGATAAGGAGGAAATTCGAACGAATAAATAGCTCCGATTTCCTAAATGGCCGGCCACAATAATGGGCGGTCTCGTGGCGTCGAAATTCGAAGCACGAAATCCGATCCCGGCGCGCCGGGACAAAGCATGAAATTCAAATGACCAAAATAGGAGGTCTACAAATGACCGGAAAAGAAGGAGCTTTCCAGAGAATTCGTTTTGATCATTAAATTTTTGAACATTTGAGTTTGTTTCGCATTTGGTTATTTGGATTTCGAAATTAGTCCCAAACAACCTCTCAAAACTGTGGGCGGTCATTTAGTACCGGTGTAGGTTCGCTCGCCTTCGCCCTTCCGCGGCCTCGACTTCCTGCCGCTGGCCCCAAATGTATAAGATAAGCCCGACGACCGCGCCGACGGCCGTGGCTGAAAGGACCGAGGCGGGAGTCTGCGCAAAACTCGAATTGTGAGTCGCCGCCTGTGTGGTCAGTACCAGGCCGACCAGGCTGATGAACAGGCCGAGCGCATCCGAGATTATTTCCCGCAAACTTAGACTCATCCGAGTCAACACGACAAACTTGGCCAAAACCAGCTGCAGTGAAAAACTCACCACGCCGGCCGCCATCGCAGCAAACGCCACCCAGTGAAACGCTGGAAACGAAAGCAACTCAGCCAGCTTGGCGATATGTTTCAGAATTCCTGAGGAGGCCTCTTGAGCACGTTCGTCCTGGTCAACTTTTTCGGCGATTTCTTTCACTTTGCTCTGAAGTGTCTTGTCGGAATCCTTGGCCTCCTCCTGGGTTTCAGGTGGAAAGGAAGATTCTTGAGCGTTGACGGAGGCGGTCAATGCGATCGCAAATAGGCACAGCAGCGGATATTTCATGTTCGTACCGTAATTCTGTTGGCGGCCTGACGATGGATTTCAGCCGGAATGCAGCCAATGGTGAGCTGCAGCATACCTTTGCTGGATGGTGTAACGGAAGGCTAACGTGAGCGGCGTTTTAAAACAGAGTCCACCTAGCCGCGGCTGGCGGCGTCGATTTTCTGCTTCAGCCAGTGCTGGAACGAGCGATAGAGATGACCGCCGACCGATTCGCTGCGATCGGTCAGCTGTACCATTGCCCGTTGCCCGGAAAACAGCTGCGCGCCCTGGCCCGCTTCCAGGGTGACGGTTCCATTGAACCGCGGAGCGATCAATTCCACAGTTTCGCCGGCCGCGTTGTTTTGGGACGACTGCTCTTTGTGCTGGACGACCAGCGACCCGCCGTTGCTGGCACACAACGACAAATGCGGCGGCTGCCGCGTGGCACGCGGTTCCAGTTTGGTCAGCTGCGCCAACATTTTCTCACCGCCCGCCACGCGAACCCGTACCGGTTGGCCCACTGCGGATTGGAAAAACTCGACGTCCTCCTGAGCGACCGAAAGCCGCACTTCCTTCTGCTGGTCGTTGCCGATCGAAACAATTTCATCGCCCTGCTTCAAATAAGTTCCCAACAACATGTCCAGGCGGCGTCGCACCACCGTCCCTGCTGTGGGAGCTCGTACCGTTAACTGCTGGACTTGCACTTCGCGTTCGGCCTTCTGTTGCAGCAGGCTTTCGATCTGCTTCTGTTCAGACTGATAAGCGGCCATTTCATGCCGTGTTTGGTAACCATTGCTCTTCAGCCGGGACTTCTCGATCGATAGTTTCAAGCCTTCCAGTTGCACTTGCAGGTCTTCGTTTTCCAACACCACCAGGACGTCGCCCGCTGTTACCGTCTGGCCATTCTGTACATGAACTTCCCTGACAAAACCGGTGCTCGCCGCGCGGACAACGGTCAGCGGATCGTATTCGACGTAAGCCGGCGCTCGGCTGGCAAACGGCCAGGGACAGAGCCAAAAAACACCGACCACGGCCGCGGTCAGCGCAAGCGTGGTTACCGCCAGACGGCCGCGCTGTCCCCAACGCAGGTTGTCGCCGGTAAACACGAACTTGATAAATCGATAACCCGGCACGGCCACCCAAGCGACCAGGCCCAGCACCGCGATCACAATTCCCGCTCCGTGAAACAACGTCGCCGCGGTTACCACCAATGCCGTGCAAATGAAAATCCGCCAGCCAAACGAGGTGACCGCGTAAATCTTGATGAACCTGGCCGCACGCGTGGGCCAGGGAGGCAGCACGCTGTTCAGCCCCATCAACCACCGCCGGCCCGCATAGCGCATGTACTGCTGCCCGCTGGCGTAAAGATTCGGAATCTCCAACGAGTCCGACAGAATGTAATAGCCGTCAAACCGCATCAATGGATTGGCGTTAAATAAAATCGTCGTCACACTGGCCATCAGTACGAAATTGGCGAACAACTGATTCAGCGGCCCGGTTTCCGTCAAGCTCCAGCCAATCGCGGCCAACGCCGCCAGCGCCAATTCGACATACATGCCGGCCGCGGCAACAATGATTCGTTGCAACTTGGCGCGGAACCGCCAAGAGGAGCTGACGTCGATGTAGGCGATCGGCAGGAACAGCAACAACACAACACCCGCTTCACGCACATAGCCGCCAAACCGCCGGCAAGCCAGCCCGTGGCCCAGCTCGTGGACAACTTTCAACAGCAGCCAGCAGCCCAGGATGCCCAAGTAGCCGCTCGGCGAAAAAATTCCCCACGCCGACGTCATGAATCGCTCTGAATCGGCGGTCAGTAGCCAACCGGCCCACGCCATCAGGACCAACCATCCCAGCAGCGCCACCGGCGAAAACAACCAGCCGGTCCAGGGATAGATGGCCGCCAGCAGCCTGTCCGGGCAGAGCAGCGGTATGCGGATAAAGATCGGATTGATCCGCTGAATATTCTGTTGCCGGGCAGCTTTGGCCGCGGCCACGTGCAGGCGGTCGGCACCGCTGGAACGATCCGTATGGGCCAAATCCATATCGATCAGCCACTGGCACAACGTGGCAACGTCATGTTCGGTCAAGGCATCGTCCGGGCGTGCCGTGGCCGTCATCGCCATCGCCTCGCGGACCGTACGCTTGCCGTCCAGCAACGACACAAAGTGATACTCCGCCATCCCCAGGCGGTAGTACTTGGAATTGACCGCGTCTTCGATGGTATAGCCCTGCCGGCCACCGGCCGCTTGGGGCACGAAGGCCAGGTCGCTGCGCACCTGCAGCACCGTATTGCCCAGGTCTCGCACCCGGAAATCATCGCGGTGATGGTTGTCGCCGGCCGTGTTCATCTCACCATCCGAGCTTGAACTGCAGCGAATCCCAGGCTCGATGGAACAAAATCCATCCCCAGGCGCGCCGGTCTGCAATGATTTTGGCCTCGCCGTGCATGCCGGGCCGCAACAGGCCTTCGCTGTCCTGCAGCTCGACTTCGGCCACAAACACACTGTCCTTTTCCCGAATCTCGCTGCGCGGGTGGATGCGGTTTATCTTTCCCGACCAGGTATGGCCGGGATACGCTTCGATCTTGGCGTGAACTTCCATCTCGGTACGAACATGAGCGATCTCGCTTTCCGGCACAGCGACTTCGACAATCATGTTGTTCAGCGGAGCGATTTCGAACATGGTTTGACCGACCGTCAGCGGTGCGCCCTCGACGCGTTCCAGGTCGCCGCTGACCACGATCCCACCGGTCGGGCTCTCAATCCGCAATTGCTCGCTGCGGTGCTGCAGCACGCGAATCTTCAGTTCCAGGTTCTCCATCTCCAGCTTGGCAATTTGTGCTTCGGCCGTTTTGCGAGCGGCCATGGCCGTGTCGCGCTGTTTGCTGGCCTGTTTCAGTTCGGCCTCCAGGCCGGCCAGCTCCATCCGCAGTTCGCGTCCGTCCAGCAGTGCCAGCGTGGCGCCCTCGTTAACCAGGTCGCCCGGCTTGACCAGTGTTTTTTCCAGCGTGCTCTCGAACGGCGCGGCGACAAAGCGGCGCGTGACCGGTTCGACCGTCGCATCGCATTTCAATTTGTAACGCAGCGGCAGACACATGACGGCGGCCAGGACCACGCTGGCGATCAGGGTGGCCTTCAGCCATTTCGACCGCAGGTGGCCGTACAAAGACCGCGACATCCGCCGCAGAAGTCCGCAACGCGCCTCGTCGACCAGGGCCAGACTGGAGGCGACCGTGCGCGAACCGGCACGCAGCAGCGCCTCGATCGTGGTCGATTCGGCCAGCTGCCCATCGTCCAGCAGCAGCCAGGCGCCCACCAGCCGATCGTCGACGGTCCGCAACGGTGCGCTAATCACGCAGGTACAGTCGGCTTCGCTACAGAGTCCTTGATGAGCCTTGGCGGCATTGGGGTCGTTGTCATGCGCCTCCGACCAGACGGTTATTTCGTTTCTGAGAATGGCTTCGTCCAGAGCCGCCTCGACGCTCAGCACATATGCGGACCGCTTGTCGAATTTCGACACCCCCGATAACGCCTGCAAGTGGCATTGATGCTGGTCCCCTTTGATCAGCCCCACCGCGACGCGCTTGCAATTCAAATAGTCTTGCAGTTGATTGGCGGCAATGAATGCGGCATGCGGCAGGGATTGAGCGTCTTCGATTTTCGCGACCAGTTCGATCAGGGC
>Ga0224508_10003223_pt1 | contig 13542 bp, 12 predicted proteins | sample SF_Jan12_sed_USG_4_FD_170157 | JGI IMG/M metagenome (GOLD analysis project Ga0224508, IMG submission 170157) | Sediment microbial communities from San Francisco Bay, California, United States - SF_Jan12_sed_USGS_21 | ecosystem: Environmental > Aquatic > Marine > Sediment | place: USA...
ATATCGTCCGTCGCGAAGCCGGAAACAGCTATCCAGTGGTATTGCCGCCCCGTCATCGGCAACCTCTTCCTTCGGCGCGCGATAGAGTCGTTTGGGTTCGAGAAAAATCACCGGATCGGGGTCGCGTATCGCGGCCAGCAGCAGTCCATAGGCGCGTGCCGACGAGGACGGGATGACGACCCGGATGCCGGGAATGTGAGCGAACATCGCCTCCGTGCTCTCCGAATGGTGCTCCGGCGCATGGATGCCGCCGCCGAAAGGCGCGCGCAGCACAATCGGACAGGTCAGCCGTCCCCTGGTGCGGTTGCGCAACCGCCCCGCGTGGCTGACCACCTGGTCGATCGCGGGATAGATAAATCCCATAAACTGGAACTCGACCACCGGGCGGAAACCTTGCGCCCCAAGCCCAACGGCGAGACCGCCGAGCAGCGCCTCCGACAGCGGCGTATCGACGACGCGCGCCTCGCCGAACCGCTGCAACAGGCCATCCGTGGCGCGAAACACGCCGCCGTTCACGCCGACATCCTCGCCCAGGACCAGGACCGTCTCGTCTTCCGCCATCGCCCGCGCAAGCGCCATCTGGACGGCTTCGACCATCGACAGCTCAGCCATCGCCCGGCTCCCGATCCCGTGCCGCCGCCAGCATGGCGTCGCGCTGCTCGATCAGGGACGGCGGCAACACAGCATAGAGATGGTCGAACATCGCCTCCGGCGGCTGCGGCTGCATGCCTAGATATTGGTCCGCCGCCTGTTCAACCTGGCGGTTGCACTCGGCGATAAGGGTATCCTCCCGGGCCTTGTCCCAGTGACCGGCGTCGACGAGATAGGTTCGCAGCCGAACGACCGGTTCGTCCTTCCAATGCGCGCTAACCTCGGCGTCGTCGCGATAACGGCTCGCATCGTCGACCGTGGTATGATCGCTGAGCCGATAGGTCAGCGCCTCGATCAAGGTCGGCTCACCTTGCGTCCGCGCCCGTTCCAGGCCTTGTTCCACGGCATACCGCACCGCGATCACGTCGTTGCCGTCCACTTGCTCGCCGGGGAAACCGGCGGCGACTGCTTTCTGCGCCAGTGTCTTCGCGGCGGTTTGGCGGTTGCGCGGCACCGAAATCGCCCATTGATTGTTGTTGACGACGAACACGACCGGAAGCCGCCACACGCCGGCAAGGTTCATCGCTTCATAGACATCGCCCTTGGAGGTGGCGCCGTCTCCCATCACGCAGACCGCGGCCCGGTCCTCGCCGCGCAATTTCATCGCCAGCGCCACTCCCGCCGCATGTGGCGCGTGAGTGCCGACCGGAACGCAGATCGGAAAGTCCTCGCGCGGGCCGGCGAAATCGCTGCCCCGCTCATCGCCGCCCCAGTACTGCAGAATTTCAACCATGCCGACGCCCCGAATGAACTGCGCACCCTGTTCCCGGAATGACGGCAAAAGAACATCCTCCGGCCGCATCGCCGCGCCGACGCCAACGGCCACCGCTTCCTGGCCGAGCGACGAGGCGAAAGTCCCCAGCCGGCCCGTGCGTTGCAGCGCGACGGCCTTGGCGTCAAAGGTCCGGGTCAACACCATGGCGCGATAGAGCTCAATTAACGCCTCGGGACGCTCCGCGAAATCCGGCCAGGAATGGCATGGCTGACCATCAGGGCCGAGACACCGGTGGCAGACGATATGAGGTTGGACGCCTTGCGTATTTTCGGCCATTGCTCGTCCGAGACCGGTTTCCCAATTGTTTGCCCGGCACCCGCCGGGCTACTCCACGAATCAACGCAGAATCGCCGTAATACTCCGAACCGGCCTTGATCTGCGTCATGAATATCTCGATCGGTGGTTGTCCGGTGTCGCGGCGATAATGCATGCCCGCTATCAGGACCGGACACCGGATGATCCAAATCAAGGTGCTTCATTGCGCCAACCGGTTTAGATCGAGTTGGCGTGTGGACTTCGCGGGGCGGGAGAATTGTTTACGTCGCGCCCGCAGGACCGGAGCAGCAAATTTGGTGCAATCCATCGGAAACGAGGCTCTGTCGGCACGATTGCTGCGCGTCCTGGTCGCGGGATATCTCGTGTTTTGGGCTTTGTTGGCGATTGCGCCAAAACATCGCGCCGATTGGTTCGTGGAGAACCTGCTGGTTTTCGCGCTCGGTGCTTTCCTGTTATGGAGCCGGCGAAGGCTGCACTTCTCGACGCTGTCTTACACCTTGATCGTCGCGTTTATGGTGCTCCATACGATCGGCGCACACTATACCTACTCGGAAACACCCGCCGGCGACTGGCTGCGCGATCTTCTTTCGTTGCAACGCAACCATTACGACCGTTTCGTTCACTTCTGTTACGGCCTTTTGATGTTCCAGCCGATCTGGGAAATCATTAGAAAGGCCGCGCATGTCGGCCGGGCTTGGAGTTCGGCGTTCGCCGTCGTCTCGATCGTGTTCTTCAGTTCGTTTTACGAAATCCTCGAATGGGGCGCCGCGCAGATCCTGAGTCCGGACACGGCGATGGCCTATCTGGGCACCCAGGGGGATGTCTTCGACGCTCAAAAGGACATGATCCTTGCCTTGGCGGGCGCCGTTCTCGCGCTTCTCGTGCAGCGTCTTGCAAATCGGTGGCGCCCGAACGCTTCGCGTTAGCGACGCCGTGCCGGTTCCCACACCGCCTGATCTTCGTCAATGCGAGACCGCGTCAAAGAATGGCCTGATGCGGTACGGTTCCGTCGAATCGGGCGGCCACACTACCGCAATGCCGCAGCAAACATTGCAGAACGATGGAGACGGCATGGGGAAAAACAAAATGCAAATTTCTCGGTGCGTGTCGAACATCGCGATTTCCGCGATCAAGGAGATGGCGATACGAAGCGCCAAGATTGAAGGAGCGGCTTCGTTGACATGGGGCCTGCCCTCCTTCCGAACGCCCGAACATATCCGCCGTGCGGTAGCGACGGAGCTCGAAGCCGACCCGGAAATCGGCAAATATGCCCTGCCGGACGGGCTGCCGGCGCTCCGAGAGGCCGTCGCGACCGATCATCGCGCATGCACGGGCATCGCTGTCGATCCCGACAAAAACGTGATGATCACTGCAGGCAACATGCAGGGGTTGAACGCGCTTTTTCATGTGATCCTAGATCCCGGTGACGAGATCATCGTGACCGATCCCGGCTTCGCGTCGCACTTTCAGCAGATTCGGCTCTGCGGTGGCGCGCCCGTTTATTGGCGACTGGATGAGTCCCAAGGTTGGCGTCTCGATGTCGACGCCTTGCCGGGGCTCATTACCGACAGAACCAAGGCGATCGTCCTCGTGTCGCCTTCCAACCCGACAGGCACGATCTTTACCGAGGAGGAACTCCGGCGCGTTGGAGAGATCGCGGAGGCCAGCGATCTCCTCATCTTGCTCGATGATCCATACAGTCATTTTACCTACGAAAACCGGGACAGATATTTCAACTTGGCCTCGATTCCCAGCCTGTCCGACCGCCTTGCCTACCTCTTCACCTTCTCCAAATCCTACGCCATGAGCGGATGGCGGCTCGGTTACATGATCGTGCCGGAGCAGCTCAAACGGCAGGTGATGAAGGTGCACGATGCAACGATCATATGTACGCCCCGGATATCTCAAGTGGCGGGGTTGGCGGGGCTGACCCAGGAGCCGGTTCATCTGCGCGAGTTTGAGGAAATTCTGTCTCGCCGGCGTTCCCTGATTTGTGAACGTCTCGACGCTATTCCGCATGCCTTCCAATACGTCAAACCCGAAGGCGCCTATTATGTGTTTCCCAGGATCGTCGCCGATCACCAAGATTCCTTTGAGTTCTCCATTAAGCTCTTAGAGGAAGCGAAGGTCACGGTCACGCCCGGGAGCGCCTTCGGACCGACCGGCGAGAACCACGTCCGCATGGCATATTGCGTGGAAGACGATATCATCGAGAAGGCTTTTGATCGGCTGGAATATTATTTCGGCCGCTAAAATTCGGGAGCGCGGCGCTCCCGGCACCGAACACGCCCGATGCCGGGCTGTATACGAATTTTAGTCTTGCACTACGGCGTAACGGTGACGGCGTCCCAAAGATCGGCCGCCTGGCCGTTTACGGCCACATGCTCCGGGCCGCATCGGAGCGTCACGCGCACCACTTCTCCCGGGCAAAAGCTGCGAAAGGGAAGGACGCATGTCCCGATGCCGCGGCTCGTGTAGCCCACCATATCGCCGTGCCGCCAGGCGCCTCGGGCCAAATCCCGATGGCGTTTGAGGCCGGCGGCAAACGGCCGGCCGCCCGGAAGGCAGATTTGCCCGCCATGGGTATGCCCGGTCAGGTAAAGACGATGCCGCGCCGCCGCTCGGTCGGCCACTTCTGGCGAATGAACCAGCGCGATGCAAAAACCGTCCGGTGCGTCCTCGAGCGCCGCATGGGCGTCATCGGTGTGGAACCGGTGCACGTCGTCCAGCCCGGTAAGGTGCAAATGCTCCGCGCCGCGCGCCACGGTGACCGTCTCGTTCAACAAGACACGAATGCCGAGGCCTTCCATCGGCGATACCATGGTCGCGCTGTCGTGATTGCCGAGAACGCTGAGCACCCCATCCGGCGCGCGAACGTCGGACACGACATGCCCGAGACGATCGATCAGCGGCGCTATCGGCGCATGAATGTTGTCGCGGATATCGCCGGTGATGATGCAGAGGTCGCTGTCGAGTTCGGCAATGTGCCGCGCCGTGGAGATGGCGGTATCTTCGATATTGTCGAGGTGTAGATCCGTCAGATGAAGAAGCCGATACCCTTCGAAATTGCGCGGCAAGTCGGGAAGGAACACCGTCAGTTCGGTCACATCCAATCTGAGGGCGCGCTCCGCCGCCCATCGAAGAGGCCGGGTCGGCCGCAGGATGTCGTGCATGCGCTGCGCCGAGCCATAAAGGCGGCTTCGAACCTGCCCGCGCCAGCGCTTGCCGGAGGGTTTTGCCTCCATGGCTTCACGGCGCTCTCGCCAGGCGCGGCGCCGGATCATTTGGGCGTGGATTTCGTCGGAAGGTCCGTCGTGCATTCGGCCTCGGATTGATAATGCCCTTCGGGGCGGGAATTCCTATAGCGAGCCCACGGCATGAATACCAGAAGCAATTGCTCCGGCGCCAGGGCGTCCTGCGGCGCGTATCAGAGATAGTGTGGGTTCTTCGTTGCCGCAAGGCGCACGATGGAATTGGCGCCACCGCCATGGCCCGCCGATGTTTGACTTGCGTCAATGCCGCGCCCCTTAACGGCCGATAGCGTTGTTTTCATCCCGGTTTATGCGCCGCCGCGACAGATGTAGGCCCTTGGGCGTCGCGCATCCTAAAGGTTTCGACGGTTTTCCGGAGCATGTATCGCAATTCCGGCCATTCGCCACAAAGGACACGGTCGATGAAGGCCCCACCGGCACCATTCGTTTTATTCCTGCAGCGGCGGCACTGCTGATGCCGTTCCGACCTCGCGCGCGTCCCTTGGCCGTTGCCCGAAAGCACAATCGACTCATATGTGCCCTTGCTCTGCTCGGGCTCCTGGCTGTCGCCGCCGTCGGCCAGGGCAAGCCATCCAGCCAAGTGGTGCTGCTAGACATCAAGGGCGCGATCGGCCCGGCGGTCAGCGATTATGTCACCCGCGGGCTCGATCAGGCGGCACAGCGCGGCGCCCCGGCGGTCGTCCTGCGAATCGACACGCCGGGCGGCCTCGACTCGTCGATGCGCGACATCATCAAGGCGATCCTAGCCGCCCCAATGCCGGTTATCGGATATGTCGCGCCGAGCGGCGCCCGCGCCGCCAGCGCCGGCACCTATATTTTGTACGCCACCCATATCGCGGCGATGGCGCCCGGCACCGATCTCGGCGCGGCGACGCCGGTGCAAATCACCGCGCCTGGAATGCCGACGCCGGGGAAACCGAAAGAAAAGGAAGGCGGCAAAGACGCAAAGGAACCCCGGCCATCCACCGGCGCTATTCCGACTATGCAGAATAAGGCAGTCAACGAAGCGGCTGCTTATATCCGCAGCCTTGCCGAGATGCGCGGGCGCAACGCGGATTGGGCGGAAAAGGCGGTGCGCGAAGCGGCTTCATTGTCGGTCGGTGAGGCGTTGAAGAAGAATGTCATCGATTTTGTCGCCGCTGACACCGATGCGCTCCTAAGAGCCGCGGACGGCCGGACGGTGACGGTCGCCGGCAAACCCCACAAGCTCGCGACCGCCGGGCTCGACGTCGTGGCGATCGCGCCGGATTGGCGCAGCGAACTGCTCGCCATAATTACCAACCCGAACATCGCCTATATTTTATTTCTGGCCGGTGTCTACGGCATCGTGCTTGAATTCTACAATCCCGGCGTCTTGATCCCCGGCATTACCGGCGTGATCTGCCTGCTGCTGGCGCTCTATGCCTTCCAGGTGTTGCCGGTCAATTACGCAGGGCTCGCCTTGCTGCTGGTCGGCCTCGGTCTGATGGTCGCCGAGGCCGCCGCACCCAGCTTCGGCGTCCTCGGTATCGGCGGCGTCGTTGCCTTCGTCATCGGATCGATCCTACTGCTCGAAACCGACGTTCCGGGTTTTGGCATTTCATGGTTGTTGATCGGATCGATCGCCGCGGTGAGCGCCGGCGCCTTTCTTCTCGTGCTGATCATGCTTATGCGTGCACGCCGGCGCGCGGTGGTAGCCGGACCCGAGGAAATGATCGGGGCCAGCGGCGAAGTCATCGAGTGGACCGATCGCGAAGGACGGATACGCGCCCACGGTGAAATCTGGCAGGCACGATCCGATCGGGCATTGGAGCCCGGACGCACGGTACGCATCGGTGAAATCGACGGGCTGACTCTTATCGTCGAACCCGAGAAATAACGAAGGAGAAATTCGTGATGAACTGGATCATCGACCAGGCATGGGCCGTCATAATTCTGATTCCCATCTTCATCGTCTTTTACTCCTTCCGCATCATGCGAGAATACGAACGCGCGGTCGTATTCCTGTTGGGACGTTTTTGGAAGGTCAAGGGTCCTGGACTGATTATCGTCCTGCCGGTGATCCAAAGCATGGTCCGAGTAGACCTTCGTACACGGGTCCTGGACGTCCCGGAACAGGATGTAATTTCGCGCGACAATGTCTCGGTCAAGGTCAACGCCGTTGTCTATTTTCGTGTGCTCGATGCGGAAAAGGCGGTCATTCAGGTGGAGGATTTCCTCGCAGCAACGACCCAACTTGCACAGACTACCTTGCGCTCCGTCCTGGGCCAGCACGAGCTGGATGAAATGCTGGCCGAACGCGAACGGCTCAACGCCGATATCCAGAAAATTCTCGACAAGCAAACCGACGCCTGGGGCATCAAAGTAACCAATGTGGAACTCAAGCATGTCGACCTAGACGAGAGCATGATCCGCATCATCGCCAAACAGGCCGAGGCGGAGCGGACGCGCCGCGCCAAGGTGATCGACTCCGAAGGCGAGCTGCAGGCCTCGCAGAAATTTTTTGAAGCGGCGGAGGTGCTCTCCTCCAACCCGCAGGCGCTGCAGCTCCGCTACCTGACCACGCTGCAATCGATCGTCGGCGATAAGAGTTCGATCATCGTCTTTCCGCTCCCGATGGATTTGATGCGCGCCTTCGAATCGGCGGCTAAGGTAGGAACGTCCGGCGATTGACCGAGCGTCATTTGCTGCCGGCCCGGCGCCATCTCAAGTGGCCGTCAGCATGGCCGTTCGTCTTCGCCGAAATCCTTCCTGGTCATGAGAATTTCATACACGCGGGCGGCTGCGCCACTCAATGATTTCCCCGACTCTCCCATGACGTCGCTTTCGGCCTCCGCCCAGGCCACCGCCTCCTCGAGCTCTTCGAGGGTTGGCGCGATTGCCAGAATCTCGGCGACTTTTGCATCTTCCAGATCACCGACGAGTCGGACGACATCGTCATGTTTCATGCGTTGTCCGGATTTTGCGCCGCGTGCCGCCGCAGGATCATCCCGTTTCACCATTTCTTCCTCCTACTCAATGTTTTCTGCGCAAAAATCGCAATCCGCACGCCGTCAATGGATCGTTCCGGGCCTCCTTCCAAAACACCGCGGTGGGCGCAAACAGAAACCCGCAGCGCCATCCCTTCCACTTCCGGAGTCTCCTCCTGCAGCGCTAAGGATGACCGCCTGCGGGCCCTGTCACAGTGGATCATCGCAAGCGATAGGTACGTTGCTGCTCGGCTACCTCGCCCAAGGGACGCTTCACCGGTACTTCGCCTATCACGGCTCCTCACTGTAGCGGTTAATATTTTGCGGCATGTCGAACGTCATTCGTTGATACAGATCAAAGTCCCGCGAAGTTTATCGGGACTCCGTGTCACTCGATCCGGCAACACCTGACGCATATCAATTCGTCTTTGAATAAAACCGATATCATTCGTCCTAATCATATGTAATCGGGAGCGAGAAAATGCCACCGAGGAATATTCTGGTTCCGATCGACGGATCGATGCACGCCCAAAATGCCGTGGCCTATGCTGACGATCTTGCCGATAAATGCGGCGCCAACCTCTGTCTGCTTCACGTCATGAAATCGGAAGGGTCGTCCAATGTTCCCGAAGGTCTCAAAGAACTTGCCAAGAGGGAAAATATCGATCTTACGGAATACGACATTCTTCGGGCGGAAGCAGAAGGAATACTCGAACAAGCGGCGGCGAAAGTAACACTTTGCAATCGCGGGCGGGTCGGGAGCGAAATACGGGTCGGTGACGCCACAGATGAAATTGTCCAATATTGTCGCGACCAAGGCATCGACCTGATCGTTATGGGCAGTCGGGGAATGAGCGATCTCAAAGGCATGCTGCTCGGCAGTGTATCCCATAAGGTCGTCCAGCTAGCGGACTGCCCGTGCCTTCTCGTACGCGAAAACGCCGCCGGTTCCTGACCCTTTGGTCGGTAACAGCGCCGTCCGCGGTCGCTCAACGTCCCGACCATGGGAACGCACCGCGATATGAGTGTTCGCCCGTCTGACGCGCGTTAGCCGTTTCGATATTTTTGCGGAACCTGCAGGACGGTCTGCCGCGTAGGAGTACCGGCCCGATGCCACATATCACGCCCGGCGAAGGTGATATCCTCCTGATCATCGACGTTCAGAATGACTTCTGCGACGGCGGCGCGCTTGCGGTGCCCGACGGAGACGCCGTCGTGCCGGCGATTAACCGGCTCGCCGGGGAATTCCCCCACATGGCCATGACGCAGGATTGGCACCCGAGCGATCATTTGTCGTTTGCCTCGGCGCACCCGGGGAAGAAACCGTTCGAGACCATATTGCTGCCCTATGGAGAGCAGGTGTTGTGGCCGGACCATTGCGTTCAAGACAGCGACGGAGCGGCATTCCATCGGGCGCTTGATCTTCCGCGAGTGGAATTGATCGTCCGAAAAGGATTCCGACGCGCGATCGATTCGTATTCGGCCTTCTTCGAGAATGACCGGCGAACGCCGACTGGGCTCGCCGGGTATCTTCGGGACCGCACTATCGATCGGATCTTTTTCTGCGGCCTCGCGACCGACTTCTGTGTCAGCTTTACGGCAGTCGACGCACATAAGGCTGGATTCGAGGCGGTGTTGATCGACCCGGCATGCCGGGCGATCGATCGCGACGGGTCGTTGGCGGCGGCGCGCGTTGCAATGGCCGACGCGGGCGTCATCACCGCCTCAATGTCGGATTTCGGATTGTAGGGGCGCATATCGATGTCTTCATCCGACAATGCAAACGTCGACCCGGAATTGCGGGAACTCTATGCCGGCGGCGCCGGTAACAGCGCGCTGCTGACCGACCTCTACCAACTCGCCATGATGGAGGCCTATCTCGAGGCGAGTATGACCGATGACGCCGTGTTCGAGTTTTTCGTCCGGCGCCTGCCGCGCAACCGGAATTTTTTACTCGCCGGCGGCCTGGAACAGGCTGTGGATTATCTGCAAAGGCTGCAATTCACCGAACCGGAATTGCGGTGGCTGCGCGACAGCGGCCGCTTCGGAAAACCGCTGTTGCGCTATCTCGAAGCCCTTCGTTTCGAGGGCGATGTCCATGCCATGCCCGAGGGCACCGCCTTTTTCACCGACGAGCCGATCCTGCGGGTAACGGCGCCATTGCCGATAGCGCAGCTCGTCGAGACCCGGCTGATCAACCTGCTGCAATTTCAAACCCTGGTGGCGAGCAAGGCTGCCCGGATGGTGCTGGCCGCCCCGGGAAAATTGTTGCTCGATTTCGGCCTGCGCCGCGCCCACTCGGCGGAAGCCGGCCTGCTGGCGGCGCGCGCCAGCTACCTTGCCGGATTTACCGGAACGGCGACGGTCCCCGCGGCGGCGCTCTACGGCATCCCGATATTCGGCACGATGGCGCATTCCTTTATCCAGGCGCATGAGGACGAGGCCCGGGCCTTCGTGGATTTTGCCCGGGTGCGGCCGGACGGCGTTGTGCTGCTGCTCGACACCTTCGACACCGAGGCGGCGGCGGAGAAGGTCGTGGCGCTGGCGCCCAGGTTGGACGCGGAAGGGATCGTCATCGCGGGCGTGCGGCTCGACAGCGGCGACTTGGCGGATCATGCGCGCAAGGTCCGGCGGATCTTGGACTCGGGCAACCTGCAAGCGGTGCGCATCCTGGCGAGCGGTGGCCTGGACGAATTCGAATTGCAGAAATTTACCGCCGGTCATGCGCCAATCGATGGCTACGGAATCGGTACCCAGCTAACCACCTCGGGCGACGCCCCGTCGCTGGACTGCGCCTACAAACTCGAAGAATACGCGGGCCAGCCGAAACGAAAGACGTCCGAAGGAAAGGCGACCTGGCCCGGCCGCAAGCAGGTTTTCCGGCGCTTTCGGTCGGACGGGCGCATGGCCGGCGATCTGCTCGCTCTGGCGGAGGAGACGGACGAGGGCGAAGCGCTCGTCAAGCCGGTGATGCGAGACGGAGCCTTGGTCGCGCCTTTGCCGACACTTGCCGAAGCGCGGGACCGCGCCGCGAAGAACCTTGCCGCGCTCCCCGAATCACTCAGCGTATTGCAAGAGACGCCGCGCTACGCAGTTACGGTATCGGAGCGCATCAAGAGCGTGGCGGCGCGTATTTGACGAAGCTATTTCCGTGAGGCGGATCACCTCGGGCGGGTGGTTGAAAGTGCGGAAGGGATTTTGCGTCCGCCGACACGACGGGCTGACGCTGTTCGCCTAAAGCCGATTTATCGGGACATTGCCGACTATTCCATTGTCGGCCAGGCGCCTTCGAGCGAAATCGTCGTTCGCTGCATCAATCGGCGGTACCGTGTGTTGTCATAAGGGGTCGCGCGATGGATCGCCGCTTGATTGTCCCAGACGACCACATCGTCCTTGCGCCACTTATGACTGTAAATGACTTTCTCGGCGCGTGCGGTCAAATCGTCCAGCAACGCGCGGCTTTCAGCCTCATCCCACCCAACGATCGCCATCGCATGGACGCCGATAAGAAGCGATTTCCGGCCGTTTCCCGGATTGGTACGCACAAGTTTGTGCCGCGCAGTGATGAGCCCTTTCGCCGTCGTCCCGTCATATTCGTAACCGGTCAACCCGCGCGAAAATCGGATGTCGTGATCGACCTCCAACCCCTCGAGTTTCTCCTTCTCTTCTTCAGACAGACTGTCAAAGGCCAACCGCGTGGACGCGAACTCGGTATTTCCGCCTTCCGGTGACACCTCGCGCGCGGTCAATATGGAACACAAGGACGAGATCGCCTTGAACGAACTATCCATATGCCAAAGCATATTGCCCTTCTGATAAAGCATGCGCTGGTCGTTGGGCGGGATGATCTCGCCGGATTTGATATCCAGGTTGGACTGACGCGCAAAGGGCGTTCCGGTGGCCGGATTAGCGCCGCGTCCGGTCTCGGGATGCCCAAAATATCGGCTGAATGCGACCTGCAGGTCGTCGTCCATCGGTTGGTCATGGAACACCAGGACGGAGTAGGTGTCGAACGCGTCCCGGATTTTCCTAATGACTTCCGGCGCGATTGGCTTGGTAATGTCCACGCCGTCGACCTCGGCGCAAAACTCCTGTGTCAACGCTGTAACGTCGAGCGACATGGTGGACCCTCCCTATTCACCCGGTCACTCTACTCGAAAATCCGGTGAATGACAGACTGCGGCAGTGTCAGAGCAAAATTGATTACTTTGCCCGAACGTCAGGGTCGTATTGCGCCGCCGGCGATTTTGCTAAATTGCTGTAGATGGATCCGAGTGGTTCGACGGCTGCTTAAAGTATTAAAAATTTTGCTCTGACAACGCCGCTCCACCTAACAAGAGGGATTAAGAGATGAATACGTCAATCGGATATATCGGGATCGGGGCGATGGGTGGCCCAATGGCGAAAAACCTCGTCAAGGCTGGCTTCGAAGTTATCGTTTATGATTTGCAACAGAACCTTGTCGATGATTTGGTGGCTGCGGGCGCAAAACAAGGCGAAAGCGTCTTGGATGTCGCAAGTCATGCGGAAATCGTGATGGTTTGCCTGAACACGGTTGCGGCGGCATTTGACGTTGCCAGAGAAGCCTCGCGCGGCTCGGCAATTCGCATTTATGTCGATCAATCGACGACGGGGCCGAGCGTCGCCAAAGAAATTCGCGAGATTATCGAAGGCGCACAAATCCAAATGCTCGATGCGCCGATCAGCGGCGGGACCGAAGGCGCGGCGGACGGTACGCTGTCCGTCATGACATCGGGCCCGCGCGGTGCATTCGATAAGGTCAAGCCTGCCTTCGACGCCATCGGCAAAAATGTTCACTTCCTCGGAGAAAATCCCGGAAACGGGCAAATGATGAAGGTCATCAATAATTACATCGGCAATGTCGCCAAGATTTCGACCGCGGAGGGGTTGACCATGGGCGTCAAATTCGGGCTCGACGCCAAGACGATGATCAAGGTTCTCAGCGTCAGCACCGGCCGCAACCAGCAGATCGAGGGAGGCATTGGAGACGCTATACGCACCGGGAAATTTGAAAGCGGCGGCAGCATGAACATTTCGTGTAAGGACATCGCGGCGGCGCTCGACGAGGCGAAGTTGCTTGGTACGCCGACCGACACCGGTACGCGCCTTTTGGACATCTACAAAGATGCCTTGGCGAATGGCGGCGATAAGGAACGGTCCATCGCGATCATCAAACATGTCGCGGCAAAAGGCGGTGTCAAACTTGTGAAGTAGCTGACTTCCTCCGGCAACGCCGGCGGGCAAGAACGACCATGTCCTTTACCGGGATTTTCTTCCGAGCGCTGACCCACCCGTCGTTTTCGTCATGCGGGCCTGGTGCGGTCATGGCCGAAGAGATTCAATCCCGGTTGTTTCCTGAGTCGGTTTTCTGCGCTAGGGCATAACCCTCACAAATTACAGGGAAAACCTATGCCAATCGTCGACGCGCAGGTCCACCTCTGGCGCACGGGGGTTGCGAGGCCGCCCCATCTGGACACGCCTTTTCTGGTCGAGGATGCAATCCGCGGCATGGACGAAGCAGGCGTCGAGGCCGCCGTCCTTCATCCTCCCGTGAGCTGGGATCCGGACTCCAACGAGCAGGCGGTCGCGGCCGTACAGG
>Ga0224508_10003224_pt1 | contig 13538 bp, 11 predicted proteins | sample SF_Jan12_sed_USG_4_FD_170157 | JGI IMG/M metagenome (GOLD analysis project Ga0224508, IMG submission 170157) | Sediment microbial communities from San Francisco Bay, California, United States - SF_Jan12_sed_USGS_21 | ecosystem: Environmental > Aquatic > Marine > Sediment | place: USA...
GTCGACACCACGACCAAGCAGGAGAATTACAAGCATAACTTCAATGTCGCGGCAATGGGCGCCAGGGAAACACTCGTCCTTAGCGCTGCCTCGCACGAGGCGACTCGCGACCATGAAAACGCCGAGGAATACTTCAAATATGAAACCGGCCAGATTACTCTGGCCGAGTGGCAGAACGAGCGGGCGGCGAACGACGCGGCTCACGCCGCGGCGGTCGCTCCGCTGCGGACGACGTACAACAACACTGTGACTTCCGCCGCCTCGACGCGGGATTACAATCTGCTGGACGAACACCGCCGGACGGACGAGGCCGAGGAAGATCGCACCTACGGCCTCGCGGTCATCGACTCGGCCCAGGACCGGATCATCGCCAACGCCACAACGATCAAAGTGGAAGATCACGAACTGGCCGACGCCTGGTTCACCTACGTCACGAACTCGGCGGATCAACACGCCGCGGCGATGACCGCTCTGGCCGCCTCGAACGGGACGCCGTTCGCGCAGCACAAAGCGGACAATGCCCAAGCCGAGAAGAACCAGGTGCATGACACGGCCCCGGCCAAGCGCGACGGTCGCAAGGCGGGGGCCACGGCCGAATTGGTCGGCGTCACCGCGGAAACGAACGCCGAAGCGGATTACCGAAAAGCCATGGTCCATACCCAAGCCGATGGCCGCATCATGATGATCGAAGATTCGGCGGACTCGGAAGAGGCGATTCTGGACGCCAAGTACGGCGACGTGAATTACGTTGCCGCCGGCCCGAAAGTGGCGACGTTTAATGCCATGGTCCTGCCCAACGAAGGCCGCGCGGCCAACGAGCCGACGCCGCTGGGGGGCATTCTGCGCAGCAACTTGAATTTCCCGATGGGCACGGACAGCGATCCACAGAGGGACGAGTACTACACGCAACTCATTGCCAGCATCGCCAGCAGCCGTCCCGACCCGGCGGTCGACAACCTGGGCTACACCAACGGCACCTACCGCTGGCTGGGTGAGAACATCATCCGGCCCGCGGTCGGCGACGACGTCCTGGCCAACGCCACGGACACGCAGCTCTTCGTCGGCACGGCGGCGGTGTCGGTGGGGATTGTGTTTGGAGCTTATATCATCGTCGCTGCGCCGGGAGCAGCCGCCATTGGTGCGGCTTGGGGTGCGGGCTTCGGCGCGGCGGGAGATGCCGTGATGCAAGTCACCGGGAACATGGACCAAGGGATGACGTTGTACGACGCCGCCTGGAATATCGACGCGGGGCAAGTTGCCAGGAGCGCCGTGATCGGTGCAGCGGCAGGAGCCGTCACCGGCGGCGCTTTCAGTGGTCTCCAGAGTCTAGGGAAACAAACCGTCACGATCGCTGGACGGCAGGTTTTGATGTCGAACATTATCACGCCCGTCGTACGTGTGGGCGTGGGATACATGAGTTCCAAAGCGATCGCGGCGGGTGCCGATCAGGCTTTCAAGGGCAACGGCTATTCCGGCGCGGCAATGATCGCCGTCGGCTTATTCGGTCTATCCAGAATCCACAAAATCCGCTTCTGTTTCACGGCCGGGACGCAGGTGGTGGTGGGCATGGAGCACATGCCCGTCGAAACGGTGTCGATGGAAACGACCTGGTTTGATCCTGGCAAGTGGGGAATTACGCTGTCCTCGGCACTGGTCGGTGTGAGCGTCGGCTTGATCGCCTACAATGGCAAGAAGCGCGATGAGGAAGAAAATGATCGACCAAATGGAAACCCGCAGCGTAAGCAAGAAAGACATACAAGCCCGAAGCGCGAGCGAGTGAGCCACGACGACCGCTTCACCATGGTTGGTCCGGACTGTGAGATTCCCCTCGGCTACGATGACTACGAAGCAATGAGCAAGTTACTAACTTCAACCGAGCGTGAGGAAGACCCGGATGAGTTGGCGTTGACATTGGCATCTCATGGAGTGATTGAAGAACACTCATCAGCGCTGATCAGCGCTAATCAGCGTTCCATGAAACGTCACGACGAGCATCCTTGCTTGTCGGATTCAACGGAAGCATCACGGACGACAGCAGACGCGGAACTGCCAACACCCGCTACTAAGTCGACCTTGCCGAAGCGCAAACGTAGCGCCCGTCGAACGATAGGCAACATCGCCATCGGCCTAACAACGACACTTCTCGCCAGTTGGTTCGCCTGGTGCGGCATCATCGCTTGGCACACGGATTCTCAAGCCTCCAGCCTCAAGTCTCCAGCCTCCAACCAAGTCTTCTACCAAACCACGAATATTGAAGACTTGGTCGCGGGCGACACCGTCATCGCCATGAACCCCGAAACGGGGGAAGTTGGCGCGAAGAAAGTTTTGCAAACGTTCGAGAGAGTCGCCGATCATCTGCAGATTGTGACATTCGAATACAGCGATGGATCGTCGCAGGTCATCGAAACCACCGACGAACACCCGTTCTGGCTCCGCTTCGAAAGGAAGTGGACACGAGCCGCCGACTTAAAACAGGGCGACACGGTTACTGGTCCAAACGATGAGATTCAAACCGTTACGGACAACTACCGTGAAGAACATCCCGACGGCATTACAGTTTACAACTTCGAAGTCGAAGACTGGCACACGTACTTTGTGTTTGCTAACGGCAGCCGGGCACCGCCAGTATTGGTGCATAATGCAAAGTACAAGCCTGTCAATGCCAATAGTAAGTCTAGTCGTCGAGAAAATCATGGTTATGTCATTTACGATAAGACCACTGGAAAGATACAAAAATTCGGAATTAGTTCTGGGAAGATCAGACTCCGCGATAGCAAATCTTACCGAGCAGAAGCACAAGTGCGAATATTAAATCGCAAGGCTGGATACGAAAAGTTCGAGAGTTACACATTTGACAAGACGTTTTCAAACCGATCGCGAGCAATTACTTGGGAAGATGAAACAGTAGGTTTCTTTAAGCAACTTGAACACTATAATCCGCAACCTTTACCGGGAAATCTGCGACCATCTGGGGAGCCGTTCTAACCCATGTACCTTCGAGATCTTGCGTTCGGTGCTGACCCCGAAATTGTAGAGCGTTATCAAAAGGGGTTCGTCGCGACATTCGCTCGACATTCTCACTGTATGGTCGAGTTGTTTTTATCTCACCTTTACCGGCGTATTTCGACGCCAGACACGGCGAAAGTTTGTATTGTTGGCACAGACCAATTGAATCGGCCTCCTAAAGAAAGTGAAGTACAAGTAATGATAAACGTGTTGGCGTTTCCTTGGCCGTTTGATTTCATGCGATATGAGAGGGCGGATAATCGAGAAAAGAAAGAACTGATGGTTCAAGGAATTCATGATGGATTGATGTGGATAGGAAAAATACGCGAATGGGACGTGGGACCGATAGACGAAGCGCTGCGAGCATGTCGCAACGAGGATTACAGATTTGAAGGCTTCTGGACTAAAAAGACGTGGACTTCGCCGAATAAGAAACATCGGATAAAAGTCTACTTCGTTTTTGATTTAGATGAAGTGAAATTGTTTGCTGTTCTTTTTGATCGCAAGAACAACAAGCTTGGGAAAACGCTGATCGCTACTCATTTCCCCGTGCAAGATGCGATTCGGGCACTGGTAGGCGAAGGGAAGTGGAAATCAGCAAAGAAGTTTGAACTTAAGTCCAACTCCACATATTGGAAACACAAATGGACTGTTGATCTGGGTGATCTAGTTTGACAATCGTTGAAGGCGGGCGTCGCACCAGCGCTGGTTGAATCACATAGGGATGTCGGCCCCGACAACGAAATTCCACTTGACTAAAACGACTATGAAACGATGAGTCAGCTACCAACTTCCGTGTTACACGTAGATGAAAACGCCGACAAATTGGCATTGACGTTGGCAGCCCACGGGGTGATTACGGAACACTCATCAGCGCTAATGAGCGCTAATCGCCGTTCACAAAACCGTCCCCACATGCAGGCACGCGATAGCGAAAACGCCGCCGCGACGGTCGACGTTCAACCCCGAACAGACCGCCAATCTCCCAAGCAAGAGCCGACCAGGAATCTGAACCGACGTAGACATGCCGCTTGTTTCGGCATTGGAGCGTTGACCATCCTTCTCGCGAGTTGGTTTGGATGGTGCGGTATCGCCGCCTGGCGAAGCGAGCCTACAGTCTCCAGTCTCCAGCCTTCAGTCTCTTACCAGACAAAAAACATCGAAGACTTGGTTGCCGGCGACACCGTCATCGCCATGAACCCCGAAACGGGTGAAGTCGGCGAGAAAAAGATTCTGCAAACGTTCGAACGAGTCGCCGATCATCTGCAGATCGTGACGTTCGAATACTGCGATGGATCGTCGCAGGTCATTGAGACGACGGACGAACACCCGTTCTGGCTCCGCTTCGAAAAGAAGTGGACACGAGCCGCTGATCTGAAGCAAGGAGATACCGTCACAGGCCCCAACGACGAGATTCAAACGGTCACCGACAATTTCCGCGAAGAACATCCCGACGGAATCACGGTTTACAACTTTGAGGTTGAAGACTGGCATACGTATTTCGTGTTTGCTAACGGTAGTCGCGCGCCACCGGTGTTGGTGCATAATGCAGACAACTATACCAAAGATCAGATCGCGAAACGAATGGGCAGGGTTTCTGAAGGCAAGGGCTGGCGACATGCCACTGAGGAGCTTGGACACATCGGCGTCAAGAGTCCATACTCCAAGAATACAAACACTCCCGGGTCGGATTACATCACGTACGATCCCAAATTGAAGCGGGTCTCCATTTGGGACGCAAAATATCGGAAAAACCGGCAGTATCCTTCATCTCCGACAGCTAAACAGAAAAGCAGTTGGAAAAAGGAAGCGAGGGATTACATCAAGAACGAATTTGATGGCGACCCAAGTCTTAGAGCTGATCTGTTAGACGCGGTTAACCAGAATCATGTTGACTTCAGAATCTGGGGATGGCCAATGTAATGTGAATTCGGGCAATGAATTGAAAACGCTGGGATATCAAATGGTTATCGGGCTTTAGAGTTTAGATTGTGCAATTGCCGAAAATGAGCAAAACAAAACAGGAATCGCCTCCTAAGCGTCGTTTTGAGAACGACTGGGGCGAACTATTGAAACTTCCCGATGGCATGCCCAAGAAAGATTTCCCGTTTGTGTTGATGCGTTTAGACAGGGAATTCTTCACAGTAACAAGAAATGTGTTTGTCGTAGCACGCGAGAATCGGTACGTGGACGATGGACATCGTAAAGATATCATTCGCATTGGCACCGTCGTGTGGGCACGCAATGAGCACATAGCTCGAGTCGTTGGTGGGCTTCTGAGTAGTATAAACCAGCGTAAAGCTGCAATTGGTAACGATACGCCACCCGCTGAATTGTTGTTGGGATTCGCGCGGAGTTGGAAGCACAAAGACACTTATACTGCGGCGAGGAAGCAAGGACATGGCGCTGTAGAGCACGCGACGTACGACGGGGACGGAAAGTTCAAATATAAAGTCGTGTCACTTCTTCCGTTTCAAGTGCACTACGCGAAGAGATCGAAGGACGACAATGAGATTCCAATTGCCATTTCAATACTCCTTGGATCAAGTTGGGCGAAGCGCATAAATCAACAATTGACGCCGCAGAAACGACGAACGAAAAAGAAAGCGAGAAAGAAAAAGTAAGGAAAGAAAAAGTTCCAGGAACCGTTGATCCAGTCCCTTACAATGGCAAGAATCGCGACGAGGAAGAAGAAAACGAGTTTGGCGATTCGAACCCGAAGCATGAGCGAGGGAATACAAGCACGAAGCGCGAGCGAGTGAATAAGGATGATCGATTCACCATGGTAGGCCCCGACAACGAAATCCCGCTCGGCTACGACGACTACGAAGCCATGAGTCAATTGCCAATTGCAACTGAGCGCGACGAAAAAGACGTTGATGACGAGCTGGCTTTTGCGCTGGCATCGCACGGAGTGGTCAGGGAACACTCATCAGCGCTAAATAGCGCTAATCAGCGTTGGAAAACTCGTGGCGACGAGCGTCCTTGCTTGTCGAGTATCTCTCGACCCTCTACATTCGACCCTCAACCTTCAATCGAGCAAGAGTCGAGACGAAAGCGTAGCCGTCGACGCAGCACTCTCAGCAACATCGCCATCGGCGTAACAACCGCGCTGTTGGCCGGTTGGTTCGCCTGGTGCGGCATCGCCGCCTGGCACACGGATTCTCAAGCCTCCAGCCTCAAGTCTCCAGCCTCAAGCCAAGTCGTCTACCAGACTGTCGACATCGAAACGCTCAAGCCAGGCGACACGGTCATCGCCATGAACCCGGAGACGGGAGAAGTCGCAGCAAAGAAGGTCCTGCAAACGTTCGAACGAGTCGCAGATCATTTGCAGATCGTCACGTTCGAATACAGCGATGGAACGTCGCAAGTCATCGAAACCACCGACGAACATCCGTTCTGGCTACGGTTCGAAAGGAAGTGGACACGAGCCGCCGACCTCAAGCAAGGCGACACGGTAACCGGCCCCAACGATGAAATTCAAACGGTAACGGAGAACTACCGACAAGAATATCCCAATGGCATCACGGTCTTCAACTTCGAAGTCGAAGATTGGCACACGTACTTTGTGTTCGCCAACGGCAGCCGCGCCCCGCCCGTGCTGGTGCACAACGCGAATTACAAGAAGGGCCCAAGAGGTGAACGAGTGGATACGCGTTATACCGAGGATCATCACGCCGTACCGTGGAATAATAAAGCCCACCCACACCAGCAACACAAACTGGTAAGGCGCGCCGGAGTAAACTTGGAGAAGCACGAGGTGAATTTGCGTCGGTTGCAAGGCCATCGGTCTCGCCACAGCACGTCTTATCACGAAGAAGTAAATGCACGACTTGAAAGAGCATGGAAAGGACTCAAAAGCAAAACACAGGCAAACGCGCAAGAGGCGCTTGATGACGTAATCCAAAGCATTTGGGATGATATCGAATCAGGCAATCTCGCTCCTTACAATGGCAAAGATGTAATTATCATTGACTAGTCGAGATCATTAGGCGGTGTAACAGTACGTACGCTATCAGGAACACATATGCGACAGTTTTACCACCTAGCACATGATTCGAACCGACAGAACCTGGAGTCCATTGTTGACTACGAACTCGGGGAATTCGACGATGATGAGTTCACGAGTGGAAAAGAATTTCTTGGTCGTATTCCGCCGGAAGTTAAACTATGGCTAAGCGACGGTACGCCGAGTGATTGGCTGGCGAATCCATTGTCGTGGCCAATTGTATCTGAAAAGCTTCTTCAAATCATTTGCAACAAACAAGACTTTGCAATCCAACACTTAACTTTGCCCGTTTTTCGATTAAGTTCTGAAGTATTGATCGAGCGATTCTTGTTGCTTAATCCGTTAGAACGAATCGACACCGTTGACAAACCTGGAGATTTACTGATCGATTTTGTGTTTGACGAAAAAAGTATCCCACGAGACCTGCATATTTTTCGCCCACGTAAAGCGGAAATGTGTGTGTGTATTTCAGGTGAGCTATACGAGTTTCTCCGAGGAAAAGGCCTCAAAGGGCTCGCATTGATTCCGGCAAAGACCGTTTAAGACGCGTAACTCCTGCAATTATCGGCCCGGACGATGGAGTACTGCTCGGCTACGACGACTACGAAACCATGAGTCAACTGCCAATTGCAACGGTCGACGACAAAGAAGCCGACGACGAATTTGCGCTCGTGCTCGCCGAATGTGGAGTGATCCAAGAACACTCATCAACGCTAATGAGCGCTAATCAGCCTTCCAACAAATGTGGCGACGAGCGTCCTCGCTTGTCGTTTTTTTCCGAAGCGTCGCAACAACCATCAGCAGACTCGGTAGTTCCAACACGTGCGAATAAGGCAGAACCCGCGAAACGCAAACGCAGCGTTCGTCGAGCGTTCACCAAGGTTGCCATCGGCGTGACAACCTCGCTGTTGGCCGGTTGGTTCGCCTGGTGCGGCATCGCCGCTTGGCAAAACGATTCTCAAGCCTCAAGTCTCACGCCTGCAGCCTCAAACCAAGTCTCATACCAAACCACGAATATCGAAGACTTGGTTGCGGGTGACACTGTAATTGCCATGAACCCGGAAACGGGAGAAGTTGGCGCGAAGAAGGTCCTGCAAACCTTCGAGAGAGTCGCCGATCATCTTCAGATTGTGACATTCGAATACGGTGACGGCTCGTCGCAGGTGATCGAAACAACCGACGAACATCCGTTCTGGCTGCGGTTCGAGAAAAAGTGGACACGAGCCGCCGACTTGAAGCAAGGGGATACCGTCACCGGCCCCAACGACGAAATGCAAACTGTCGCCGAGAATTTCCGCGAAGAACATCCAGACGGCATAGTGGTCTACAACTTTGAGGTGGAAGACTGGCATACGTACTTTGTGTTTGCCAACGGAAGTCGCGCGCCTCCGGTGCTGGTGCATAACGCAAGTCCAGAATATCAGCAGGGGTGGCAGCAAGCGTATGGCACGAACAAAGGCGCGAACAACTCAACTGTACGAAGTCGTGCAAAGATAGGACAAGAAGCTCACAGGCAATTAGAAGCTGACGGCGCGGCGCAATGGCACCGCGAACAAACCATCAGATTACCGAACGGGCAGGTTGTGAGAAAGGACGGAGTGAGCATAGTCAATGCCAGGAAGGTGCGCATCATAAAACCAGACACTCCATCTGGGCGTCGCGCTGCGCAAAATCGTAAGGAATTGATGGAGAAGTTCGGATTCGAGACGGAAATTGACCTTTACAACCCAGCGGATCCAAGGTGGCAGCCAGATAGTCCAACCTACATTGGGCCAAGCAATCATTAGGGATGTGTAGTTCGTGTTATGAAGGCATTACTAGAAAAAGCAGCAGCGAAGTTGAAACCTCTAGGATTTCAAAAGAAAGAAAGTTCGTTTTGGCGAATTGATAACGAAGTCTACAAGATGATCGACTTCCAAAAAGGCTCACATGGCGGGAAATACTATTTCATAAATCTTTGCGTTCATCCACTCGGATTGCCGTTGTTGACTATGGAGCGCCTGGTCATTCCAACGCGGCCGAAGGAATATGATTGTTTAGTGCGGCAGCGCATTGAGCAGGTGTCGTCAGACGCTATGCTTCAACCGTTCCGTTCAGGTTTTGTTTCAACGAGTGCTGACTTGCAATCGAATGATGAAATCCTAACGACGACTTCGCGCGACGGGGTTAATTGGCTTGATCGTTGGGGCACGCACGAGGCATTAGCGAAAGCGGACGAAGAAGAGTTGACTGAAAAACTTACCGTCGCTCCCGTGCTTTGGTTGAAAGCTTATGCGATGGTAAAGTGTTTCTGCCTCCTTCGCATTGGCGAGCGAGATAGCGCACGTGAGTTTTTTAACCAGTTTTTATCTGAGAAACCCACGGGACTCGACCTAAGTGAGGTCGAAAATCACATTTTGTCCTTATTCGAGGAATTGAGTTAAAGCTATGGAATTTCGGGGCAAAAACCATCGGACAACGCTGGCAGTCGCGGGGATTCAGTTACGGACTGCGAATAAAACGAAGAATCAGGGTCAAGTTTGTATCAAGGCTCATTCGTAAGCTCGGATATGCTACGACAACAACAATGCGGTGAGCTACCTAATGAACGCCTTGAAAAACCTCGATGACGACACCGACGGTCTGTCATTCATGCGGGCCGAACACGGCCTGATTGCGGGACTCTCATCAGTGCTGTGCGCTAATCAGCATTCAAGAAGCTGTGGTGAGGAGCCTCCTCGCTTGTCATGCACTTCGAAAACAACGCCAACTTCCACCGACGACACGCAACGCAAATCCAACGCGCCAGAACTGATGCGACGGCATAGTTCGCCCTGGCCCAAGCGAGCCGCTCGCGGCGTCCTGGCGCTAACGATCGTTCTCTGCGGTTGGTTCGGCTTCTGCGGATCGCGGGCTGCCATCAACGATTCGATCCAAGGCGCCGCCGATTTATCTTCTCCTACAGCCTCCAGTCTTCAGTCTCAAGCCTCCAACCAAGTCTCTTACCAAACCAAGAATATTGAAGACTTGGTTGTGGGCGACACCGTCATCGCCATGAACCCGGAAACGGGAGAAGTCGCGCCGAAGAAAGTTTTGCAAACATTCGAACGGGTCGCCGATCATCTGCAGATCGTGACGTTCGAATACAGCGACGGCTCGTCGCAGGTCATCGAAACCACCGACGAACACCCCTTTTGGCTACGCTTCGAAAAGAAGTGGACACGCGCCGCTGACTTAAAGCAAGGCGACACGGTTACCGGACCGAACGATGAAAGCCAAACGGTTACCGACAACTACCGCGAAGAGTATCCCAATGGCATCGCGGTCTACAACTTCGAAGTCGAAGACTGGCATACGTACTTTGTGTTTGCCAACGGTAGTCGCGCACCTCCGGTGTTGGTGCATAATGCGAATGACTACAAAGAAGCTGCGAAGTACATTAATACTCGGCAGAAAGTCGATATGTCAGCGGCTCCGGCCGGTTCCAGCACAAATGCAGCTGGTCATAAACGTAATGGTCCATGGTTTTGGCGGCAAATGCTGAAGAAGAAACCGGAGATGTTCAGTGCGGACAACAAACAGCTAATAGCAGAAGGCCTCGCACCCAAGGCAGATAAAACCTGGCTCAAGCACAATCCAAGACACAAAAACTATGTAGATGACACACTGATCCACCATCATATTGACAAAGGGCAATTCGCGACGCCGTTGCCACAAACGGTTCACCGCGAGTTTCATGGCGCTCTTCACTATTAATATCAATGTAGGAAACACAAAACAGATGGATGCCAACGAATTTGTAAATCAACTTGCACGACTTGCTCCATCAGTTCCGCAGTACGAACAAATGGGCATTTCACATGACACAATTGTGTCGTTGCGGCGAACATATTTTTGCGAGCCGAAAGACCGTTACTCAGATTCCTCTGCTGAAGATGTAATTTTAGATCTGATGACAAACTGGGATACATCGAACATTAAGATTGGTATGATCGAGCTCGGTGAAGCGCCAGAACTTTGTGGCAACCATTGGATTATTGGCCTTGTCGAGGTAGACTTCTTGGTGCTTAATTGTGAATCCAATGAAGTTGAAGTGAGAGATCACGAGGCATTCGAACATTTAATGTGGCGTTGTGCTGCTAACAGTTCAGCGTTTTTGGGCGCAGTGGTTACAGCTAAAACTTTCCTCACGGCTCGTGGAATTGGCGACATAGACTTCGACGACATGGAAACTGCGCGACTTGCCGCACAAAAATGTGGAGAAACTGCTGGTGGCAGCAAGTATCTAGACTTCTTTCTTATGCTCTTTGGCGTTGAGTAACCCAGGTTTACGATAGTCGTGAAACTTTCGTTGTCGGCTTGATCGCCTACAATGGCAAGAATCGCGACGAGGAAGAAGACCAGTCTGGCGATGGAAACCCGAAGCGTGAGCGAGGGAATACAAGCACGAAGCGCCAGCGAGTGAATAAGGATGATCGATTCACCATGATTGGTTTGGACAACGAAATCCCACTCGGCTACGACGACTACGAAGCCATGAGTCAACTACCGATCGCAATTGAACACGACGACGAAGAGCCTGACGATCTAGCGCTCATGTTAGCGGCACACGGCGTGATCCAGGAATGTTCATCAGCGCTAATGAGCGCTGATCGGCGTTCTCAAGCGCGAAGCGACGAGTGTTCTCTTGTGTCCGATGCAATCAGAACGTCGCAACCGACAACAGACGAGGAAATACCGACACCTTCAAGCACGCTAGAAAACCCGAAGCGCAAACGCAGCCGCCGCCGCTCGATCGGCAACATCGCCATCGGACTAATAACGGCACTTCTCGCATGTTGGTTCGCCTGGTGCGGCATCATCGCTTGGCAGAAGGATACTCAAGCCTCCAGTCTTCAGCCTCAAGTCTCTTACCAAACGATCGACATCGAAAAGCTGAAAAAGGGCGACACTGTCATCGCCATGAACCCCGAAACGGGTGAAGTTGCAGCAAAGAAAGTTCTCCAAACATTCGAACGAGTCGCGGATCATTTGCAGATTGTCACGTTCGAAAACAGCGATGAGACTTGGCAAACAATCGAAACCACAGACGAACATCCATTTTGGATGAAGTCAAAACGGATGTGGAAAACCGCCGAGAAGTTGGATATTGGCGACGACGTAACGGGACCCAGCGGCGAAGTTCAAATCGTCGTTGACAATTTCCGAGAGGAATATCCGGAAGGCATCACCGTCTACAACTTCGAAGTCGAAGACTGGCACACGTACTTTGTCCTAGCCAACGGCAGCCGGGCGCCGCCGGTGTTGGTGCATAACTCCACGTGTGAAGCAGGTGCGCGAAACAGTGTGAACGGTCGAAAAATCGTCAATTCAGATTTGGCCGGAACTACGAGGCAGACTGCCGGAGGACCGGTCAGATTTGATGCGAACGGGTTTCCAGACTTTGCGCCGTATTCGGTCCGCACAGTCAGGGTGAAAGGACTCACCGGAAAGATGACGGTCGACATACCGAAGGCAATGGAAGCCACGGGAATGCGCAATTACGACAGCACGAAATATGTGTGGCATCATCATCAAGACGGCAAATCGATGATGCTAGTACCGCGAAGTGTTCACTCCGTACGAAACGGTGGCATTGGCCACACGGGCGGACGAGCAGTGATCAAGCACAATCTTGAAAACCCGGATGATCTGTTGATCTTCCCGTCACCTGCAGAGCTATGATCCACGATGAACAAACAAGAACTGCTCCAATTGCTGAAACAGGTCGATGAAAGCGTTTTGCAGAAACAAATCGTTGTTTCACGGTATCCGCAATTGGCTGAAGAGACATTAGATGAATTACTTGAGATCGACGAAGTGTTTCCGGAAAACGAATTGGACATGATTTACAAACGCTTTCAGCCTTACCTGGGACAGTATGGCGTCTTTCCCTTTCTCGGGATACTTGGCGGCAACGTGATCGCAATTGGCAATACCTCAGCGAATCACGAACAAATCTACTACTACGACTTTGATTTTGGAATGTTCGAGTTGGATTCAACGCTAGAGGAATTCCTGGACCGGCTGGTTACCAAAACATAGCCATTGTCGCCCGACGTAGGCCAACCCTAAACAGCGACAGTGACCAAGGTCATTTCGAGATCAACGTCAGATGAGAGTAGGGGTCAGACCGGTCAGACCTTACGTTTTTTTCGGTGAGTAAGTGAATTCTCTTTTTTTCAAGGAAATTAAGTCGTGCGACGACCTATTCACCATGATTGGTTTGGACAATGAAATCCCACTCGGCTACGACGACTACGAGACCATGAGTCAACTGCCAATCGCAATCGAACACGATCACGATACGGACGGGTTGTCGCTGCTGCTCGCCGAACACGGCGTAATCAAGGAAGATGTGGCATTGAACGAAGCGGCAGGGCGCAAGCCCTCCGGTTCCTCGACACCGGACGGCTCGCGCCGTTCCGCTACTTGCGCCATCCGCAATGACAAGCGCCCCGGTCGCCTGCGTCGAACCATCGGCAACCTCGCCATGGGCCTAACA
>Ga0224508_10003225_pt1 | contig 13534 bp, 11 predicted proteins | sample SF_Jan12_sed_USG_4_FD_170157 | JGI IMG/M metagenome (GOLD analysis project Ga0224508, IMG submission 170157) | Sediment microbial communities from San Francisco Bay, California, United States - SF_Jan12_sed_USGS_21 | ecosystem: Environmental > Aquatic > Marine > Sediment | place: USA...
GAGTGAAATTTGGCACAACCAGGACAGGTGCTGCACTGTCGGCCCCGCGGCGAATCCAGGCAAAAATCGACTCTTCGCTTGCGTTCTCCTCGATCCATTCGAAACCCTCGGCCTTGCAGTCCAGCTGATGCAGCGCAGGCGTTTTCGCATAAAGCCCATTCAAATCGCGGATCAGTGATTGCATGCCCTTGTGCCAATTAGTCTCTAGCAGATGCCAGTCTAGGCTGCTTTGGTGGTCCCACTCGGCCCCTTGGGCAAACTCACTGCCCATGAACAGCAGCTTCTTTCCGGGATGTCCCCACATAAAGCCGTAGTATGCGCGCAGATTGGCGAATTTTTCGGCGCCCACGCCGGGCATCTTGTCAAGCATCGACCCTTTGCCGTGCACCACCTCGTCATGGCTAAGCGGCAGAATGAAGTTCTCCGAGAACGCGTATTGCAGCCCGAAAGTCATCTTGTGGTGGTGGTGTTTGCGGTGCACCGGGTCCTCGGACATGTAGGACAGGGTGTCGTTCATCCAGCCCATATTCCACTTGAACCCGAACCCAAGACCACCGGCGTCAGTGGGAGAGCTGACGTTGGGAAAGGCGGTGCTTTCTTCGGCAAAAGTCATAATGCCCGGCATCTCGGCATATGCGGTTTCGTTCATTTGTTTCAGGAACGAAATTGCTTCCAGGTTTTCACGCCCGCCGTGCACGTTGGGTACCCATTCACCCTCTTTGCGAGAATAGTCGCGATAGAGCATTGAGGCGACTGCATCAACACGTAAGCCATCAACATGATGCTCGCGCAGCCAATATGTGGCGTTGGCAGTCAGGTAGTTCCGCACTTCGCGTCGACCATAGTTGTAGACCAATGTGTTCCAGTCGGGATGGAACCCTTCCCTTGGGTCGGCGTGCTCATAGAGCGGTGTGCCGTCAAACAGGCCCAGTCCGTGTTCGTCTTCGGGAAAATGGCCCGGAACCCAGTCGAGGATCAGGCCAAGATCGGCGTTATGGCACGCTTCGACGAAAGCGCGGAACTCTTCCAGCGTGCCGTATCTGATCGTCGGCGCGAAAAGGCCGACCGGCTGATAGCCCCAAGAGCCGTCGAATGGAAACTCAGAAACCGGCATCAGTTCGATATGAGTGAAGCCCATATCCTTGGCGTAACCAACGAGCTGTTTCGCATGCTCCGCATACGAAAACGGGCGGTTTCGCTCATCTGGCACACGTTTCCACGAGCCCAGATGCACCTCGTAGATCGAGATCGGTCGGTCGATGCGCTGCAATGCCTCGCGCCGCGACATCCAGCCCGCGTCGGCCCATTTGTGGCCTCGTATCTGACGCACCACAGATGCGGTCTTTGGCGGATGCTCGGCGCCAAATGCAAACGGGTCGGCCTTTTGCGGCAGCAGGCGGCCGTTTGCGTCGTGCAGTTCATATTTGTAGGCCTCGCCGTCGCCGATATTGGGGACAAAGATCTCCCATACGCCGGTCGGACCTCGACTGCGCATGACGTGCGTGCGCCCATCCCAATCATTGAAATTGCCGACGACCGAAACCCGGCGTGCGTTCGGCGCCCAGACCGCAAAATGGGTGCCATCGACGCCCTCGTGATTGATCACGTGAGCACCCAGGACATCCCAGAGCCGACGATGCGCTCCTTCGCTGATAAGATGCTCATCCAGCTCGCCCAGAACAGGTCCAAAACGATACGGATCATCCAGGATCCAGCTGTCTTCGCCCTTAGTGGCTCTCAATCGATAGGCAAAGCGGTTCCTGCGCCGCACGGCCTGCCCAACAAACACACCATCTGCGCCCGGCACAGCGGTCAAAGAAGTGATTTTGCGCCCCGTCTTTGCGTCCAGCGCTTCTATGCTTTCGGCCCCAGGCACAAAGGCGCGCAGAGTCAACTTACCGCTGACCTCGTGCAAACCCAGAACCGCAAACGGATCGTTGTGGCGACCCGCGCTTAGGTCGATCGCTTCGTTCTGGTCAATCAGACCCATTTAATCCGTGCAATCTTTGCAGGGCGCGACTCGCCAGATATCCTTGGCATAACCGGTGATGGTGCGGTCGGACGAGAACCAGCCGACCCTCGCGGTATTCAGAATCGCCATGCGAGTCCAGCGGGTCGGATCGCGAAAAGCGGAGTCGACCTGGCGTTGCGCGCTGAAATAGCTGTCGAAATCGCAAGTCACGAGGAAGTAATCGTGCTTGTAGAGCCGCCGCACCAAAGAGACATAGCGCTGCGGGTCTCCGGGAGAGAAAACGCCGTCCTCGATCTGCTCCAGAACGCGAGTCAGTCTCGGGCTGGCCGCGATCGCATTGCGGGCGAAGTCGGGCTCGGCCCGGCGAGTGATGACTTCTTGCGCTGTCAAGCCGAACAAAAAGAAGTTCTCGGCCCCCACATGATCGCGGATTTCCACATTGGCGCCGTCCAGCGTGCCAATCGTGGGTGCGCCGTTAAGAGCGAATTTCATGTTGCCGGTGCCCGATGCTTCCATACCCGCGGTCGAAATCTGCTCCGACAGGTCGGCGGCCGGGATCAGGTGCTCGGCCATCGTGACGTTGTAGTTCTCCGGAAAGATCACTTGCAGAAAATCGCGTGTAACCGGATCGGCGTTGATCACTTTGGCCACTTCGTTGATCAGGTGAATAATTTCCTTGGCCACCGCGTAGCCGGGCGCGGCTTTGCCGCCGAAGATTTTGACCCGTGGCGTCCAGTTGCCATTGGGGTTGTCACGGATGTCGTTCCAGAGCGCTACGGTCTCCAGCAGGTTCATCAGCTGCCGCTTGTATTCGTGGATACGTTTGATCTGGACGTCAAATATCGCCGCAGGATCGATGACCGTGCCGTCGCGCGCCTTCAGCCAGGATGCCAAGCATTCTTTGTTGCGCCGCTTGGCGCTGCGGAATGCGTCCTGGAAAGCCGCATCATCGGCATGGGTCGCCAGCCCGTCCAGCTGTTCCAGATCATCCGGCCAATCGGTGCCGATTGTGTCATTGATCAGGCCCCGCAGCGGCGGGTTGCACGAATATAGCCAGCGGCGTGGAGTGATACCGTTGGTCTGGTTAATGATTCGGCCCGGATATTCATTGTGCAGTTCGGCAAATACCGTCTCCTTGACCAACTCGCTGTGCAGCGCCGAGACGCCATTGACCTGATGCGCCATGACAAAGGCCAGTTCGCCCATCTTTACTTCATCGTTTTCGATGATCCGGACGTTACTGCTGGTCTCGGCCAGATGCGCCTTTTGGATCAGCTCAATGATCCGATAATGGCGCGGCAGAACGCGCGCGAATAACGGCTCTGGCCAGCGCTCCAGCGCCTCGGGCAAGAGCGTATGGTTGGTGTAGGCCAAGCAGGCGCGGGCAATAGTGATCGCCTGATCCATCTTGACCCCATGTACATCGGCCAGCAGCCGGACTAGTTCCGGCCCGGCTATTGCGGGGTGGGTGTCGTTGAGCTGAATGGCCACGTGATCGGCCAGATCGTGCAGGCCACTGCGTTCCGACAAAAAGCGACGGACTAAGTCCTGAATTGACGCCGAAACGAAGAAATACTCCTGCTTCAGCCGCAGCTCTTTGCCAGTTTCAGTGGTGTCATCGGGGTAAAGCACGCGGCTAATCGTACGGGCCAGCGCCTCGGGTTCGCTTGCCGCCAAGTAGTCGCCCTTGTTGAAACTGTCGAGGTCAAAAAGCTGTGTCGGCTTGGCCGACCACAGCCGCAGCGTGTTGGCCCAATTGCCCTTCCAACCCAAGATCGGGGTATCGTAAGCCGACGCGATAACGGTTTCAGCCGGCTCCCAGACCTTGCTGCCATCCTGCTCGCTGACATGGCCACCAAAACCAATATTATAGCGCACTTCGGGACGCTCGAATTCCCAAGCGTGACGCTGCGCGAGCCATCCCTCGGCAGTCTCGATCTGTCGGCCGTCCTCGAAATGCTGCTCGAACAACCCGTGCTCATATCGAATCCCATATCCGTATGCCGGGATACCCAAAGTCGAAAGCGAGTCTAAGAAACACGCCGCTAACCTACCCAGCCCGCCATTGCCCAGTGCCGCGTCAGGCTCGTCCGAGACCACGGCTGCGTAATCCTGCCCCAGCGATTCAATTGCGGCGCGCAAAACGTCCTCCACACCCAGATTGATCGTGACATCCTCGATTAGCCTCCCGATCAGAAATTCCATCGACAAGTAATAAACGCGCTTTGCTTTCGCGTCGTATGTCTTTCGAGTCGAAGCGAACCAGGGCTTGATCACTAGATCACGCAGCGCCAATGACATCGACATCCGCCAATCATAGATCGAGGCGTGTTCTTCATCCTTGCCAAGCGAATTGGTCAGATGGCGCAGGATTTCGGCGCACATCGTAGCAACGTCAGGATTCAGGCTTTGGTCTTTCGGCATTGTCATTCTTTGCAATTATCGCGGCCACAAAAGGTGTGTTCCGCAAGTTTTATTTTGGGACTTCGTGGCAAACCATTGTTCAGACATCACCAGCGTTGATTTTTTCTTTCGTTGTTCCACTTTCGGCGCAAACGCGTGTGCCTAATCTTCGTCAGTCTTCATATAGTTTGCTCATTGGCCTTGGCGGTAACAACCGTCACGCGGGATGAACTTGGATCAGAGGCCCAATAAGCGCCATTATGTTAAGTTGCCAGTCGTAAATAGCGTAAGATGCGAGGTTCGAAGGAGCGGGCCTTGTCCGAAGTCGAGAAATGTATGTGCTAGATTATTTTAGCGGACGCTGACCTACTGAAGTGCATGCTTCACTCATAGTCGCCGTGAATGGCTGATCATTTTTTGCAATGCCAGCAAAGTATTAATTGGCAATGATTGAAGACTCCGCGATGCCCAACCTCCGCGAGGAGCATTCTCAAACCGAATTTGCGGCAATTAGTTCAATTCGGCCAGTGCTGTGCCAAGGAATGCATCCGGATCTTCTAGATTGGATAAATGCGCCGCTCCCGGAATGATATGCACCTTCGATCCAGCAACTCGGTCGGCCATATCCTGGACCACCTGTAATGGGGCCGCAGCGTCCAACTCGCCAACAATGAATTGCACTGGCAGCTTGATTTGATCCAGCGACCGTAACAAGTCGAGCGTCTGCAAACAGCGCGCGGCTCTACAATATCCATTGGCAGGAGTTTGCAGAATCATTTCACGAACCGAGGATAGCAATGATGCATTCGCGGGATTGGAGACAAAATTCGACGAAAACCACCGCGGGATCGTACCGTCCGCCACTGCATCCATACCGCCAGTCTCCGCAAGCGCGATATTGTTGTCCCACATCGCCTTGTAGGCGTCCGGCGCGTCAGCGCGCGCATCGCAACAGACTATACGCTCAATCCTGTCGGGATGGGCCAACGCAAGCGCCAGACCAGTCATGCCACCTAATGACAAGCCCATAAACCGCGCTCGGTCGATGCCGAGATGATCCATCAAGGCAATGACATCGAGGGCTAGCCTGTCAAAGCCAAAGTCGGCATCGCTGACGCCGCTTTCGCCGTGACCACGCGTATCGTAGCAAAGCACTTTGAAACGTTCTTGAAGATCCGCAAGTTGCGGTCGCCACATGCTCCGATCGGTCGCGAGCGAATTCGACAGGATCAACCAGGGACCCTGCCCCGCCACGGAATACGAAATCCGCGTTCCATCTTCGACCTTCAGGCTGTCTGACGTAGTCATGCTGCTGCGGCGATTGCGACGTTAATTTTCGGCATCACCTCTTCGGCCATCAGGATCATCGAGCGACGCCCTAACTCTCGGTCTGTCCAGTCATGTCCTGCATAGACCAGATGCCCAAAATCACCGACCTCTTCGCGGAATTCAAGGACCTGATCCGCAACCGAAGATGGATCACCAAAAATCACCAACCGATCCAGCACAAAATCCAGTGTGACCTCGCTGTCGGGCATGTTCTGGTCTTCTTTAAAGAGGTTTGCACGACCACCTGCCACCAACTTCTTCAGAAGCTGTGAGTAATATAGAACATAGGGGCTGCCAGGGTCGCGGGCGTATGCACGCGCGGTCGCGGCATCCTCTGCAACGCAAATATTTTTGGCCACTCGCCAATTATTGAAATCGACCGTGCGTCCGCCCTGTTTGCAACCCTCGGCATAGTTCGGCCAATGCGTGGCGACCCATTTCGGGAGCAGAAAGTTGGCCGAGATCGGGTCCCATCCACGCGCGGCCATCGCAGTGACGCCCTTGGAAAACGGAGCGACAGCAGTCCCGACGATGGGTGGGTGCGGCGCTTGGTAGGGTTTGGGAATGTTGCCCTGACCGATCTCGGGCATCATGGTTTTCTCGGTCGATACTGAGTAGTAATCACCGGACAAGTTGTAAGGTGCTTCGCCTGCCCAAATCTCAAGAACCATATTGATGCATTCAAGGAACATGGCGTTGCGATCGCGGTCGAGATTGCCGAACACTTCTGCGTCCGACATCAGGCCGCCGGGTGAGATACCGAAATTGAAACGGCCTTCCAGCATATGATCGAGCATCGCAACTTCGGCGGCGACCCTGGCAGGGTGCGAGTTTGGCAAGTTTACGGTGCCCGTGCCGAGACGGATTGATTTCGTTTCATAGGCAAGACTTGCTAGAAAGGCGACTGTCGAGGTGATGATTTCAGCCTGGTCGGTCGTATGTTCACCGCAATAGCCCTCGGCAAAGCCAAGTTCGTCGGCCAAAATGAAGGCTTCACGGTCCTCCGCGATACTTTGAGAGATCGGCTTCTCCAACGGGTGGATCGGCATAGTAAAAAATGACAGTTCCATCAGGCTCTCCGAAAGATTTTCTGGATTGACTATCTACCACTCGTCAGCCTGTCGAAAAATGATGGTTGTTCATGGCCCCTATCAGATTTCTGGATAGTCAGCGCAATGACGCAGCGTTTACCTAAGCGAGCTTTTCCAGAGCTGCCACGAGTTCGTCCATCAGAAACCTATAGAACGCCTGACCCGCGTCACTGAGCGGGGCCGACATCGGCTCGATCCGAAGGTAATCGACGGACAACTCTGGCCCGGTGATAGGGATCACTCGTCGCCGGTCGCCCGCCAGATCGGGCAGGCACAGAATTCCAGGCAAAATCGTTGCGCAGTCGGAGTTCGCCACAAGATCGAGCGTTGTGAACATGGAATCGAGTTCCATCATGCTTCCGGTCTCAATCCCATTGCTGGAGAGGTATTGATCGATTTTTCGCCGTCGGACGTTCTCTGTGCTGGGCAGGATCAAATCCAGTGGGGGAAGATCCGCTAATCGAATAGGGCCTTCTGCCGCAATGGCACTTTCCGAAGAGACAACAAGGTATTCTTGATCCGTGCCCATAAGATTCGCGCGGAGCCTCATATCGGCGTCGAACGCCGGCACAACAGCAAAATCCAGTTCTCCTGCAAGGATCTGGCGGGATAATTCGCCTGAATAAGCCTCGCGCACGGTGATTTTTACATTGGGAAAGTCCTTCGCAAACCGAAGGAGGGCCGTGCCCAAAACTGCACGCGTAAACGTTGGCATCAGCCCAACTGTCACGTGGCCTGTAACTTCGCCCGACAGCGACCGCAGGTTGGCTTCTGCCTCGGTTGCCGCATGCATGACACGCACCGCGTCGCGATAAAACCGTTTACCTGCTTCGGTCGGCGTGATTCCGGTCGAGCTGCGGTTCAACAATTGCACCTGATACCGGTCCTCAAGCTTGCGCACATGCATCGAGAGCCCTGACTGTGTTGCGTTCACGCGCTGGGCGCCTGCCGAGAACGACCCTTCCTCAAAGACGGCTACGAAGTATTTTAGGTGCTGAAGTTTCACCGATGTCCCCCTCAGGCCCGGCATCGGTATCACAAAATCAGATCGAACTTATCAATTATTATTAGTTTTTCAACTGTCTCAGAACGCTATCTATTGAAAACGCACGCAGGAGGTGCCGATGAACATGCACAGCACATATCCAGATCCCTTTGCCGAAAGCGAACTTCGGGACGTCCTTGGCCGCTTCGCAACCGGGGTCGCGGTGGTGACAACCTGCGGCGAAGATTCAGAGCCTTTGGGGTTGGCGGTAAATTCATTCGCGTCGGTTTCTCTCGATCCGCCCGAAATCCTGTGGAGCATCATATCGACCGCGCCCTCGCGCCGGGCCTTCGAGCGCCATGGCGCCTTTGCGGTCAACATCATGGCGGAAAAGGAAAAGGACCAGACCCTGCAATTCGCGCGGCCCTTGGACAACAAGTTCAATGGCGTTTCCTGGCGACGGGGATGGCGCGAAGTTCCTGTTTTGGACAGCGCAATTGCAACATTGGAATGCGACGTTAAGCAAATGATCCCCTGCGGCGATCACTACATTGTCGTGGGTTCAGTCAGGGCTATCGACAGCCAGGACGGTGAACCGCTGGTATTCTTTCGCGGTCAATTCACGTCCCTGGGAGGAACTGTTTGAGCACGCCATCAGAGGGTCGTTCGCTTCGGATCGCCATCGCCGGATTCGGCTGGTGGGGTCGGCATATCGCGAGGCGGCTTGCGGGGCATCAGGGCATTACAGTTGCCGCTGTGATCGAACCGGTTCGGTCGATGCATGCCGATATTCGCGCCGAGGGGCTGGAACCCCTGGACGAATTGGATACCGCTCTGGCGCGTAGTGATGTGGATGCTGTGGTCTTGACCACGCCCAATCCCGTCCATGAGGAACAGGTGATCGCCTGTGCCGCCGCTGGCAAACATGTGTTCTGCGAAAAGCCCCTAGGCCTGACGGCGGCAAGTGCACGTCGCTCGGTGGAGGAGGTAAACGCGGCAGGCGTGCAGCTTGGTATTGGGCACGAGCGCCGGTTTGAACCCGCGATGGTTGCATTGAAGACGGCCATTGAGGAGGGTGATCTCGGCACGATCATGCATGCCGAGGCCGCCTTTTCTCATGACAAGCTGATCGGCGTGCCGAAGGGCGATTGGCGGACGTCCAAGGCCGTCTCGCCTGCTGCGGGCATGACGGCTATGGGTATTCACCTGACCGATCTTCTGATCTCGTTCTTCGGGCGAGTCGAGACAGTGCAGGCCATGACCGCCAGCCGGTCGCTGGGATGGGAGACGGGCGATGTCGTGACCGCTCAGCTTGGGTTCGAGGCCGGGATGACAGCGACGCTGTCTGCGGTTCTGCACACGCCGCATTTCATCCGGATGCATGTCTTTGGAACCAAGCAGTGGATCGAAATTCTGAATGAAAGCCACCCGGACACGCCCGGCGGCAAGGTCAACTATCTGGTCGCCGAGACGGGTCAAGATACGCAGCATAAGGCGCTCGCATGGGAAGACGCGGTAGTTCACAACCTAGAAGCCTTCGCCGCCGCGATTGGCGGTGAGGCGGTTTACCCATTCACGCCTGAGCAGATGGTTCACAATATCGAAGTGCTGGAAGCGATTGCCATTTCGGCCGAAGATCGTCGCACAGTAGAGATCTCCGAACTCCGATGACAGAACCGCGCCCGTTGCCTTCGCTGATGGTAGCGCCGAGCGGTGCGCGGCGGGGCAAAATAGATCACCCGGCGTTACCGATCACGCTGGACGAGACTGTTGAGACTGCGGTGGAATGCCAAAGGGCCGGGGCGGATGGAATTCACCTGCATGTGCGCGACAAAGAAGGTAAGCACAGCCTTGATACGGGGCTGTACCGGGAGGCGATCGCTGCCCTTGAACTGGCCGCGCCCAGAATGTTCCTGCAAGTTACGAGCGAAGCGGCTGGTTTTTATGATGCCGCCGCCCAGCGCGCGATGATCCGCGCGTTGCGGCCATATTCGGTGTCCGTCGCTTTACGTGAGATGCTTGCTTCCCCGATCGACGAGGAAGAAGCGCGCACCTTATATGTGTGGGCGCACGACGAGGGGATCGTTGTGCAGCACATTGTGTACACGCCGGACGAGTTGCTCTGGCTGCTCGACTGCATCGATCGGGGGATCGTTCCGGGCCTGGACCATCAGTTGCAATTGGTGCTTGGGTCTTACACTGGATCAGAACTGCAAAGCCCAACTGATCTTGAGTCCTATTTGAAGCTACTCAAGGTGCGTCAAGGCGAATTTGAATTCGACTGGATGGCTTGCGCCTTCGGGTCGGCCGAAACGGCCTGTCTTGCATATGCCGCTGCTAATGACGGCAAAGTGCGCGTTGGGTTCGAGAATTCGCTTTGGAATGCGGACGGATCACTGGCTCAGAACAATGCCGAACGCGTCGCCGAAGTCCGTGCCGCGATTGACGCGCCCGCTCAGACCTTGTCGCCATGGGACAAATGAGGAACGGTCTCGCCCGTTTCCGTGAAGGTCCGTGTGACCTCGGCAGCGGCATAGATCCAGAGAATCTTCAGTGGGCCGTCCCCGATATTCACGAATCGGTGGGGCATGTCGGCTGGGATAAAGCTGGTATCCATTGCGCCAAGTTCGGACTGCACCCCGCCAACCTCGGCCATCGCCCGACCTTCGAGGATGGTGACCTGCTCGTCGCAGTTGTGGCTGTGCATGGGCGCAGCCGCCCCAGCGGGAAAAATGGTCGTACCTGTGGTAAAAGGCGGGTCATCGACGCGCGCTCGCCCGATCATCAGGCGGGTCTCAACCCCGTCGCCGCGGGCGAAGGGCGAGATCGAGGCGTAAGGTACAATGGCTTCGGCGCTCATGGGCGACTCCGTGTTTGGGTCTGGCAAGGGGATTGAAATGAACAATTGCACTACGCGCAATGTCAAAGCGGCGCTGTTGCGCGATTTTATCGCCGCCGCGCTTCGAGCCTGCGACATGTCGGGCGAGAATGCCGCCCGGATGGCCGAACTGATGGCCGAGGCCGACATCGGTGGGCAGGATGGTCACGGAGTGTTTCGATTGCCGCAATATATCAAGCGCATTCGCGCAGGTGGTATGTCGGTTAATCCGGCAATCTCGGTGATCTCGGAGCGGCCGGCCACGGCCTTGCTCGATGGAGGGAATGGGCCCGGACATCTCGTGATGTCGAGGGCGGCAGAACTGGCAATAGAGAAGGCCAGAACATGTGGTGTCTCCTGGGTGGGTGCGCGGCATTCGAACCATGCGGGGCCCGCATTCCTTTACGCGCGAATGCCTTTGGTACAAGACATGATCGGACTTTACGTGGCAGTTGGTAGTGCGAACCACATGCCGCCTTGGGGCGGGTCCGATCTCCTTCTCAGCACCAATCCGATCTCAGTTGCGATCCCGTCGAACACGCGACCGGCGGTGGTTTTGGATATGGCCACGACGGTTGCGGCCTATGGCAAGGTCAAAACGGCCGCAGACCGAGGCGAGACGATGCCCGAAGGGTGGATGATCGACAAGCTGGGCCAGCCGCTGACGGACCCGACCCGCGCGGGCGAGGGATTGCTCCTGCCCATCGGCGGACCGAAAGGATACGGATTGTCGCTGATCTTCGGTCTTTTGGCAGGCACATTGAACGGGGCTGCCTTCGGCGCGGATGTGGTGGATTTCAATGCCGATCCAAAGGCGACCACGAACACCGGTCATTTTGTGATCGCCCTCAATATCGCGGCTTTCGCAGACATCGACACGTTCAAGAAACAGATCGACGCGATTTGGGACGAAATGAAATCATCCGACCGACTTCCAGGGTTCGATGACATCAGATTGCCCGGCGAACGATTGGCTGCGACAACAGCTCAGCGTAGGGCGAGCGGAATCCCAATCCCCGAGGCACTAGGGGAACGGCTCGATAGGCTTGCCGATGAATTGAGTATTGACCGGCTCTGACCGCTCAGGCGGCCTCCTGCCAGGCTGCACCGTTGATCGTCCAGTTCTCGACCACTTCGCTCCCAGACTGGCGAAGCATCATTGCAACCGCGCAGTGTTGGCTCAGCTTGGTCACGATTTCGTTGATGTTCTCGGGATGACCGGACATCTTCGCCGTGATATTGATGACAACCTTTGGGAACGGCACGTCGATTGGCTTGATCAATCGAGTTCCGTGGCTGTCCATCGTGGTAACGATGTCGACTTCCATTTCCTCGATCACCACGTCATTCGCGGCAGCCAGCTTGTTCGAGATCACATGAGTGCAACCCGCGAGTCCCGCGAAGACCATCTCTACCGGCATCGGGCCTTCGTTGGTTCCGCCGCGCTCGATGGGTTCGTCAATAATCATTGCCACGTCCCGCGACCGGGCGTGGGATTTTGTCTTGGTTTCCTGTCGCGCGTGCGTGCGGAAGGTCCAGATCGGTTTTTCTTTGATAGCCATGCCATTACTCCGACTGGTGTTTACCGGGCGACTGAGCACCGCCCGGTAGAATTGGTTTACTGCGTGATGTCGGCGACCAAGTCCTTGTAGGCAGAGTTCTGATCTACCCGCATCGACTGATAGTCCCCTCCGCCGATGTAGTCGGTGTTTTCACCCAGACGGCCCATCATGCGGTTGTAGGTCTTGTCTTCCTGCAAAGCCGTGAAGGCCTCGCCGAGTTTGGAAAGAACATCATCCGGCGTCCCGGCAGGGGCGAGAACCACACGGTGCATGAAGCCAACGTCGCCGCCGATGCCCACTTCGGCAAAACTTGGAACGTCGTCATAGATGCGCTCGTCACCCGCGGTTGCCAGAACCTTGACTTTGCCCGAAGTCACAAGCGACGACAGCGTCGACGGGAAGCCCATCGTCACATCCGCATCGCCAGAGAGCAGCGCCTGCATAGCTGGTCCGCCACCTTGGAACGGCACGAGATTGAAGGTCGAGTCCGTGGCCTTCATAATCTGGGCTGCCGGCACGAAAAGAGCGCCCCAGTTCCCCGAATGCGCCATGTCAACGCTTCCGGGATTTGCTTTGGCCGCACCGATCAAGTCATCGAAGCTGTTGTATTCGCTATCACCGCGCACGACCACGGCGATCGGCGCGTAATTTACGCGCGCCACAGGGACGAAATCCGCATTCGGATCGTAAGGAAGGTTCTCAACGTGCTGCTGAAGCATGTCAATATAGTTGTGCGAAAACAGCAAGGTGTACCCGTCAGCTGCCGAATTGGCGACCTCCTGAGTCCCTTTTTGTCCACCTGCTCCGGGGCTGAGACGAACGATCATTGCTTGATCAAGGTATTGCGGGATGATCGACGTGATTACTCGAGCGTTTAGATCATGCGAACCACCTGCGCCCAGCGGGATAACGAGCGTGATTGGTTTTTCTGGATATTCGGCGAAAGCAGCCGAACCCAGGCCGAGCGTGGCAACAAGCGCTGCTCCCACGGTTTTTCTCAGTGACTTCAAGATCATGATTTCCTCCTATTGATTGATTCGTTTCTTCTCCGCCATTCTAAATTGTGGCGGCTTTCATTCTACGCCATAGGACATAGCCAACAATTGGCGTGCCGATTAAAACGGCGACCATGCCCAGTCGTTCTGTAAACATAAAACTTAGCGGGGACGTCCCGGCCATCGCAACCGTCTGACCGAACGCATATTCGAGGGGACCCCCAAGAATGAAACCCATAACCATGGGCATAACATCGAATTTCGCCGCCCGCGCCAAGAGACCAAACAATCCGAAGCCCACCAGCATCAGGATGTCAGT
>Ga0224508_10003227_pt1 | contig 13523 bp, 9 predicted proteins | sample SF_Jan12_sed_USG_4_FD_170157 | JGI IMG/M metagenome (GOLD analysis project Ga0224508, IMG submission 170157) | Sediment microbial communities from San Francisco Bay, California, United States - SF_Jan12_sed_USGS_21 | ecosystem: Environmental > Aquatic > Marine > Sediment | place: USA: California...
GCTCAGACAATGGATGTGTTGAGTTCTATGGCCAGCATTGCCGGGTACAAAGCTGTATTGGCCGCTGCCGGAGCCCTCCCTCGCTACTTTCCCATGATGATCACGGCTGCCGGAAGCATCAAGCCTGCCAAGGTAGTGATCTTGGGAGCAGGCGTGGCAGGTTTGCAGGCGATTGCGACAGCGAAGAGATTAGGTGCTCAAGTTGAAGCCTACGATACCAGATCAGCGGCTAAGCAAGAGGTCGAGAGTCTCGGAGCTAAATTCATCGACATCGAAGGAGCTAAAGAAGACACTGGGGCCGGAGGATATGCCGTTGAGCAAGACGAGGACTTCCTTCGTCGGCAACGTGAAGAGGTGCAGAAACGGGCTATGAATGCAGACGTCATAATCACAACAGCACAGGTACGGGGACGTAAAGCACCCATATTGGTGCCAACCTCTACCGTGGAGCAAATGAAATCGGGTTCAGTAATAGTTGATCTGGCTGCATCCACGGGAGGAAATTGTGAACTAACGAAGGACAAAGAAAGAGTGGTCCACAACGGTGTGATAATCATCGGAGATTCCGATCTGGCTGCTGGTATGGCGATGGACGCTAGTACACTCTACGCCAATAACTTGTTCAATTTCTTAAAACTAATCATAAAGGAAGGAGAACTTCATCTGGATTTTGAGGATGAAATTGTCCGCTCTGCTTATATCACACACAATTCGAATTAATGGATACGGTATTGCAGTTTTTCAACGACCAGTTGATCATGATCTATCTTTTGTTATTCACGATCATCTTAGGTTTTGAAGTGATCTCTAAGGTCCCGACTATTCTACACACCCCATTGATGTCAGGGGCCAATGCCATCAGCGGTGTGGTGATTATTGGAGCAGTGTTACTCATCCGTCAGGCAGATTCCAATGACTACATAAGCCTGATTCTAGGCACTGTGGCTGTGGTCCTGGGCACAGTAAATGTCGTAGGTGGATTTGCTGTGACTGACCGGATGTTAGAAATGTTTAAAAAGAAAAAGAACTAATTCATGCTGCTCGATTCGTATATAAATCTCAGTTATTTGGTTGGAGCCATAGCCTTCGTGTGGGGCCTGCGACTCCTTGCTTCTCCAGACTCCGCCCGCCGTGGTAATATCTGGGCAGCGGTTGGAATGGTCATTGGGATCATCGCGACACTGATCAAACCTATGACCCAAGGTGATAACAATTATATCTGGATTGTGCTAGGTATTATCATCGGGGGTATTGCCGGCTGGCTGGCTGCTAAGCGTATTAAGATGACGGCCATGCCCCAAATGGTATCAGTATTTAATGGATTGGGGGGAGCTTGTGCAGGCGTTCTTGCCATGGCGGAGTTGATAAAGTATTATGATGGCAGCGTCTTTATGCAAACAGGACAATTAGGAATTGCGCTCTTTGCCCTCTTGGTTGGAAGTGTATCGTTCACGGGGAGTATGCTTGCCTTTGGCAAATTGGAAGGCTTGGTGAAGGACAAGAATGTCATCTTACCCAAGCATAATGTGATCAATATTATTCTACTCGCCGCCACGCTGATCTTGTCTGTATGGTTGCTTCTCGAGGGGCAGCAGGCAGGCATCACATTCGCTTTGGTTTTTCTGATACTAGCCCTGATCTATGGCTTTTCTTTTGTCGCTCCTATTGGAGGTGCTGATATGCCCGTAGTTATCTCACTTTTGAATTCCTTTACCGGACTTTCAGCCGCAGCAGCAGGACTGATTTACAATAATCAGATCATGTTGGTAGGTGGTATATTGGTGGGTGCAGCCGGGACCATCCTTACTGTGCTAATGTGTCAAGCGATGAATCGATCCTTAGCCAATGTGATTATAGGAGGATTCGGCACTGCAGGACCAACCAAGGGAGGTGGTGAAACGGGTGATCAGGTCGTGAAAGAAGCGACCTTCAACGACACAGCCATTCAGTTGTATTATGCAAATTCGGTCATGTTTGTCCCAGGGTATGGCTTGGCGGTGGCACAAGCGCAAAAGGTTGTAAAAGAACTTGATGACCTCTTAGAGGCAAATGGAGTTGATGTGAAATATGCTATTCATCCAGTTGCAGGACGAATGCCAGGTCATATGAACGTGTTACTAGCTGAGGCTGACGTCCCATACCCAAAACTCCTTGACTTAGAAGAAGCAAATTCTGCAATCAAAGACACGGATACTGTGGTGATAGTGGGGGCAAATGATGTTGTCAATCCAGCCGCTCTGGACGAACCGGGCAGCCCGATCTATGGTATGCCTGTGTTGGAGGTATGGAATGCAAAAAATACACTGGTGCTCAAAAGGAGTATGAGTCCCGGCTATGCTGGAATACCAAATCCTCTCTTCTTCCATCAAAAAAATCGTATGCTTTTTGGTGATGCCAAAGACTCCCTGCAAAAGATTGTACAGGAGGTTAAGAATATGTAATTCTTCTAATATTTGAGATTTGATCTAGATCGACGCTCAAAGGAACTGCTGAGTTCAAGATCTAATGCTGATATAAATCAGTCAGGGTATTGATAAGTATTATCAAATGCTATTTCACATCACCCATCACTATATTATATTTAGCTATCACAATTTCTTTGCTTTAATAAACTATATAAGTAACACGCAGTGGCAGACTTTAACCTCCATCAATACGACATACATAACGATGAAATTCATCGTAATCAAAGTGTTCCTGAGCTCTACGAAATCGCACTTAGAAGAGAGCAGGGTACTGCAATTTCCGACAAGGGCTCCTTGCTTGTTTATTCGGGAGAAAAAACGGGCCGAAGTCCCAAAGATAAACGGATCGTCAGACACCCTTCATCCGAAAACAACATTGATTGGGGCGAAATCAATATTGAGCTGGACGAGCATACCTTCATGATTAACCGTGAACGGGCAATTGACTATCTAAATAGCCGGGATCGGGTATTTGTGGTAGATGCTTTTGCAGGTTGGGATCCCAGTTACCGTCTGAAAGTGCGGATCATCTGCACCCGAGCTTATCACGCACTGTTCATGCAAAATATGCTGATAATGCCCGCGAAGGAAGAGCTAGAAGGTTTTGAACCTGATTACGTCATATTCAATGGAGGAAGTTTTCCGGCCAATCGCTATACCTCCCAGATGACTTCCACTACGAGTGTTGATCTCCATCTGGAACGTAAAGAATTTGTAATCTTGGGCACCGAGTATGCAGGCGAAATGAAGAAGGGTATTTTTTCTATCATGAATTACCTCATGCCACTGAAAAACATCATGCCCATGCATTGCTCTGCCAATGTTGGTGCCGATGGTGATGTTTCCGTGTTATTTGGATTATCAGGTACGGGAAAGACGACCCTCAGTGCTGATCCTAAACGCAAACTGATTGGTGATGATGAGCATTGTTGGACAGATCATGGAGTTTTTAATGTTGAGGGGGGATGTTACGCAAAAGCCATCGACCTAAGTGCAGAAAAGGAACCGGATATTTTCAATGCCATTAGGTTTGGCACTGTACTTGAAAATGTGGTGTACGATGTGGAAACTCGAGAGGTCGATTACGCGGATACTTCCATCACTCAAAATACCAGGGCCTCCTACCCTATCGACTATATTCAAAGTGTACAAGTACCTTGTATGGGTGGTCATCCCGCCAATGTTATCTTCCTTACCTGCGATGCGTTTGGAGTACTGCCTCCCGTAAGTAGATTATCACCTGAGCAAGCTAGTTATCATTTCATATCAGGATATACTGCTAAGGTGGCAGGAACAGAGATGGGCATTAAGGAGCCTCAAGCTACTTTCTCTGCCTGTTTTGGGGCTGCTTTTATGATGTGGCATCCAAATAGATATGCTGAGCTATTAGCAGAAAAAATCAAGATCCATAAAGCTAAAGCTTGGCTGGTGAACACAGGCTGGACTGGAGGAGCCTACGGAACGGGAAACCGCATCAAATTAGGATATACCCGGGCTATTGTAGATGCGATCCATAGCGGTGACCTGGATCATGCAGAAATGATCGAAGAACCTCGGTTCGGCTTACACATTCCAACATCTTGTCCCGGTGTTCCTGATGACGTTCTCATTCCCCAAAACACCTGGGAAGATAAGAATGCCTACGAGCACACAATGGACAAATTGGTGCAGTTGTTTCGGGAGAATTTTAGTCGATTTGAACCGATGACCAATGCGGAGATAGTAACAGCTGGACCGGAACCTGTTGGTGTGTGATTCCGCTACCATTAATTGCTTTCTTTATTGCCTGAAGAACTCTGCCCGTCCCGGGAGGCTGCAAAGCCTGGACAGGTTGAAATTGTTCAAATCCTTTCCGGATGGATCTCACTTCCCAAGCAAAGTAATATGCCCTTTTCCATCCAGCAATTCACACAACTGTGAATCCTTCACTTCCCTTGTCGAACGTAGTTAGTCCTTTGATGCCGTCGTTAATGGTGTCAGCATCACTGTGGCGGAGGACTCAGAAACCACTAGTCTGAAGTGTTCGGGATTGATACCTTAAGAGCCAGCGCTTTCTTAGTGTACAGATTGTGTCTCTCAATTGCTGCCGTGGGAAATCGAAGTACGATTGCAGTGATGCTGTAGATAGTATGAAGATCCGAGCATGTGCCGATATTTGGCATTACGGTGGGAAGATATATATGAATTAACTTCAGGAAGATGCTTTTCCAAGGTAATCATCAACTTCATCCCGCTTAGATGCAATCTCATTTGACACTGCCGTTATCTGAGACTGCAGTTGTGCCAATGCAGACTCTTCTTCCTTAATCAACTCATCGAACGGTGCAAAATGCTGATCAATGCGTCCCCGGAGATGCTTTACATATGTTTTCAACTTTCCCGAGATCTCCTGAGCCAACCGATCCCTTCCCTTAGTCATCTCCGTACGATAGTGTCTGATAATCTTCCGACGCTGCCACCCCAGAGTAAAACCTGCAAAGAGCACTCCCAGGGTGGTCAGAATACCCCCAGTGATGTCTAAGACCATACCAGAGGTTACTGCTGCCAATACGACCCCGATGATTGCCAGTCCCCCACCGGTGGCTACATTAGGTGAGATCTCATTAGAATCGGGAAATAGGTCACGATCATGAAAATTCTCGGCATCTGCCAGAAAATTGCCAAACGTTGTGCTAAGTTCGCGAACCACTTGATTCCTTTTCTCAGCTATATGGCTAAACAGTTCATGATCATCTTTGAGATGACTTTCACTTCCTCGAATCTTCAGATCTACAACTGTGGCCATCTGCTGCACACTCTGCGCCAGATCTAATATCCTGTCATTGACCTTCTCCTTAAGTTGAAGGTTAAAATCTCGTTCCAGTCCTTCCACAAAATCTTCCAACCAGACCTTTATCGATGCATTCTGATTAAACATAGCACTTATGGACTTTCTGATGATCTTTCCAAATGCAAGTCCCCCTTTCAATTCTCCCTCTTTTTCTTTGCTTATATGATCATAGCTTGCCAGCAAATTTTCTGTGAGGATATCAACCTGCTTAGTTGAATATCCCTGCTGCTGCTCCAGCGTCTCTGTAATTTCCTTCCTGAAGTCTATATCTTTTTCATTCTGATTGACACGATCTTGTAATCCATGGCTGATTTTGCCAACTACCTGCTTAGCTGTATCCAGGTGACTATTGAGTTTTAGCAAGGGTATTTTGCCACCGGTGATTTCCTCACGAATGAATTGACGCACTTCGATAAAACCGCTTTCCTCCTTTTGACCCTCGCGCTCCAGCTTTGCGGAAACTGCAAAAATCACTGCCTCTTCAATTCCCTTTTTCCTTGCCTGATCTCTAAGACCTTGCAGATTGGTCTGCAACTCCTCTACTGCCATTAGGTCTTTCTGCTGCAAGATGAAGATGATTTTCTTACGCCATTCGGTATGGATGAAGTCAAAAAACTGCCAGGCAGACTGACGGTACGGATTCTTAGCTTCGAACACAAAAACGATCAAGTCAGATACAGGCACAAATCGCTCTGTAATCTCCTGATGATGCTCGATGATGGCATTGGTGCCAGGCGTATCGACGATGGCAATTTCCTGCAAGATATCTACTGGCTGCTCGATGATCTTGAAATGAGGATTGATGACGGTTTCCTTTTCCTTCTCACCATAGATGACTTGTTGAATGGTATCAGTTTCAGGAGCTGGGCCTACTTTACAAATGTCCTTGGGAGTGTCTAATAATGCATTGACAAAACTGCTCTTCCCAGCTTTGATCTCACCGACAATAACAAACATAAAAGGGTCATGCAAACGGCTTATCAAATCATTTACCGTTTTCAAAAGCTGCTCATGGCGAATCTGGGTGCTAATCTGCGCTAGGTCATCGAATATCTGGAACACATTGGACCTCAAGTTGGCAAACTTAGCATTCAATATCTCATTCATCGTCGAGCAAGATACTTCAATTAGCGGATGGCCCAAAACCACTAATGTCACCTCCAGTCATGATCTTTGCAGGCTATTCTGGCAGGTCATATACATGCCAATCCTGGTGAATCTGCTACTATGTCAGAAAATCAACATTTGGCCTCCGATTTGATGCAATGGGTATAAACAGCACAGCAATGAAATCATATCATTATCAGGGTGGCTCCAAAGAAGGACCTATCTGGAAGAAAGCAATCGAAGACTTTGTGGAAAACATCAATGACTTCGTCAGTGAATGGGACTGGCAGCGCCCAGCTGCCAACGTTTTTGAGACTCCCACTGCCTTTGAGGTAGAATTGGCCGTGCCCGGCCTTAAAAAATCGGACTTCTCCATCCAACTCAAGGGAGACCATTTAGAAATCTCTGTTGATAAGAATGACGATGAGGAACATGATCGTACCTGGGTTCACAAAGGGTTTCAGTACCGGAATTTTCACAGGAGCATTCGCATCAGCGAACGCGTAGATCGTGGTGCTGTAAAAGCTAGATACAAGCAGGGAATCTTAACCGTTTTACTTCCAAAATTAGAGGAGCAAAAGGATAAGCCGGGATTCGAGGTTCCGGTACAGTAGGTGAGTGATGAGATCCTTCTCTGCTTTTCGAATATTGTGAGTCACGTTTTCTACGTTCTGTAATACGTCAGCCTCATTGTAGATGAAGTATCTATTCTCTTCACTGTTTACGATTATTGCTCTCGTAGTAGGCAACGGTCAGGTTATCACCGTGGGACTTGGTGGTGATTTTCCGACGCTATCAGCTGCCGAATCCAGCATTTCAGCTGGTGATACAGTCCTGATTCTGGATGGGATCTACAGTAGCGGGTCACAGTTCCTTGAAGACTTAACCGGAACTCCCTCCCAACCTATACTTATTATGGCTGCTCATGAGCATGCTGCCATCTTTCGTGGAGGAACAGAGGCCATTCACTTGATCAACTGCTCATATCTGGAACTGCGAGATCTCATCATTGAGCAACAAACCGGTAATGGTATCAACATTGATGATGGTGGCGACTATGCTACGCCAGCCCACCACATTTCGATCTTCAATTGCATTTTTCGTGACATGGCTGGTACTGGTAACAATGATCTATTGAAGCTTTCGGGTCTCGATGACTTCTTAATAAAGGGGTGTTCCTTTGTAAATGGATCTGCTGGTGGCAGCGGCATTGATATGGTTGGATGTCATCATGGCGTTATTGAAGATAATTTCATCGATCGGGCGGGCTCTTCCGGAATTCAAGCGAAAGGTGGCACCCAGCATATTTTGATTCGACGGAATATTCTGAAAGACCTGGATCAACGAGCACTCAATTTAGGAGGCAGCACCGGTCTTCAATTCTTTAGACCTCCTCTACCTAACCCAATTGTTGATGCATTCGAAGCAGCAGATCTGCAGGTATACAGCAATATTTTTATCGGTAGTTGGTCGCCGGCTGCCTATGTTGGAAGCGTAAGAGTACAGGTTGTAAACAATACAATCTTCAAACCTGAAAATTGGGTGATCCGTATCCTACAGGAAACTACGGAGTCTGGATTCCTTCCCTGCGGCAACAACGAATTTCGAAACAACATTATCTACCTAGAAAGTGATCTAACTGAGGTAAATATCGGGCCCGATACCGATCCCAATTCCTTTGTATTTACCAACAATCTTTGGTATGTAGAATCTGGTCAGTCGTGGAGTCCCATGTTACCCGTGACTGATTCCAATCAGGTTCTTGCAAATCCATTGTTTGCCGATACCAGTTTTGGTAATTTTTCCGTGCCTCCTGAGAGTCCAGCTGTTATGGCGGGTAAAAGCCTATCAGAACCGTCCCTCGATTATGACCAGCGCAGCTATTACGATCCTCCTTCGATTGGTGCCTTCGAGGGACACGAAGATGTAACAAACGTCCCATACCTAATTCAAGATGCTTCCATAATCATGGGCCCCAATCCATCTTCTGACACAGTCACTATTGACGGTGACTTTTCGGAGGCAACCATACATGTACTCGATAGTAATGGGATATTGGTGCAAGATTATTCCAATACAGATGCACCGCTTATTATTGATCTGAACGGATTACCCAACGGCTTATATTTCATCTACTTGCAAAGTCAGCAACATGCCAAATTGGGCGTATGGCGTATTTTGAAAGTATCTGAGTAAGGGATCAATCAGACACCCTTAACCATTGACGTCCGTCCTTTGATCTTACGTATATTGAGGATCTATCCATTTTATCACACATGGTGCCAAAGTTCATAATCGCAGTCGTCTTCCTTTTTCTTAACATATCACTGGCCTTTTCTCAAGACAGCTTGCATCATGCAGCGGGATTGATAGGATTGGAATTTAATGACATAGAAATTGATAGCATGCTTCCGGGACTAGCCGAACGGAGAAAGGATTATGAATCAATTCGAAAGGTCGACTTACCCAATTATATACCACCTGCTCTTCACTTCAATCCCCTACCAGTAGGATTCTATCCGGAGCAAACACAGAACCCAATCATATGGCATCTGCCCAATGAAATTACCCTTCCCTCCAACAAAGCTGATCTGGCCTTCTTCTCCATTGGCCAACTTGCTGCTCTTATCAAGTCGAAGAGAATAAGCTCAACTGAATTAACGCAGTTCTTCCTGGATCGACTCAAGCGATTCGGTGATACGTTACAAGCCGTTGTGACTATTACGGAGCAGCTGGCCTTAGACCAGGCTCGTCGAGCTGACCAGGAAATTGCCAATGGGATCTATAGAGGACCTTTACATGGTATCCCCTATGGTGCGAAAGACTTGCTGTCCATGCCAGGTTACAAAACAACTTGGGGAGCCATGCCTTACAAAGATCAAATACTGAGCGACACAGCCACGGTCATTCGCAAGTTAGAAGAATCGGGGGCAGTCCTTATTGCCAAACTCACCTTGGGAGCATTAGCTTGGGGGGATGTATGGTATGGTGGCATCACAAAAAATCCGTGGGATTTGGAACAAGGATCTAGTGGTTCCTCCGCTGGATCTGCTAGTGCTACTGTTGCAGGTCTTGTGCCTTTTGCCATTGGTACAGAGACCTGGGGATCCATTGTATCTCCATCCACACGTTGCGGTGCAACAGGGCTTCGTCCAACTTTTGGCCGAGTGAGCCGGGCAGGAGCAATGGCCCTGAGCTGGAGCATGGACAAGATTGGTCCCATTTGTCGTTCCGCAGATGACTGTGCACTTGTTTTCGAAGCAATCCATGGAAGTGATGGCAAGGACTATACGGTCATAGATGCGGCCTTCAATTATGAATCGGACATCGACATCACTAAACTTAAAGTAGGATTTTTTGAGAATGAATTCGATCGTTCAGAGTACAATCGCAGAAATGATAGTACTACTTTAGATCTCCTTAGAAGGATGGGAATCGAACTACACCCTGTTACCTTTGATATCAAAACACCGATCAACGCCCTTAACTTTATTCTGAGCGCAGAAGCTGCGGCCGCTTTTGATGACCTCACCCGATCTGGTGCCGACGATAAGATGGTTCGACAGATACGACGGGCTTGGCCCAATGTATTTCGAGAGGCTCGATTCATTCCGGCAGTCGAATACATACAAGCGAATCGAATCCGCAACCAACTAATTGAGGAAATGCATACTGTAATGCAAGAGTATGATGTCATTCTCACTCCTTCATTTGGCCCTCAGCTCTTGGCGACCAATCTTACCGGCCATCCATGTGTTACGGTGCCAAATGGACTTATTGAGGGACACCCCGCAAGTATCAGCTTTTTAGGTAACCTATTTGATGAGGCAAAAATTCTTGCATTAGCCGGAGCTTTTCAATCCGCGACTGATCATGAGGACAGGCACCCACCCTTCTTCAAATGATAACATCAGTATTCCCTGAGATGGGAAAGGACGAAAGCTCTTGAGAACAAAACTTGCCTACTTGTGTATCTGGAATGATCAAGGTTGTGATTAAGTAAGCAAGATCCTCTGAAAAGCACAAGACAATGGTTTCGATTCATCTATTGTTTTACCAGCTTCTGAACAAACAAGTCTTCTCCGTTATTTGCTCGGAGCATATGCAGTCCTGGTGACAAGTCCTGTAAAGAAAGCGTCTGCCGATGTCGTACATTCTCAAAGGACTGCACTAGCCTTCCGCTAACATCATATATCTCGATAGTTCCACTTTGCCAAAAGGGAGCAATCAGAGTAGCCATATGTGTGACTGGATTTGGACTCAGTAAAAAATCGTTCCGCTCAGCAACCTCGCGTACAGGCACAGATCCTCCCTCAATCTTCAATTCATCTATCACAAAAAAGGAAGTATCCGCAGCTACACTATCATCCCTGTATGTGAATATCAAAATACTGGCGCTATCGGGAACCTCATTACTCCGGTATGCAAATGGTACCTCAAACTTTGTAAACTCTGTCGGACCTCCTACAGTGCTAAATACAGCGGAAGCAATTGAATTTTCTGCTTGCAGGATGTCCGAATTGTGCAATAGTCCAACTATCATCAGGCTGTCCGGAGCACTCCCTTCAAACTGATAATAGCCGGTAAGGGTAGCAGAACGATCACCACAGGAAAAGATCTGCAGCAAATCGGAAACAAGAATCAATGAATCTCCTGCCATTCGAAGCGCTGTGCTCGTACCGTTTGCACCCGGTTCATAACGTTGTAATGATTCGAATATGGAAATATCGAGGGTATCCCGACCAAAGTATTCGGTAATAAAATCCGAAAGGGCTATCTCCACTAACCGGGTGAGGGGAAAATATCCTAATGGCACTTCAACTGGATGTAAGAGGTCAATCGCCAATTCTGTCTCGATGGAGTCTGTCAGATCGACCCAATCTTCGAAACTTCCATTTGGAATCTGACACTGGCTGAAAATGGGCTGTATCACTGCTAGCGAGAACAGAGCAATGGCTAAGAACTTCTTCATGGATATATTATATTTTTCATAAATATATGACAAATAGGTCAATGGCCTGCCGGCCGTATCAATGGGGTCTAAAGAGCATACTGGCAAAACAGAGTGAATGTAAGATCTCAGTTACTTCATCCTAGACTTGTCTCGACAATTGTTGAACAAAAACAATGCAGGAATATTGTAATAGAGATGAAAATATATTCACAAAAATGGCAGCATTGTGCTTTCGGATTTAGACACGGTTTGGTCCTTCTTTAGTAGGCTGGAAAACCTGAATCGGATCACACCAAAGGATATTAAATTTGATATCAGCAGCAATATAGATGGTGTGGAGATGTATCAGGGCATGTTGTTTCGATATCGAGTGAGTCCGTTTCCCTTACTTCCTACTAACTGGCTTACTGAAATTACTGCCATGGAGAAGTACCGTTATTTCATAGATGAACAGAGAAATGGTCCATATCGATTGTGGCATCATGAACACCGTTTTGATCAGCAAAGGGATGGTATTCTTGTAACTGATAACTTACACTATGTTTTACCATTTGGGTGGATCGGCCAACTGGTTAATCAAGCGGTCGTGCGTAAGCGAATAGATGATATCTTTACCTACAGAAAAGAAACTATCAATCACCTTTTTTCGGGGTCCAATGCCATCGGAAGAAGCCCTCAATCAAAACCGGTTTGATATTATGACGAAGCGTACCACGATATATTTTCTCTTCATCTGGTTAATGTTCAGTTGCCGTATGTCAAAACAACAAACCAACCATACTCATACCAACCAACTTATTCACGAAAATAGTCCATACCTGTTGCAACATGCACACAATCCGGTAAACTGGTATCCATGGGGTAAAGAGGCCTTGGAAAAGGCAAAACGTGAAAATAAGATCATGCTCATAAGCATCGGTTATGCAGCCTGCCACTGGTGCCATGTAATGGAACATGAGTCATTTGAGGACAGCACCGTGGCAAAACTCATGAACGATCATTTTGTCAATATAAAAGTGGACCGAGAGGAGCGGCCGGATATCGATGATGTCTATATGACCGCATGCCAACTCATATCACAGCGGGGATGCGGATGGCCATTGAATGCCTTTGCTTTGCCGGATGGAAGACCTGTTTGGGCTGGAACATACTTTCCCAAAGAGCAATGGATGAATGTGTTGAACCAATTTCAAAAAATGTGGACAGATGAGCCTTCCAAGCTAGATGAATATGCAGCGCAGCTGACCCAAGGCATTCAACAGCAGGAACAGATTCTGATCGGTGCTCCTCAGCAGTTACAGGAGGAAGACATGCAAGCCATGGCAGATAACATGATCAAAAATGTCGATCCTAAATACGGTGGTCGGGAGGGAGCTCCAAAGTTTCCGATGCCAGCTAATTATTTCTATCTACTGAATTATCACATAATGACAGGTGATCCAAAGGCTTTAGAAGCAGTAGAGGTCACTCTTGACCAGATGGCTTGGGGCGGAATATACGACCAACTGGGTGGAGGCTTTGCGCGTTATTCGGTGGATGCACTGTGGTTAGTCCCTCATTTTGAAAAAATGCTTTATGACAATGGTCAATTGCTCAACCTATATAGCGCGGCATTCCAGGTCACGCATAAACAGCTTTATAAGGACGTCATTTATCAAATGGTGGAATGGCTTGACAGAGAAATGACGGATTCAGCTGGTGGCTTCTATTCCAGTCTCGATGCAGATAGCGAAGGAGAAGAAGGAAAGTTCTATGTATGGACAACCTCGGATGTGGAGGCAATACTCAGTGAAAAAGAGTCAAGATCCATCCAGGCTTATTACAATTTTCAGGATAAGGGGAATTGGGAACATGGTAAAAATATTCTACACAGAAAGAAATCAGATGAGGAAGTGGCGCAAGATCTTGAGATTTCTGTAGACGAACTTGGTTCAAATCTCCGGAATGCTCATAAGAAGCTTTTCGAGGCAAGGGCTGCCAGAGTTCGACCCGGTTTGGATGATAAAGTGCTAACGTCCTGGAATGGTTTGATCTTAAAAGGTCTGGTACAGGCTTATAAGGCGACCCAAGATGATTCTTTTCTTGAACGAGCGTTGAGAAATGGTCTATTCATTCGGAAACATATGTTAAAGACCGACTACAGAATGGACCGCAACTACAAAGATGG
>Ga0224508_10003228_pt1 | contig 13522 bp, 16 predicted proteins | sample SF_Jan12_sed_USG_4_FD_170157 | JGI IMG/M metagenome (GOLD analysis project Ga0224508, IMG submission 170157) | Sediment microbial communities from San Francisco Bay, California, United States - SF_Jan12_sed_USGS_21 | ecosystem: Environmental > Aquatic > Marine > Sediment | place: USA...
GTTAGGTTTAGCGGTCTCGCCGACGCCTGGACAATGCCCATCAAGACCCGGATCGACATGCTTTCTACGGGCATCAAGACGCCGGTTGGAATCAAGATCAGCGGCCCGGACCTGACCGTGCTACAGCGCATTGCCGAGGATGCGGAGCAGGCGATGAAGACGCTACCCGATACACTGTCCGCGTTTGGTGATCGAGCGGCAGGCGGCTACTTCCTAGACTTCGACATCCGGCGTACAGAGGTGGCTCGTTATGGCCTGACGGAGGGAGATGTTCAGGACGTCATCATGTCTGCCATCGGCGGGATGCAGGTGACGGAAACTGTGGAGGGCCTAGAACGGTATCCCGTGAATATTCGCTACCCGCGCGAGCTTCGGGATGACCCCGAGCGACTACGCCGGGTATTGATACCAACGCCCTACGGCGCCCAAATCCCTCTGGGCCAAGTGGCGGACATCACGCTCCGCAGAGGTCCGCCTGCGATCAAGAGTGAAGGCGCTCGACCGAACGCGTGGGTTTATGTGGAGCTAAGGACTTCCGACGTTGGCGGCTTCGTCGCACAGGCCAAACAGGTGCTGGCCGATCAGGTAGAGATTCCACCAGGCTATGCAGTCACCTGGTCCGGTCAGTACGAATACATGGAGCGCGCGGCAGCAAGATTGAGAGTCGTGATCCCCCTAACCCTATTCCTGATGTTCTTGCTCTTGTATTTCAACTTTAGGAACGTTTCAGCGCCTCTCACGGTCATGTTGTCCGTACCCTTTGCCCTGATTGGCGGGTTCTGGATCGTCTACTGGTATGGATTCAATATATCGGTCGCTGTCGCCGTAGGATTCATCGCCCTTGCTGGCGTGGCCGTTGAGACCGGCGTACTCGTCCTCACGTTTATCGAGGAAGCCGTCAGCGAGCAACGCGAGACGAAGCAAGAAGCTTACGCGCGAGGCGAGGCGAGTTCTGATTCGCTCACCCGTGAGGAGATTAGAACGGCCGTACACAGCGGGACGTCGCGGCGCGTTCGGCCGGTGGCCATGACTGCAACCTCAACTATCGTCGGTCTTCTCCCCATCATGTTAGGGGCAGGTGTGGGATCGGACGTGATGAAGCGAATCGCAGCCCCTATGGTAGGAGGAATGGTCACGACAACGCTCTTGTGTCTCCTGGTGTTGCCCGTCGTGTATGGAATGGTTCTACAGCTCAGGGAGCGGCTGCGATCGAGAGATGAGCCGTCGGGGGTGACGGCCGCGGTCACAAACTGACCCTGCGGTGTGTGCGAGAATTGTGCGAGTCGGTCCTATGGGTTGTGGAAGGTTTTTAGCAGTTAACGAATGTCCGCTTTCGCCAAAAGCGGACATTCATTCTTGTCGGCTGAGTCTCTAGCGGAGTGAGATACCAAACCCTAGTATTCGATCTTGACGGGACGATAAGCGACCCAAGCGTCGGAATCGCTAGAAGCGTTAACTTCGCCCTGGAGTCTCTGGGCTACGAGACTGTTGATGAAGGAAGGGTTCGTCCCCTGATCGGTCCTCCACTTCCGGCTCTATTTGGAGCGCTTGCGAAGGGAGCCTCTGAAGAATCCATACTGGACTTGGTCGATAAGTTTCGAGAGCGCTATGGTTCGATCGGATACTCTGAGAACAAGCTCTATGACGACATTCCTGAGGTATTATTTAAGCTCTCGTCTAACGGTCATCGGTTGGGCGTATGCACCGGAAAGAGAGTCGATTTCGCCGTCCGGATACTTAAAATGTTCGGGTTAGGCGAACTATTTGAGTTTGTGAGCGGTGGGGATGTGGATATCGACAAGAAGATGCAGATTGCGGCTCTGATCTCCGAGGGGCTTGATCCAGCTTCCTCCGTCCTGATCGGGGATAGGGCTGGCGATGTGTATGCGGCCCGGATGCACGATATCGCGTCGACCGGTGTTCTGTGGGGCTTCGGGGATCACCAGGAGATTAGGGAGTCAAATCCGAGTCACACGGCCAGCCATCCTGGAGAGCTGCCGGAGTTGTTTCGCGCGGCGTCTGAATGACCGCTTTTTCATCTTCCTCAAGTTGAGTGGACACCTGAGTTAAGGCGTAATAATGCGCCTGGAGGTGAGCCATGGGAAGAAGAAAAAGATACAGCGAGGAGTTCAAGCGCGAGGCCTTACGTAGAGCCGATGAGCCTGGGATGACGGACGTGGTGGTGGCGGAGGATCTGGGGATCAGCACCCGTCAATTGCGTCGCTGGCGAGACGCAGTCAAAAACCACGGTGAGAAGGCTTTTCCTGGAACGGGTCGAGCCCGGGATGAGGAGGTGATGCGGTTGAAGCGCAAGCTCGCCAAAGTCACCCAGGAGCGGGATTTTTTAAAGGAAGCGGCGGCGTACTTTGCCAAGGAGTCGAAGTGAGATACCGCTGTATCCACCGACGCCGTACCCGATACCCCATACGGATGATGTGCCGCAGATTGGGAGTCTCCCCCAGCGGGTATTACGCCTGGCGGGTGAGGCCTGAGAGTGCTCGAGCGAGAGAGGATCGGATCCTCACCAGTGCGATCCGCCAGATCCACGCCGAGAGCGATGGTACCTACGGGAGTCCCCGAGTGCACCGGGAGCTCATCGAGACGGGACATCGGTCTGGTGAGGCCAAAGTGGCCCGATTGATGCGTTTAGCGGGCCTTAAAGGGTGTCCGAAGCGCCGCTTTCGTGTCCCTCGAGCCCGTATCTCAAGCTTCAGGGTGGCGGAGAATGTCCTCAAACAAGACTTCTCTGCCCGTGAGATCAGCGCACGCTGGGCTTCTGACATCACCTTTATCTGGACGGCCCAGGGGTGGTTGTATCTGGCGGTGGTGATGGATCTTTATTCACGCCGTATCGTTGGCTGGTCGATGAGCCGGCACATTGATCGTCACCTTGCGGTGGATGCGTTGCAGATGGCGCTCGGTCACAGGCGCCCTGAAGGAGACCTCATCCATCACTCAGACCGAGGCGCTCAGTACATGAGCGACGACTATAGAGAACTCCTGAACCGACACGGCATCACCTGCTCCATGAGCGGCAAGGGGAGTTGTTACGATAACGCGGTGGTGGAAAGTTTTTTTGCGTCCCTAAAGCGGGAGCGAACGAAACGACGACAGTACCGAACTAGGGATGAAGCCCGAGGCGATGTGTTCGACTACATCGAGCGGTATTACAACCGCAAACGTCGCCACAGCACCCTCGGACAGATTAGCCCTGAGGAGTACGAAAACCGGTCAATGAGGACTTAACCAAACCGTCCGCTTTACTGAGGGAAGACCATTTTGCCGAAAGCGGACATTCAGAATACCCGCCAGCAGGATGATGTTTTGCCCAGATTCGGGGAGATTCCAGCTCCATTGCACACGTGTAGAGGCCGGGGTATCTTTCGCGAGGCCTTTGAGCTTGGCCAGCGTACGCCACTAGTGAGTGATTCTCCCTATGCCTGAGAACAGACTCAGTAAGGAGGACATCGGTCGTCTGATCGACTTCAGTCCTGCGGTGCACTACGTCGCCCGCGCCACGGGGGACTTTGGGGCTATCTTCATCAGTGAGAGCGTCAGGACCCAGTTAGGGTATGAGCCATCCCAGTTCACAGAAGACACTGAGTTTTGGGCAAGCCGTCTCCATCCCGACGATCAGCCACGAATCTGGGCCGATATGGAAGAGGTTCTCACTAAGGATCGCGACGTTCTCGAATATCGATTCCAGCACGCGGACGGGAGCTGGCGGTGGATGCACGATGAACTCAACCTACTTCGAGATGAAGAGGGTAATGCACTGCATATCGTCGGTACCTGGCGCGACATCACGGAACGCAAATCGGTTGAAGAGGCACTCCGGGAGAGTGAGCGGCTTCTGAGGGAGGCACAGCGAATCGCCAAGATCGGTAACTGGGACTGGGATCTAGCCAACAACGAGCTGTCGTGGTCCGACGAAAGCTATCGCATCTTCGGCGTCGATCGCGAACAGTTCAAGCCTTCATACGAAGCCTACCGGCAGAGCCTAAATCCAAAGGACCGAGCACGGGTGACTGCTGCGGTGAACCGTGCACTCAACGGGGAAGAGAAGTACTCCATCGAATTTCGTATCAGACTACGTGACGGTATGGAGAAGATCTTGCACTCGGAGGGTGAGGTGACCTTCAACCAAGAGGGGCGCGCGGTTCGCATGACGGGTACCGTTCAGGACGTCACCGAACGGGCTCAACTGGAACGGGATCTCCTGACCACAAAGGAGCGAGAACGGGCGCGTATCGGGCACGATCTGCATGATGGCTTGGGGCAGGAACTCACGGGCATCTCTCTCCGGTTGCGGAGTCTGGGGCAGACACTGGCTTCAGAGCGCTCGCCTCATGTTCAAACCCTAGAAGAACTCACAGCATTGGTCCAGAACACGATTGGGGAAACCCGTCGTGTCGCCCGTGTCCTCACGCCCGGGTTTTCGACTGAGCTGGGATTTGGCATGGCGCTTAAAGCGCTTGCGCAAGAAGTGACTACGCATTCCGGAGTGAAATGCCGCGTCGAATGTCGGGACAATTATGAGCTTCAAGATGCTGAGGTGGCAGCGCATCTGTACAGAATCGCCCAAGAAGGCATTAATAACGCCCTAAGACATAGCAGTGCGCAGAACATTGACGTGTGTTTAACCCGTGACGGGGATTCGGTAGCGTTAGAGATACTCGACGACGGCATTGGTATTCCGCCCGCATCGAGCCGGGTTGAAGGGGTAGGTCTCAAGAGCATGCGCTACCGTGCCCGAATGATCCATGGCCGCCTAGACATTGCGCCAAGAACTCAGGGTGGCACGCGGGTACTCTGCTCCTGCCCTGATGTCGTTGACTCGGGTGTCGTCGGCGAGCGAGCGAAAGCAGACATTCAGCTCTAGAAGCTCGGTGGCGTAACCTGCAAAGTCTCTGGTTCTTTATTTTTCCGCCAATTTCAGTCCACATAGGCGGTCGTGCGTATGCACGGACTGGACTCATCCGGCATTGGGAACCCATAGGTTTCTATCTGAGGTAGGAGTCCCATCCCATCTCGACCTGCCTGGCAGTTCTCGTCGGATTCGATTTAACGAGTTCTGGAGCGACTAGGGCTCACAGGTCGGCGCTGGGTAGTCCGGGGGTGTACGAGAGCGGTACAGTTCCTCGCAGGTATCTGTTCTGATAAGCATGGCTCTCTCGCCCAGATTGATATAGGGCGCGCCACTCTTCACCACTCGACCGAATAGCGTAATCCTATCTCCTGGCTTCAGGGTGTCCTGGGTCCAGCCGATCTGCGTCAGGCCACTGGCGCTTGAAACCTCCGCTTGCCACCTCACAACTCGACCGGTTTCATCCTCAACATCAAAAATAATTCTCGAATGAGGATTGACGATCTGCAACGCCACCACCGTACCTGACACGCTCGTGGTGGCCTCCTCATAACGACCGGCATCTCCGTGATGTGCGAATACTGGAACTGAAATCAGGATAAGCCCAGCGCTTAGCATGAATGCGGCTCGTGGCTCAGTTTTCATGGCAGATCCCCCAATAAACCATGGGAGTATTGTGCGCGCTTAGAGGCCAACGCGGCAATGAAGCTCTGTTCGATATTCCACTTTCCGCGATTCTGGAGTCCTCCACACTAAGACTGATTTGCGTACAAATTAGCCACCCGGACATTCCTCAAATAGCGGCCATATCATCGCGGGGAACAACTAGGATTGTGAGAATCTATGCGTGTCTCAGAGCTATTTGAGTGTTTTCCACTGTCGTAAGTGGATAACCAGGTAGAACACAACCCTACCTTCCCCAGCCCGACCTCTCCTAGCCTTCCCTTCCCTTGCCTACCTCTCCCCTCCCTACCCCACTTTGGGGTCTGATATGAGAGGTGAGTTACCCCCGCCCCCGATGGTCTGACGCTCCCCGAGGACGGGGGGCTACTGAGACTGAATGCAGGCCAAATAACTACAGAGGCTTGAGCGCAACTTCAGTTACTCCGCAGCGGGGTGGGTCCAGTTCCCTCGTCACAAGTACCGGAACTCCCTCGACCTTAGCTTTGAGCAGCATCTCGGCCATGCGGTCTACGCTGGATAGACAAGTAGAGCTGGCCGAATTATTGCCTCTGCCTCGGCCGATATCGCAGGAGCTAATTTGAAACCACTGCTTTCCCCTGTCCCCGAACGGAAGACTTACGTCACATATGTATTCGGGACCACTTGGGCCCGAGTTGAACAACGTGAATAGGATTGTTCCATCCTTCTCAAACCTTAAAGCGTTCACATACCTTGCCGGCTCAAGGTTCCAGGCAAAGGCTGCCATCGAAGTAGCCAGGAGCGCGATGGATATCGCAAATACGCGGCTTCTCATAGTAGGTTCTCCCTTTGTTTGCGTTCGTTTTTCGGAGACGATTACTAGCGTCCCTATTTAACATAAGATCTCTTTTCCCGAAAGTCCATAGCCCATCTAGGGGCCAGGGCCGCTAGGCAAAACACTCTCAAGCGCTGCGTAATCGTCAGGGACGATCCCCAGGAGTTCTCGAACGACGCTGTAGCGGGAAGGTTCAGCCAAGGTCTTGCCAATCCCTGTCTTCCCGGTCGTCTCAACCTTTGCCCGGATGAGATGTCCCTCGTACCTATTCGGATCAATCTGATCGTAGTTCCGCATGAAACCAAGGCTTGGGTGGAGTGCTCCCGAGACATCAAGCTCAAGACCCTTGACGCGCTACCTGATCTCATCGCAGAGCTGTTGAAGAAGGTCATGGAGCAGGTCGCTGATGTCCACGAAAAGGTCAGTAGCCTAGAAAACTTGTTCCCACCGGAATCGACAAATAAGCCTGTCGAAGGGGGGGATTGATGCCATGGCAAGCAGAAGAACCTATCCAGTGCCGGTGTGGGTACGCTCGGTCGTATGTCTCGCTCCCTTCTGTATCGCAGGGTTCGTGATCTTCGGGTGGACCTCAGGGAGCTATGGTTACTGGCCGATAGTTCCCGCACTGACCCTCTGCGGATTTGTGGTTCGGCTGGGACTGAAAAAGGACTAGGCGTCCGCTCAATCCTAGATCATCACTACGTCAGGGTCAGCGAAAATTCCGGGTGATGCCCAAAAAGGGAGATCACAACAAAAGCAACAAACTCTCGACCAGGAGATCAAGAATGAGAACGATAGCCTTCTTATGCACAGCCCTTATGGCGCAGTCAGTGATGGCTCAAGGCATGGGGGCGCTTCCTCCCGGGGATGTCACAGTCGTAAATGACGAGAATTCGCCCGTTCCCGTTACGGAACAGACGATTGTGGAATACCGTTACGTAGGACTTACCCAAGCGGAATTCGACGGCGATGATGCGGGCGGAGTTGGCGGATTAAACGCCAGTTGCGAAAGCAAATTTGGCGGCGGGGCTAGGCTCGCCACATCGAGTGAGGCGGAAGCCCGAACTGATGGCTTTGCAGACCCTCGGGAGGGCTGGGTTCTTCCCACGCCTCCCATCACGGTAGGCCCGGACCCCTTCGAGGGGTTCCGTGCGTATGACGCTCTGGGTCAAGTCGCTGGCGGAATAGGATCGGCCAATGAGGATCTGGCTCTCACTTCAGCAGCGTGCGGGCGCTTTCATTTGGGAACTGAGAACGAGCAAGGGATGGCTGTGGGACCAAGTGGTCTGCTGAAGCTCGATGATTGCGACGAGGTTCAGCCAGCGGCGTGTAGCGCGCCCATAGCGATTCCTGTGTTGGCGGACTAGCGACCACTTCGTAGTCTGCAATTAGCGGAACCTTTTGAGAGAGTCTGACCGGCAGCTTAGACGCTCACACGTGGCGGATCCGGTGGGGTCTGCAGGAGCAGGTTAGTGCACACCTGTGGGAGATTGAAAAAGGTCAGCGCCACTCGTCAACGACCCTCTCCTGTTCGCTCAGGGCCCTGGCGAGCGCCCAAAGCATCGGCCTGACACCGCCCTTATAGGCGTTTTGAGCCGCCTGAGCCTTGCCCGTGTGCGTCTTCGGTCCCGTCGATTGCCAGAGACTCATGACCGTCTCTACTGCCCCGTCTCGGATTCACCTGCTGAACCTCCACCCCGCTCCCCTGATTCTGGAGTTCCCCAAGAGCCACCCGAAGCGGAGGCAGCTTCGACTTCAGTTCTTCGATTATTCGCTTGAGCTTCTTCTCATTGATTTCTTTTCTCCCAAAGCGGCCGTTCAAGATCCCGATTTAGACTGAGTCCTGAATGTCCGGTTTCGGCTGCCATTTCAACCGGTATCCATCCCGAACCAGCCCAGGCAGGCTGCGACAGCGTTTCGCCTGCCGCGACCGAGCCAAGCCGCTGTCAGGAGACTGAACGCAAAGACGTGCGCAAAGGTGGGGAGGCTCTCGCCCATCCGCCCGAAGACTGGAGGTAGTGTGTCAGCCAGACTGATGGCGCTGAAGAACGGAACGGACTCACTGGAGCGGTCTAGCACATAGACCAGCGTCCCAAGCATAAGGACGCTAAAGGCGACCGCCACCTGGATCCAGCTCGTGGCAGACGCACTACGCGCCACCTGCCGTTTGAGGCCTCCCCCCATGATCTCCCGTCATCTGCGAAGGTCGGCAAACGGCCAGAACCGGACCGGTTCTTAACGGTCAGTGACGTTATTCGGCATGAATGCGGGAACGGCCTCCGCGACCAAACCCCAGAGATGGAGAAAGTCGACCAGATCGACGCTGTTCATCAGGCCTGCATCGTATTCGACAGTCAGCCGATGTGGATCCTCGTCGCCGTAGATGACTTCCCGGACGCCACCCTTGGATACCAGGCACCCGATTAGCCAATCTCGCTCGAGGGCGCTGAACCGTTCCCGGAGTTTGAGCTCAGACCTTTTGAGCTTGGGCGTATCTTCCCCCCTCGGTCGAGAACCGTTCATCCCGTCAACCTAACAACCGTATATTTGGCTACAGAGCGATTGTCCGTGTCCTTGAACACCGCAGTCTGTACGCTAGTGCACATAAGGCTGTACGCTAGCCGACATAAGGCTGTACGGCGCAGGACAACCCAAACGCATAGTTATGCACAGAATCTGTGGACAACCCTGTGCAAAAACGGTGACGTTGACGCAACGTAACCAACGCTGTCGCGCATCTTCAAATTGGTCAAGGAAGCGTCAATATAGAAAAGCTCTGGAACTGAATTAGATAGGAAACCAACCTATTGCGTCGCCGCAATAGTCCCGTCTAACGGGTTTGTGGAACGCGAATGCCATCCCCCCAGCACGACCCCGCTCTCGTGGCGGGGTTTCTCTTTGCGCCACGGACGGCGCTCACGGACCTGTAACTACAACTTATGAGGAGCTTGACAATGTCGCCCGATTAGAGGAGCGGACGTTCCTGAGTGACGCACAATTTGACAACCCGAATTACTCAGTACACCAAACGGGAGAATAGGGTACAGAAGGGCAGACTGGACATGGCGGGCAGCCCAGTACCGGGTCGCAAGGAATCGGAACGAAGTCCGCGTCAAGATTTCTGCCGTTGTGCCGGTAAGCCACTTCGCCAAGACACTCTACTGCGCAAGTGCCTTCTTCGCTGGAATTCACGAAAAGGCCGACCCCGATTTCGTTATTCGACAGACTAGTCCCGGACGCTGTCACAAGCGCACCGCCCTTACTATCCACGATCAATCCGGCGATTGGCGCATGCTGAAGGTGGATGCCGTTCAGTTCCAATATTCCGTTCAGCGCAAGTACGTTGCTCCCACCGAGACTACGAGAACCTTGGCGAATACTCTCAGCTCGTTCGATTGTCGTATAGCGCATATGCGCTTGCGCATTATCATCGACTACTAAGCCAAACACTTCGGATGAGCTTACTCTAATGAGCTCTCCGAGAACGAGAGCTTCGTTTCGGACCTCTATACTCCCGCTACTCGGAACGAAATTGGGATCAGCAACAAAAAGTTCTTCAGCGACAATAGGATTCACCTCATTGCCTCTCGCGAATAGTCTGGATACAAAAACTCGAGTCATGAACCCTTCCGCAAGAAGTATTCCGGATTCGTTCCCGTCAACAGTGATGTCTGTCATACATGCGCGAACACCGTCCGACAGGCGCAGACCGCGACCAACGTCTCGATCAGTAGGTAATGGGAAGTCAGGAGCGCTTGAAAATAGCACGGCTAATTGGTCAGCCGTCAGAGCACCGCCTTGCTGGCGGATGCCACTTCCATCGGCAAATTCAATCTCGACGTTATCCAGATTTGTTACAGCACACTGGTTGTCCGCGAAAATCGCTGCACCCGCTCCCATAGACCCGCTGAGAATGACATCCTCCAGTTCAAGTAGGTAGGGGCCGTTGTTCACAATCCCGCCCACGATCCTTGCACTTCCTTCTGGCGAGACGAACCGGGTATGGCGTTGGATGGTTATGGAGCCTTCGCGATATGCGACAGGCGCCAAAACAAGCTCCACAGCGTTCATACCTTGCGCGGCTGCGAAAGCCAGGGCATCCAGAATCGTAGTCAGCTCTTCCCCTGGACCTACGCTTAGAGACTGAAATTCGCTAGGCTCCGGTACTACGCAGGGGCCAGTCGCTGCGATAACCTCGCGACTGGCCATCTCGCCGATTTGGCCCTGAACGGAAGTTGCTTGCGCCGCGAGCCCATCGCCAATGTCAGGCGCGACTTGTGCCGAAAGCTTGTTCTTAAAAACGTCTAGATGCTGAATTGCCAGTTTCGGATTCGCCGATTCGAGCCCCTCCAACGAAGCCGTCAACGGACGCTGCAACTGTGGCACGAGAACAGCAGGAATGAGGCTGGAGTCCCCTAGCTTCGATATCTGACTACTTATGGTCTCGATTCCGAGGTGGGGAAACGGATCCTCCAGACCGGGAATCGGATCTTGAGCCTTTGCCGTGATTGAAGCTAGCGCTAATGAGACCAGGACGGATGTGCGCATCGTCGTACCCCCAGGTGGTTGCCCTGTGTCGGCCTGGCCGGAGTAAGTCGCAGCTTGCCGGGAAATTCTGGAACACGTTTACTGCGGATTATAGTGGGGCGGGCCGTGGGTTGCGCCAGCTATTATTCTTGTTGCGATCTTCCCTTTCGGGCACCAACCCGGATTCTTGTTCTGGCGCGCCAAGATAAGCCATGATTTTTTTATTCTCTGGGGTCCAGGCGACCGAGTTCGGAATCCACAGTAGCATCGGCCTGGTCGTCCGCCAATGTACGAACGTCGCTATTGATCAATCGGCGCCAACGATTGCTGAACCTCAATGGCCGCCTGCAGTCGATAGCTACCGTTCCTCGATGCTCCGAATGGGCCTTCTCGTTTATGTTGAGTTGCGGCAACTCGTTTCTGATGTACTCTGAGCCCAAGAACAACCAACTCGTTGACTGTTCCGATCACGACACAGCAGGGGAGAAGCCGATGGATCACTCTGTCACACGCCGTTATGCCTTGGGGACGCTTTTGGCTGGTTCGGTGGGCTGATCGGTCAATAGAGGGACTCGTATCTAAACGGCTATCCAGTCGCCACTAACCATCAAGACACGATAACCAAGAAAAGGGAAAACCCAGAGGCCGAGATGAGAAAAGTATTACTAACCCTGGCTATCTTTACGGTTGGCTCAGCGCCTGCGCTGGCGCAAACGGGATTCTTCGATCTACCTCCAGTCCAGTCCAAGTTTGTGGAGATGAATGTCTCTTGGGAGACCAAGATTGTGGAGTTCCCCAACTCTGATCTAGGCGAAGCGCGGTTTATCAAGGTCGGCTTGGTATTCGATCCTATCGTGGAGGGCCCATCTTTCGGGGATGATATCTACGTTCGCTTCGAGGGAGCCAGCATAGCAGGGGCTATAGGTCCTCCCTGCATAACCTTTTTCATTCCTGGCTCATCCATCGACATACTTCCTAACAAGAGCTTCAGAATCGCTTCCACCGATCCCAAACTCAATCGCGTTAAGAATCTCTTGACCGATTCCAAAGGACAGATCATTCAGGATGTGACCGGGGACATGACGTTCTTCGACTTGAGGTTGGCTCCCAGAAATGGTGAGTGGCGGTTGGATATCGAGTTGGAGAAGAGGGCTCCGACGTTGAAGCCCGACTGGGTACTCCCTGGAGGTTCAATAGGAACGTCGGTCGTTATAGGGAATTCAAATTCCTTTTTTGGGTATTCCGGGGGATTAGCGACGCCCGAGAAGGTAGAGATGGTACACGTCATGAAGTGACACGAACGCTGCACTCATGCGAGTTATCAAGTCTGACCAGGGGGATGCTCTAACGGCAACGGAAGCTACAGATGCTGTCGACGAGGATCACATCGTAATTCGGTCATATGGGGCTGAGATGCTTGAGCTTACCGCGCTAGACGCGGGCAATCAGATTGATATTGATAGCTGCCAGCCCTAACGACTTCGTGTGACGACGGTTTTAGGATCTGGTCTTTCTGGGGGAGTTATCAGCACCTACTCGAGGAATTCGGTTTAAAGTTCGGTTGATATGCAGGCACGCACATATCACTGGTTCTGGTCGATAGCAGACGTTCCTACTAAGTTATATCGGAGTGGTATAGATAAATGAAAAAGAGGATTCTCAACGTCTCTTGGGGGACGATGATTATGCGCTTGGGCACACGCAGAATCACTGGGCTGCTACTCGGTTGTCTGCTGATGAGCAGTGCGCACGCAATCCCCGTAAAGTTCGATATCAAGAATGGTATGTCGAATTCTTCGGATAATCCGCTGATCATTAACGTGCTCTTGGACGGTGGTGGTAAGCCCGATACGCCACTGTATCAAATGTCCTCAGGAGTAAAGGGGCAGGACCCGCAGGCGGACTATGTCGTCATAGTTCTCGATCAGGTCATGGTCACCTCGTATCAGATAAAAAGTGACGATGGGCTGCCGGACATAATCGTGTTTGATTTTGACTTTACGGCCCTCAGCGGATTCACATTGACCTTCGGCAACACGCCGCCTAGTACCAAGCCAACGGGATCGTTTGAGCTGCGTTTCGATGTCGTGTTGGAGGGCTTCGGAATAGTAAGAAACGTAGTGCACTTCACTACACCGCAGCAAGGTGGTGAAGTGATGGCGGGAGATATTACTTCGGGCCTAAGCTCGTTTACGTTACCAGTTGCCACTACGTTCACGGACCCCGATGACTTCGACCCGGCTTTGGCGCTTTTTTCGGGAACGTGGACTGCTGACTTCGTACCATTCATGATAGACATCAAGCCTGGTAGTGACCCGAATAGCATCAATCCAAGAAAGAAGGGAGTCATTCCAGTGGCTGTTCTTGGTTCCGTGGATTTCGATGCTACTCAAGTCGATGTCACTACCGTCGAGTTCGGACCCGACGGCGCAACGCCAGCCCACGACGGCCACGTCGAAGATGTGAATACCGATGGATTTGCTGACTTCGTAGTGCACTTCGAAGTCCGAGACACAGGTATCGTCTGTGGAGATACAGACGCGACGCTGGCGGGTGAGACATCTGGTTCTAGCGGTAGCCCGTTTACGGGCACGGACGCGGTGAAAACGGTTGGGTGCGAGTAGAGGTAACCGCGGGAGAGACCCCCGCCG
>Ga0224508_10003229_pt1 | contig 13520 bp, 15 predicted proteins | sample SF_Jan12_sed_USG_4_FD_170157 | JGI IMG/M metagenome (GOLD analysis project Ga0224508, IMG submission 170157) | Sediment microbial communities from San Francisco Bay, California, United States - SF_Jan12_sed_USGS_21 | ecosystem: Environmental > Aquatic > Marine > Sediment | place: USA...
CGAATCGAAGGTGACGCCCTTGCCGACCAGGCAGACCGGCGCCGGGCCCTTGCCCTTGCTTCCCTTGCGTCCCTTGCCGCCCTTGGACTTCGGGCGGTGCTCCAGGGCGATCAAGCGCGGCGGGCGCGAGCTGCCGCCGCCGACGGCGAGGATCGCGTTCATGTCGCGCTTCTCGAGCTCGGGCACGCCGAGCACCTTGACGCGCAACCCGGTCTCGCGGGCCATGGCGCGGGCGCGGCGGGCGAGCTCTTCGGGCGAGAGCACGTTGGGCGGCTCGTTGGAGAGGTCGCGGGCCAGGTTCTGCGACTCGCCCAGGGCGACGCCGCGGCGGGCGGCGGCGCGGCAGTCGCGCAGGTTGTGGCCGCGGGGCACCAGCAGCCCCACGGCGTTGACGCGCCCGCGCTCGGAGTCGCGCTTGCCCTTGCTGCGGTAGGCGTCGAAGCGGTAGCCCGCCAGCACCGCGCCCTCGGCCAGGGCCTGGGCGCCCTCGGGCTCGGCCCCGGCGCCCAGCGGAGGCACCGCCAGCAGCACGCGGCCCGCCTTGGCGCCGGCGGCGCGCGACACGGCCCGCGCGGCCGCGCTGCGCAGGCCCTCGGCGTCGAGATCCTTGCCCGGGCCCACCCCGAGCAGCAGCAGGCGCTTGGCCCGGCGCTGACGGTCGGGGTAGACCAGCGCCTGCTGGCCGGCCTTGCCGCTGAAGTCGCCAGAGGCGACCACGCGCTTCAGGGCGCCTCCCAGGGCCCGGTCGATGGGCCCCAGCCGCGTCGCCAGCCGTCCCCGGCGCAGCTCCTCTTCGGCGATGGGCAGCGCCAGCAGATCGGCCTGGGCCTCGCCCGGCGCACGCGTATCGACCGAGATCTTCATCTTCCTCTCCTCGACCGCGCCCGGGCCTTCCTTGAAGCCACTAGGGCGCTCTCCTAGAATCGGCCCCGTTCATACTGATTGCGGGACCTAGGGTGGGGTTTGTCGTCATGACCGTTCAAACGGTGGCGGCGGCGAGGGGGGTCTCGTGAGCCTCGATGTGCTCGATCTGGTGCTCCAGGCGAGTCTCATCGTGCAGCTCGTGCTCCTCGTCCTCGTTGCGCTGTCGATCTTTTCGTGGGCCGTGATCCTGTTCAAGAGGCAGGAGCTCGCGTCCGCGCAGCAGGATAGCGAGGCCTTCCTCGAGATCTATCACGGGGGAAGCTTCGAGGAGGCCTTTCGCGCCGCGAAGGACCTGGATCGCAGTCCCCTGGCCGCGGTCTTCCTGTCGGCCTACAACGAGCTGCGCCGCCTGGCCAAGGCGGGCGGCGGATCGGTGACCCTGTCGGACCTGCACCTGGTGGTGTTGTCGCGCAACGTGCACTGGTCCAGCACGCGCGAAGGGCTGCGGCTCGAGAAGGGCTTGGCATTCCTGGCCACCACCGGCAGCGCGGCGCCCTTCATCGGGCTCTTCGGCACGGTGGTGGGCATCATCAACGCCTTCCACGGCATCGGCATGGCGGGCTCGGCGAGCCTGGCGGTGGTGGCGCCCGGCATCGCCGAGGCGCTGATCGCCACCGCGGTGGGCCTGTTCGCCGCGATCCCGGCCACGATCTTCTACAACATCTTCACGGGCCATCTGCGCGAGCTCACGACGTCCATCGACCTGTTCGCCGCCGAATACGAGGCCGACCTGCAGCGTCTAGTGCAGCAGAAGGCGGGATAGCGCCATGCCGGCTCTGCGCCCGGGCTCCACCCAGCGACCCCTCTCGGAGATCAACGTCACGCCCTTCGTGGACGTGGTGCTCGTGCTGTTGATCATCTTCATGGTGACGGCGCCCATGATGCAGCAGGGCGTGGACGTGAACCTGCCCAAGACCACGACCCAGAACCTGCGCGTGAAAGAAGAGCCCCTGATCATCACGGTGAAGAAGGGCGGGGTCTACTTCCTGGCCAACACCGAGCTCAGCGAAGACGAGCTGGGCGCGAAGCTCAGTGCGATCCTCGACGGAGTGGAGGACAAGGGCGTCTTCCTGCGTGCGGATCGCGATGCCAACTATGGAGCGGTGGTCAAGGCGCTGGCTGCGGCGCGCCAGGCCGGCGCGACCAGGCTCGGCATGGTCACCGAGCCGGAGTAGGCGAGCGGGGTGGACTTCTGGACAACGGGCTGCAAGAGGCGCCGAGGGAGGGCGAGTTCCGCCGCATGGTGGTGTGGTCCGTCCTGGCCCACGCCACCGCCCTGGCGCTCGCCCTGGTGGCGCCCAGCGAGGGAGCGGTGGCCCCGGCCCAGGTGATCGACGTGGAGCTGATCGGGCTGCCCGCGCCGCCGGCCCCGGCGCCCCCGGCCCCCGCGCCGGTGGAGCTGCCGCCGCGCGCCGAGCCCGCGCCGCCGCCTCCGCCGCCCCCGCCCAAGCCCGACACGGTGGTGCTGCCGGAGAAGCCCCGCGAGCTGCCCAAGCCCGAGGCGAAGCCCGAGCCGAAGCCCAAGCCCCGCGAGCGCGAGGTGTTCCGCGAGCCCGAGAAGAAGCCGGAGAAGAGCCTGGAAGAGCTGATGGCCGAGATGCGCGGCGAGCAGGAGGCGGCCAAGCCCCTGGAGCAGGTGGTGGCCGACATCCGCGGCGAGGCCTCCGAGGAGCCGGCCCCGGCGCCCTCGCCGGCGCCGCGCGGAGGCGCCGGCTCGCTGCTCTCGGCCGAGGAGCGCGCCTGGCACCGCAAGGTGCGCCAGCACATGAAGGGGCGCTGGATCCTGACGCCGGGCTTCCGCACCCAGAGGCTCGAGACGGTGGTTTCGGTGCGCCTCGACGCGGCGGGCACGATCCTGGGCGAGCCCGAGGTCGTGAAGCGCTCGGGCAACCCCTACTACGACCAATCGGTGGAGCGCGGCCTGGCCAAGGCCAACCCGCTTCCGCGCCCGCCCAGCGCGGGCGAGTTCCAGCTGGTGTTTCGTCCGGAGGATTCTTTTTGAGACGCGTGCTCCCTCTCCTTTCCGCCCTGGCCGTGATCGGGCTCGGCGGGGTCTGGGCCGCCGCCGAGCGCGCCCCGGTGGTGGTGACGCCCGGCAGCGAGCAGAGCTACCGGGTCGCGGTGCAGCGCTTCGCCGTGCTCGACGCCGGGGGCCGGCCCCGGCTGGCCGACGACTTCCGCAAGGACGTGCAGGAGGCCCTCGAGTTCTCGGGGGTCTTCCGCCAGGTGTCCGACGACGCATTCCTCGAGCCGGTGACGACCGCGCCCGGCCGCGAGGACGCGGCGCTGGACTGCCCCAACTGGTCGCAGATCGGCGCCGACGCCCTGGTCGAGGGCGAGCTGGCGCGGCGACCCGACGGCTACGAGATCACCTTCCGCGTCTGGGACGCGGAGCGCTGCCGGCGCCTGGCGCGCCGTCGCTACCGCCAGGCCGGCGGAGACCTGGGCAGCACCGCCCGGCGCCTGGCCGACGACGTGGTCGAGGCCTTCACCGGCATCCGCGGCGTCACCAGCACCGAGATCGCCTTCGTCTCCGACCGCGGCGGCAACAAGGAGATCTTCGTGATGAACGCCGACGGCAGCGACGCCCGCGCCGCCACGGCCAACCGCTCGATCAACAACTTCCCGTCCTGGTCGCGCGACGGCGACTCGATCCTCTACACCTCCTACCGCTTCCGCGACCGGCCTCTGATCTTCGTCTCCACTCGGAAGGGCCGGCCAGGTCGCGTGCTGGGGGGTCTGGGAGAAGAGCGCTCGCAGTACCGCGGGGTCTTCGGTCCCAACGGGCGCGTGGCGGTGGTGATGAGTGACGGCAACGCGCCCGACCTCTACAGCGCCACGCTCGAAGGCCGCAGCGTACGGCGCCTGACACGCAACCGGGCCATCGACGTCTCGCCCGCCTGGTCGCCGGACGGCAAGAGGATCGCCTTCGTCTCCGACCGCAGCGGCAACCCCAACCTCTACGTGATGAACGCCGACGGCAGCGGCACACGCCGCTTGACCTACGACGGCAACTACAACACCAACCCCACCTGGTCGCCCGACGGTCTGTGGATCGCCTACGAGACGCGCGTGAACAACCAGTTCGACGTCTGGCTGATCGACCCCGAGGGCGAGGTCAACGTGCCCCTGGTGACCCACCCGCGCAGCGACGAGGGCCCCAGCTGGTCGCCCAACTCGCGCAAGCTCGTGTTCAGCTCGACCCGGCGCGGGCTCGCAGATCTCTACGTCATCGATCGCGACGGATCGAACCTGCGCCGCATCACCGGCAGCAACGGAAACAACACGAGCCCCGCGTGGGGACCTTTCAAACAGTGACGACACGAGCCCCGCACGGGGCCGTTCGAGCCATGAAGACAGGTAAGGAGGCCTAACATGCTCAGGACCCCGGCCACCCGGTGTGCCAGCGTGCTGCTCGGCGGAGTCGCGCTCTTCGCGACGGCCTGCGCCACGCCGGCCGAGATGCGCAAGGTCAACAACCGCGTCACCGACCTCGAGCGCAGCCGCTCCGGCGGCGATGGCAGCCGCGGGCGGCTGGCCGACCTCGGCGCCCAGGTCGAGGCGCTGCAGATCGGCTTCGACGAGATGAACGGGCGGCTCGAGGTGATGGAGCGCCGCGTCGAGGACGCCCTGGAAGAGGCCCGGGCCGCGCGCAGCGAGCTGCACCAGGGCGCCGCTGCGGCACCGGGCGGCGCCTCCCCGCCGGGCGGAGAGCCCGAGGTGGCCGTTTCCGAGGAGGTCCAGCGCTACCGCGATGCCTACGCCAAGTGGCGCGAGGGGGACGCCGGGGCCTGTGTTGACCAGTTCGGTGAGTTCCTGCAAACTTATCCGGCTTCGGAATATGCCGACGACGCGACGTACTGGCTCGGCGATTGCTACTTCAAGCAGGGCAACTTCTCGGCCGCGGTGCTGCGTTTCGACGACGTCGCGAGGCAGTATCCAGAGGGGAATAAAGCGGCCGATGCGCTGTACCGACAAGGGGAGGCCCTGCTCCGGATGGGGCACGGCACGGCCGCGGGCAACGCCTTCGAAAAGGTGCTGCGCGACTACCCCGATTCGGCGCGCGCGCCCGAGGCGAAGCGACAACTCGATCTGCTCCAGGCCGGCTGAACGGAGAATCCGCGCGGCCGAGATCTGGAGCCAGCAAGGCGCCGCGGTCACCGCGGCCTGCAGGGGACAGCGTTGAACAAGCGGGATCTAACGCGCTTCCGGAAGCTGCTGCTCGAACAGAAGGACCAGCTGCTGGGGAACGCCAAGCGGACGCTCTCGGGCGACATCCACGTCGACCCCGACGACTTCCCCGACGAGATGGACATCGCCAGCTCCGAGGTCAGCCTGCAGTTCGCCGGCCGCCTGCGCGAGCGCGAGCAGGGCCTGCTCTCGAAGATCGACAACGCCCTGGCCAAGATCGAGTCGGGCGAGTACGGCGAGTGCATCATGTGCGGCGAGAACATCGGCGTGGCGCGACTCAAGGCGCGGCCGGTGGCCGAGCTCTGCATCGAATGCAAGTCCGAGCAGGAGAAGCTGGAGCGCCGGGCCGGATGACGCGGTCCGCGCCTCGTTTCGAGCGCCGGGCCGGATGAGGCCTTCCGCGCCGCGTCGAGGCCCGGACCGACCCGCGCGATGACCGCCCCCGGCCTGGTGCTGGGAATCGAGTCTTCGTGCGACGAGATGGCCGCCGCCGTCGTGCGCGATGGACGCGCGATCGCCTCGAGCTGCGTGCAGGGCCAGGACGACGTGCACCGCCCCTACGGCGGGGTGGTGCCCGAGCTGGCCAGCCGCGACCACGCCCGCACCGTTTCGCAGGTGGCGGCGCGCGCGCTGGCCGAGGCCGGCGTAGCGGCCGAAGAGCTGGACGGCGTGGCGGTGACGGCGGGGCCCGGGCTGGTGGGATCGCTGTTGGTGGGCCTCTCCTTCGGCAAGGCGCTGGCCTATCGCCTGGGCGTGCCCCTGGTGGGGGTGCACCACCTGGAGGGCCACCTGGCGGCGGCGGAGCTCTCGAACCCCGAGCTCGTGCCGCCCTACGTGGGCCTGGTGGTCTCGGGCGGGCACACCGCGCTCTACCGCATCGAGGCCGAGGGCCCGCCGCAGGCCCTGGGCGAGACCCGCGACGACGCCGTGGGCGAGGCCTTCGACAAGGTGGCGGCGCTGCTCTCGCTGGGGTTCCCGGGCGGGCCGGCGCTGTCGCGCGCCGCCGAGGACGGCGACCCGGGCGCCTACGACTTCCCGCGTCCGCTGCTCGACCGGCCGGGCTTCGACTTCTCGTACAGCGGGCTCAAGACCGCCGTCGCCCTCGAGGTCGAGCGGCGCCGCGCCGAGGGACCGCTCACGCCGCGGGTCCGCAGCGACCTGGCTGCCTCCTTCGAGGCGGCGGCCGTGGAGGTGCTGGTGGCGCGCGCGCGGCGCGCCGTGGCCCACACGGGCCTCGATCGCGTCGCCGTGGTCGGCGGCGTCGCGGCCAACCGGCGGCTGCGCGTCGAGCTCGCCGCCGCCGGCGAGCGCGACGGCTTTCGCGCCGTGTTTCCGCCCCGCGAGCTCTGCACCGACAACGCCGCCATGATCGCGGCCGCCGGTGCCCGCCAGATCGCCCGCGGCGCCCACCACGGCTTCGCCCTCAATTCCTTCTCGCGGGTGCCGCTGGGCGACGCCCCCTGGACGGGGAGCGCGTCGGGCGGGTGACGCCTACCGAGGTGCGCGCGCTGCTGGAGCGCTTCGGTCTCGCGCCCAGCCGCGAGCGCGGCCAGAACTTCCTGGTCGATGCCGAGGTCGCCGCCGCGCTGGCCGAAGCCACCGGAGTCGGCACGGGCGATTCGGTGATCGAGATCGGCACGGGCCTGGGCATCCTGACCCGCGCCCTGGCCGCGCGTGGGGCCCGCGTGTTGGGCGTCGAGGTCGACGCCGGCCTGGTGCGCGCCCTGCGCGGCGCATCGCTGCTGCCCGACGGTGCCGAGCTGCGCCACGCCGACGCCCTCGAGCTCGACTGGCCGGCGCTGGTGCGCGAGCGCGGCGCGACCCACGTCGTCGGGAACCTCCCCTACTCGATCTCGTCGCCGCTCCTGCGGCAGCTGCTCGACCTGCGCGGCGCTCTGCGCGGCTGGTCGGTGATGATCCAGCGCGACGTGGCCGAGCGGCTGCTCGCCGGACCGGGCAGCAAGAGCTACGGCTCGCTCTCGGTGCTGCACCAGCTCTGTGTGGGGGTGCACAAGGTGCGCGACCTCTCGCCGGAGCTCTTCTTTCCGGTGCCGCGGGTGCGCTCTACGTTCCTGCGCATGCAGCCCCGCGCCGACGCGCCCGCGCTGCCCGGCGGCCTCTCCGGGGTCGAGCGGGTGGTGCGGGCCGCCTTCGGCCAGCGCCGCAAGACCCTGGCCAACGCCTTGGCCGGCGCCGGTCTCGGTGGGCCCGAGGGCGAGCCCGCGGCGGCGCTCTGCGTCCGGGCCGGGCTCGACCCGCGGGCCCGGGCCGAGTCCCTGCCCCCCGAGGCCTTCGCCGCTCTCGCGGCGGCGGTGGTGGGGGAGGGCGGGTGAGCGCGTTCGGTGCGACGGCGGGGCGGGGAGGGTGAGCCCGGGCGAGCAGCTCGATGCCCTGCTGGTGCTGGCGCGCGAGCTCGAGCTCGAGGTGCGCCCCCTCGGGCGTGGCGGCGAGGCGCCCCAGACCAGCGGCGTGTGCCGCCTGCGCGACCGGGTCTTCGTCATGCTGGCGCCCGACGATCCCCCCGAGCGCCGCGTCGAGGTGCTGGCGGCCGCCCTGCGCGAGAACCGCGCGGAAGCCTGCGAATCCCGCTATCTGCAGCCGGCGCTGCGGGCCTTGCTGGAGCCTTGACCGGGCCCCGGGCGGAATCGATCAACCCGGCTTGACCTCGAGTCATCCGGGCGCCTATCCTCCCCTCGACTCGGAGAGGAATCGCAGGTCGCGATCCTCATCGACGAGTCGCAACCCCCGTCCCGAGCGTCCCAGCGCCGGGAAGATCAAAGACGCAGCCTCGCCAAGCCCAGAGCACGCTCGGATCCCTAGGGACCGAGACGGGGGCAAGCAGCAGGCAAACTCGCGCAAGCCCCGTGCGTCGCGCGAGCACCGGCCAACGCTCCCGGATCACGTCGTGATTTCCGTCCGGCCACGTCCGGGCTCTCCCGGCGAGACCGCCTTCGTTCTTTCCAGGTGTGGGTTTCTCGGGCCGGCCGCCCCCGCGGGCGGACCCGGAGGGACCCCATGTCCACCGTCACCCTCGAGGCGTCGCGCGAGCGCCGCGTCACCGCTCCGTCGCTCATGCGGCGCAAGCAGCGCGGCGAGCCCATCGCCATGCTCACCGCCTACGACTCCACCTTTGCCCGCATCTTCGACACCGCGGGCATCGACGTGCTGCTCGTCGGCGACTCCCTCGGCAACGTCGTGCAGGGCCTCGACACCACCCTGCCCGTGACCCTGGACGAGACGATCTACCACACCAAGATGGTGGCCCGTGCCGCGCGCCGGGCCCTGGTGGTGGCCGATCTGCCCTTCGGCAGCTTCCAGGTGTCCTCGGAGGAGGCGGTCCGCAACGCGGTGCGCTGCCTGAAGGAGGGCGGCGCCCACGCCGTGAAGCTCGAGGGCGGTCGCGCCGTGGCCGCCACCATCGAGCGCATCGTGGCGGCCGAGATCCCGGTGATGGGCCACGTCGGGCTGACGCCCCAGGCGGTGCACCGCATGGGCGGCCACCGGGTGCAGGGGCGCGGCGAGGCCGGCGCCCAGCGCGTGCTCGAGGACGCCCTGGCCGTGCAGGAGGCCGGCGCCTTCGCGGTGGTGCTCGAGGGCATGCCCGCCGCCCTGGCCACCGAGATCACCCGGGCGCTCGAGATCCCCACCATCGGCATCGGCGCCGGCGTCGACTGCGACGGTCAGGTGCTGGTGATGCACGACATGCTCGGCCTCTCCGACTGGACGCCGAGCTTCGTGAAGCAGTTCGCGGCCCTCGGCGTCACCGCCGCCCAGGCCGCGCGCCGCTTCGCCGAAGAGGTGGGCGAGCGCAAGTTCCCCGACGCCGAACACTCCTACCGGTAGGCGGGGGAAGGCCATGCAACGCATCGACTCGCTCCAGGCCCTGCGCGCCCGGCTCCGCCCGCTGCGGGCGGCCGGCGAGCGCATCGCACTGGTGCCCACGATGGGCGCACTCCACGTGGGGCACCTCTCGCTGGTCAAGGAGGCCCGCGAGCGCGCCGACCGGGTGGTGGTTTCGATCTTCGTGAACCCCACCCAGTTCAACGACTCCACCGATCTCGAGAGCTACCCGCGCACCCTGGAGGCCGACCTCCAGGCCTGCCGCGACGCCGGCGTCGACTTCGTCTTCTGCCCCAGCGCCGCCGAGATCTACCCCGACGGTGACGACACCGCCGTCGAGGTCGGGAGGCTCTCGGAGCCGCTCTGCGGCCGCAGTCGGCCCGGTCACTTCCGCGGCGTCGCGACCGTGGTGACGAAGCTCCTAATCGCCGTGGCGCCCCAGGTGGCGGTCTTCGGCGAGAAGGACTTCCAGCAGCTGGCAGTGATCCGTCGCCTGGCCCGCGACCTGCTGCTGGACGTCGAGATCGTGGGGGGCCAGACGCTGCGCGAGCCCGACGGGCTGGCCATGTCGAGCCGCAACCAGAACCTCGACCCCGAGGCCCGGGCCCAGGCCGTGGTGCTGGTGCGGGCGCTGGACGCCGCCGAGGCGGCCGTCGCCGGCGGTGAGCGCAGGGCGGCGGCCCTGCTCGAACGTGTGCGTGCCGAGATCGCCCGCGCCCCCCGCGCCGAGATCGACTACGCCGAGCTCTGCGATCCCGACTGTCTCGAGCCCGCTCCCGAGCGGCTCGTGGCGCCCACCCTGCTCGCCCTGGCCGTCCACATGCGCCCCGCCGCAGGCGGCCCGGGCCAGACCGTTCGTTTGATCGACAACCGCGTCCTGCCCGTGCAGGCGCAGACGCGAGGAGACCACCCCTCATGATTCGCACCATGCTCAAGAGCAAGATCCACCGCGCCACCGTCACCGAGGCCAACATCGAGTACGAGGGCAGCATCACCCTCGATCCGATCCTGATGGAAGCCGCCGACCTGCTCCACTACGAGCAGGTGGACGTGCTCGACATCACCAACGGCAGCCGGCTCCAGACCTACGTGATCGAGGGCGAGCGCGGCAGCGGCGAGATCTGCGTCAACGGCGCGGCCGCCCACCTGGTGAAGCCCCACGACCTGGTGATCATCTGCAGCTACGTGCAGCTCGAAGACGCCGCGTGCCGCGACTTCGAGGGCATCCGGGTCTTCGTCGACCGCAAGAACGAGATCCGCGACATCGCCGGTCCCTCGCCCGCAGCCGTCTGATCCGAGCCGCCTGCTCGCCGCCTGCAGCGCCTGATCGCATGGGCCGGGTCGCGGCTACTCTCCCGCTGTGGCCAAGGCGAAGAAGGACAAGGGCGCGGCGTCGGACGTGATCGCGACCAACCGGCGCGCGCGCTTCGACTACGAGATCGTCGACACCTTCGAGGCGGGCATCGCCCTGCTCGGCCCCGAGGTGAAGTCGCTGCGCGCGGGCCGCGCCAACCTGGGCGACGCCTACGCCACCATCCGCAAGGGACGGCTGTGGCTGGTGAACCTGCACATCTCGCCCTATGCCCAGGCCGGCCGCGCCAACCCCGAGCCCACCCGCGACCGGGCGCTGCTGATGCACCGCCAGGAGATCCGCCGCCTGGGCAGCAAGCTGGCCGAGCGCGGCTTCACCCTGGTGCCGCTGCGGCTCTACTGGAAGAGCGGCCGAGCCAAGATCGAGCTGGCCCTGGCGCGGGGCAAACGGCGCCACGACAAGCGCGAGAGCATCCGCCGCCGCGAGAGCGACCGCGAGCTGGCGCGGGCCACGCGGGCCCGGGGCCGCCGTTGAGCCCGGCTGGCCCCGAGGGGGGCGCAGCGTCGGGGGCACCCAGCCACTACGCTCGAAAGCGCGTGATTCGAAGGAGTGAAGCGTGCACCAGGTGATGAGGGGAGTCCGGGTCCTCGAAGTGGCCGAGTACACCTTCGTGCCCTCGGCCGGGGCGGTGCTGGCCGACTGGGGCGCCGACGTCGTGAAGGTCGAGCACCCCACCCGGGGCGACTCCCAGCGCGGCCTCTTGGCAGTGGGCGGCCAGACCAACACGGGCCAGATCAACTTCCTGATGGAGCACGCCAACCGCGGCAAGCGCAGCATCGGCATCGACATCAAGTCGCCCGACGGCCGGGCGCTGCTCTACGAGCTGGCGAAGGACTCCGACGTCTTCCTCACCAGCTTCCGCCCCGATGCGCGCCAGCGTCTCGAGATCGACGTCGAGCACATCCGGGCGGTGAACCCGAAGATCATCTACGCGCGCGGCAGCGCCTATGGGGTGCGCGGCCCCGAGGCGGGCAAGGGCGGCTACGACTCGACGGGCTTCTGGGCCCGCGCCGGCAGCGGCATGGGCGCGATGCGTCCTCACGATCCCGATCCGCCGCCGCCGCCGGGTCCCGCCTATGGCGACTCGATGGGCGGCATGACCATCGCCGGCGGCATCGCGGGGGCGCTCTTCTCACGGGAGCGCACCGGCGAGGCCGCGGTGGTCGACATCTCGCTGCTCTCCACCGGGGTCTGGGCCATGGGCTGCGGCCTCACCGCCGCCATGCTCGCCGTGGACGGCAAGTTCAAGCCCCCCACCAAGGCCGCTTTCCTCAACCCACTGGTGGGCACCTACGCCGCGAGCAACGGCTTCATCATGCTGACCATGCTCCAGGGCTTCGCCTACTGGGAAGACCTGTGCCGCCACCTGGGACACGAAGAGTGGATCGCCGACCCGCGCTTCGCCGACGCCGAGACCTGGGGCGAGAACGCCGAAGCGGTGCGCGAAGTGCTCTCGGCGGTCTTCGCCGAGGCCACGGTCGAGGAGTGGCGCGAGCGGCTGGCCACCCTCGAGGGCCAGTGGGCGCCGCACCAGAACCTCCTGATGCTGCAGTCCGACCCCCAGGTGCTGGCCAACGACTTCGTGCGCGAGGTGGACGCCGGCGACGGCAGCCGCTTCAAGCTGGTCTCGAGCCCGGTGCAGTTCGACGAGACGCCGCCCGAGCTGCGCAAGGGCCCCGAGACCGGGCAGCACACCGAGGAGATCCTGCTCGAGCGCGGCCTCCCCTGGGAGCGCATCGCCGAGCTGAAGAAGTCCGGGGCGATCAACTGAGTCGGCCGCCCCGCCGTGGGCGCGCCTAGGGGAAGACCCCGCGCCGCCGCTTGGCCTCCTTGACGCGGTCGATGCCGCGCATCAGGGCCGCCGTGCGCAGGTCGACCTTCTCGTGCTCGGAGACCGCCATCACCTCGCGGAAGGCGCGCTGCATCAGGTCGATCAGCCGGGTGTTGACCTCTTCTTCGCTCCAGAAGAACTGCTGCAGACCCTGCACCCACTCGAAGTAGGACACGGTGACGCCGCCGGCGTTCGCCAGGATGTCGGGCACGACGGTGATGCCGCGCTCGCAGAGCACCGAGTCGGCCTCGAGGCTGGTGGGGCCATTGGCGCCCTCGACCAGGATCTTGCAGGCGATGCGGTCGGCGTTGGTCTCGGTGATCTGGTTCTGCACCGCGGCGGGGATCAGGATCTCGCAGGGCAGCTCGAGCAGGCCGCTGTTGCTCACCGCCTCGGCGTCGGGGTAGCCCTCGAGGAAGCGGTGCTCGGCGATCCAGGCGTCGAGGGCCGGCAGGTCGAGGCCCTTGGGGTCGTACACGCCGCCCTTGGCGTCGGAGACCGCGATCACGCGCGCGCCCAGGTGGGAGGCGATCTGGGCGGCGGCGTGCCCCACGTTGCCGTAGCCCTGCACCACCACCCTCGAGCCCTCGAGCGCCATGCCCAGGTGGCGGCAGGCCTCGACGGCGCAGGCCACCACGCCGCGGCCGGTGGCCTCGGCCCGCCCCTCGGATCCCCCCAGCTCGACGGGCTTGCCGGTGACCACGCCCGGCACCGCGAAGCCCTTCTGCTGCGAGTAGGTGTCGAGGATCCAGGCCATCACCTGCATGTCGGTGCCCAGGTCGGGCGCGGGGATGTCGCGCTCGGGCCCGATCACCTCGATGATCTCGGAGGTGTAGCGCCGGGTGATGCGCTGCAGCTCCGACTTCGAGAGATTGGTGGGGTCGATGCGCACACCGCCCTTGGCGCCGCCGAAGGGCAGGTTCATGATCGCGCACTTCCAGGTCATCCAGATCGAGAGCGCGGTCACCTCGCCCAGGCTGACGTCGGGCGCATAGCGCACGCCCCCCTTGGTGGGCCCCATCGTGAGCAGGTGCTGCACCCGGTAGCCCACCACCGTCTCGACGGTGCGGTAGTCGTCGCGTCGGAAGGGGAATGAGACGACCTGGGCGCGCTGGGGGTGGCGCAGCCGCTCCCAGAGGTTGTCGTCGAGGCCCATCAGCTCGGCGGCGGCGTCGAGCTGCGCAATGGCGAGCCGGTACATGGGGGTGTCCCACTCGTAGGGATCGATGGGCTCGAGCGCGCTGGGCCTCTCGGCGTCTGCCACGGCCGGCCTAGCGCAGCAAGTCGGGGGCCAGGGCTTCGACCATCTCGCGCAGCCCCTGCTTCCACGGCACCTCGGCGGGCCCCACCAGCTCGCGCATG
>Ga0224508_10003230_pt1 | contig 13514 bp, 14 predicted proteins | sample SF_Jan12_sed_USG_4_FD_170157 | JGI IMG/M metagenome (GOLD analysis project Ga0224508, IMG submission 170157) | Sediment microbial communities from San Francisco Bay, California, United States - SF_Jan12_sed_USGS_21 | ecosystem: Environmental > Aquatic > Marine > Sediment | place: USA...
GGGGCGAACGATGACCACTGGGCATGCGCCGTGATGGGCGATCTGTTGACTGACCGACCCGAGCAGCAACCCACGGAACCCGCCCCTCCCCCGCGAGCCGACGACCAACATGTCGGCGTCTTCGGCCGCCCGGATGAGCGCGTCGGCGGGACGGCCCTCGACGAGCGTGCGGCGAACCTCGACCTCGATCGGACCCATCTCGTCGAGCACCTCGGTGACGACCTGGTCCTGCATACGTTCCACCTCACCCCTCAGATCGCCCAAGTCGAACGGCACGTAGTTGACATCGGGGGCGACCGGCACCCGGTTGGAGGCATACGCAGTGACGACCTCGACGATGGCGTGTCTGTACCTGGCCTCACAGAGTGCCCAGCGCAGCGCGGCCTTGGCGCCTCCGGACCCCTCCATCCCGACCACGATTCGACGTTCGCGACTGCTCATGGCGACATCGTAGAACAGCTGTGCCCTACGTCACTCCCAGACCGCGACGATTTCCCCGCCGAACAGCACTCCCTCACGATGGGCTGCGACCGGCGGCACGCGACCCATGGTCAGTTGCGGGGAACCTCGGTCCAGGGAATGTCCTTGTCGACCCGGATGTCGCCGGGAAGGCCGAGCACCCGTTCACCCAGGATGTTCCGCATGACCTCGGACGTGCCGCCCTCGATCGAGTTGGCCCGCGACCGGAGGAACGACTTCTTGTTGTCGATGGTGTACATGGCCGCGTTCTCGGCGCGTTCGAGTGGATATCCCGCCTCGAAGATCATGCCGTCGGCGCCATGGAGGTCGAGCACGGCCTCGAAGATGTCCTTGTTGAGCTCGGCCGACATGAGCTTGCCGACCGAACCTTCCGGCCCCGGCACGCCGACTTGGGCCGCAACCCTGGCGCGGGCGGTCGTGAGACGAAGAACCTCGGCCTTCACCCACAGGTCGGCCACACGGTCGCGCCACACCGTGTACTCGGGCGAGTCGGCCGGCGGCTGGTTCTTCTCCCACACGTCGGTGAGCAACGCGATCGCACCGCCGCCTCGGGGTGAACCGCCCCCGCCGAGCGCGACCCGTTCGTTCATCAGCGTGGTGATCGCCACTCGCCAGCCGTCGCCTCGCTCGCCCAGACGCATCGAGTCGGGGATGCGGACATCGGTCATGAAGACCTCGTTGAACTCGGCCTCACCCGTGATCTGGTACAGCGGACGAGTCTCGACCCCGTCGGCGTGCATGTCGATCACGAAGTACGACAGGCCCTTGTGCTTGGGTTGGTCGGGGTCGGTCCGGGCGACGAGCATGCCCCATCGCGACCGGTGCGCCAGCGTTGTCCAGACCTTCTGCCCGTTGACGATCCACTCGTCGCCGTCGAGCTCGGCCTTGGACGCCAGGCCGGCGACGTCTGAGCCGGCACCCGGCTCGCTGAAGAGCTGGCACCAGATCTCCTCACCGGTGAAGCAGGGGCGGAGGAAGCGTTCGTGCATCTCATCGGTGCCGTGGGTGAGTACGGTCGGCATGCCCATGCCGATGCCGATCGGATTCACGGCCAGATCGTGGTAGGAGTGCGGCGAGCTGCGGAGCTCGTCGGCGACGACGCCCTGCATCTTCGGGCTGAGCCCGAGGCCACCCTTCCCCTCCGGGAAGTGCACGACTGCTAGCCCGGCGTCGAACTGCGCACCTCGAAAGGCGAACATGTCGGCGTCGTCGGGCATGCCCGCGAGAAACGCCCGCACTCGGGTTCGCAGCTCGTCTTCGGTGATCTCGGCCATTCGATGCGCTCCTGCCGGGCTCTCGCACGGGCTATCCCGCGGGCTCGTTCGACACGTCGACCCTACTGGCAGTCGAGGTGTCACTGGAACTCGGCCGCCGGCCGACCGTCAGTCCTTGAGCGCGACGGCGTTCGGGGTGACGTTCATCTTCGGTTCGTACTCGGCCGGGTCGACCCGACGGGCCTCACCGCCGACCGTTGCCCGCAACTGATCGCGGCATGCGGTGCAGGGGCCGTAGTACTCCTCGACCACCTCGGCTCGACAACGCGGGCAACTGAACGGGTCCATGGCCACAACACTGCCACGTGTGCGCCCGGTCAGGCAGCCTCGTCGACCTCGGAGCGGAATGCAGCGGCCATCGACTCGACCGCGGCGCGCTGGGCCGGCGTCAGATCGGTCGGGACTTCGATGACCACCGTGGCGAGGAGGTCGCTCCCGGCGACGCCGCGACCACGGATACGCATCGTCTGTCCCGATGAGGTGCCGGCCGGCACCTTGAGCGTGACCGGGTCGCCGTCGTAGGTCGCCACCGGGACCGTGCCGCCCAACACCGCGGTCGCGTACGGGATGGGAACTTCGATCGTGAGGTGTCTGCCACTGCGCCCGTAGACAGGGTGGGGCTCGACCGAGACGACGAGGTAGAGGTCGCCGGCGGGGCCGCCGTCGATGCCGGGGGCGCCCTGGCCGGCGAGTCGGATCCGTTGGCCGGCGCGGACCCCGGGCGGGATGCGCCCGTTCACACTGCGGCCATCGACGACGAGCGTCCGGGTCGTGCCCCGCATGGCCTCGTCGAAGTCGAGCGAGAGCGACGCTTCGATGTCGGAGCCCCGCCGCGGCACGGGCCGGCCGTACGCCGACCCGCCGCCGGCGAAGCCCGAGCCGAACAGTCCGCCGAGCAGATCACCGATGTCGCCGACGAAGACCTGCTCGCCGGCGGGACCGAACCCGGAACCGGTGAACGTCGAACCGCGGAACGTATCGCCGTCGAATCCGGGACCGACCATGGCGCGGAACTCGTCGTATTCGGCCCGTTTCTCGGCATCTCCCAGCACTTCGTAGGCTGCCGTGATGCCCTTGAACCGCTCCTCGGCGGCGGTGTCGTCGGGGTTCACGTCGGGATGGTTCTCCCGGGCGAGTCGCTTGTAGGCCTTGGCGATCTCGTCGGCCGAGGCATCGATGGCGACACCGAGCACCTCGTACAGGTCGGTGTTCATCAGGTTGTCGTTCACGATTCCCTCCTCGGCGTCACTCGTCGATCCGGTGTTCGAGCTCCTACAACGAGGCCGCGGCCCCGTTTCTTCCCACCGTTCCGCGACGTCGGTGGGTTGCCAACACGGCGCGAGTATGGTCAGCCACGATGGCTGGAGCCGACGAAGCCGAGCTGAGCTGGGCCATGAGCCCGACGCTGCGACGGCCGATCGTGGTCGTCGCGCTGCAGGGGCTGTTCGACGCAGCCGAGGCCGCGACCGCGGCCGTCCAGCGTCTCGCTCGCCGCCACGATGCCTTCGAGATCGCGCGAATCGACCCGGAGAACTTCTTCGACTTCACCCAGGAACGACCGAGCGTACGCTTCGACGACGATGGCGATCGGGTCCTCGAGTGGCCCGAGAACGCCTTCATGGCGGCCGCGATCGACGCCCACGACCGCGATCTCGTCCTGTTGGCCGGCGTCGAACCCCACCTGCGGTGGCGGACCTTCAGCGAGCAGGTGCTCACCGTCGTCCGACGCACGAACGCCGACATGGTCGTCACCCTCGGCGCGATGGCGGGGCTCGCCCCCCACACCCGCACGCTCGGTGTGGTCGGCAGTTCGACCAACGACGTGCTCGCGGGGCGGCTCGGCCTCGGCAAACCCAGCTACCAGGGCCCCACCGGGCTGGTCGGCGCGCTCCACGACCTGCTCGACCGGGCCGAGGTGCCGGTCATCTCGCTGCGAGTCTCGGTGCCTCACTACGTGCCGGGGCCACCCAACCCCGAGGCCACCCGCTCGTTGCTGTCGAGGTTCGAGCTCGTCACCGGCATCGAGAGTGGTCACAGCGACCTCGACCGCGCCGCGAAGGACTGGCGGACCCGCATCGACGCGGCGGTCGAGGGCGACGATGAGATGCGCACCTATGTCCGCCAGCTCGAAGCCCAGGTCGACGAGGATGCCGACGAGCTCTTGCCGTCGGGCGACGACCTCGCAGCCCAGCTCGAGGCGTTCTTGCGCGAACACGGTCCGGCCGACTGAGTCGCCCGACTGTCGGCGCCGCGCGCCGGCCCGAGCTCAGTCGAGCAGGTCCGGCTGTTCGTGCACGATCTCGTCGTAGAGCGTCTGGAAGCTCAACCAGCCGGCGAAACGCAAGCCGACGACATCGCGCGTGGCCGCCGCAACGTCGTGATCGATGACCCGGTAGGGCTTGTTCGTCGCGTCGAGGAGCAACTGGTCGTGGCACATCTTCTCGCCGAGCAGGAACCAGAAGACGGCCTCGTCGACCGTTTCGCCGACCGTGAGCAGGCCGTGGTTCTCGAGAATCGCGAGCTTGTTGCCCTCGCGGCACGGCGTGGGCGTGGCGAGCGCCTCGGCGATGCGGTCGCCTTCCTCCTCGGCCAACACGACGCCGGAGAAATCGGTGAAGAGCACCTGGCTCTCGTAGAACGAGCAGGCGTCCTGGCTGGTCATCTCGATGAGTCGGCTGGTGGCCGAGAACGGCCGGCCGTAGGTGCTGTGACTGTGACAGGCGCCGTTGAGCGTGGGATGGGCGCTGTGGATCCGTGAGTGAATGGCGAACGCTGCCGCGTTGATGGTGCGATCGCCTTCGACGATGTCGCCGGCGTGATTCACGAGTATGAGGTCGGACACCGTCATGCGCGAGAAGGGCACGACGAACGGGTTCACCCAGAAGTGATCGGTCAGCTCCGGATCGCGAACCGTGATGTGACCCGCAGGACCGGTCGTGAGGGCTCGCTTGGCCAGGAGTCGGAAGCCTGCGGCGAGCCGTTCCTTGCGATGCCGACGTTCGGCCTCGATCGTGTCGAAGGTGGGCGGAACCATCCCCCGGAGGGCATCCTCGAACCCTGCCAGCGCCTCGAGATCTTCGGTCGTGTCGGTCATGGTTGTCGCTCCTCGTGGGCTGGTGGCAGCGTAGTCGGCTGCTCAGAACGCCAACACGTCGTAGCCGACCCCTCGCAGGGCGATCGCGGCCGCCCCGATGAGCGGCGCGTCGGCACCGAGCCCGGCCGGCACGATCCGTGTCCCCCGACTGTGGCCGAGCCGGCAGAGGGTCGTCGATCGTCTCCTGTGCGGTGTTGAAGAACGGTTTGCCGTAGCCGAGCGCCACCGATCCGGCGACGACCGCGAGCTGGAGGTCGAGCAGGTTCGCGACCGAGGCGACCGCTCGACCGACGAGCATCCCGGTCCGGCGCCGGACGGCGAGAGGCGCCTCGGCGGCGGGTCTCCCGGTCATCGCCGCGATGGCCGTGCCCGACGCCTGACCTTCCAGACCGCCACGGGTGCCGGTGGCATCGGGCGCACCGTCGGGTTCGACGATCACGTGGCCGATGTGGCCCGCGTTGCCATCAGCACCGTCGAGCAGGCGACCCTCAAGCACGATGCCGCCGCCGATTCCGGTCGACACGACCATGCCGATGAAGTTCGCGACTCCGACGGCAGCTTCCCTCCATCCCTCGGCGAGCGCGAGCGCCTTCGCGTCGTTGTCGAGGTGGGCGGGAACGCCGAGCTCGTCACCGAGTCGATCTCGCAGCGGGAAGTCTCGCCACGCGGGGATGTTCAGCGGCGACACGAGACGTTGACGATCTCGGCTCGGGCCGCCGCAACCGATGCCGCACGCGGCGACCTCGGTCCTGCCCCGAACCTCGACCGCTAGTCGCAGGACGACGTCGAACAGGTCGTCGGCGCCCAGGTCAGGGTCGGTCGGCACTTGGTGCCGTTCCACGATCGAACCGTCGGCTGTGACGATCGCCGCTGCGAGCTTCGTGCCGCCGACGTCGATGGCGAGAACCGGTCGGTCACCCGTCACAACCGCCGCGCCTTCCTGCGATCAGGCGCTGAAGCGTGTTCGTGCGTCCTTGCTCCGTTCGAGCAGGTACGCAGGGATCGCCACGCCGTTGACCGATGCACTCTCGCCGGCCGATGCCGCCGCGATCTCGCCGTCGGCCGCGTCGTCGACGACATCGGTGCTGTCGGCCTGCTCGGCCAGCCGGGCGCGCTCGTGCCGGTAGGTCTCCCACTCCTTCGCCCGCACGAGCTTCGCCTGGTCGATCGAGCCCAGCTCGACGCCGTTGTCGAAGTGCACCCAGTACCGGATCCAGCTGAAGCCGTTCACGAGCATGACCCGGCCGCCGGTCCCCTCGGGCACGCGCGGAAGATCTTCGGTGGCGACGACTTTCTCGCGGCGGCGGAACGGGGCTCGTGTGATCGTCATGGATCTCGTGGGTCGACGGGCAGGGGGAACGCCTCGACGGTAGCCGGACCGCGGCCCGGATCGGAACCCGTTCGCCCCACCCTCATGTCGTGGGTTCGCCGGCGGGATCGGCGAGCGCGTGCAGCCGCCCGGATCGGGTGCCCACGTAGATCGCACCGTCCCACACCGCAGGAGTGGACTCGATGCAGCCGCCGATGGCCACCGACCACAGCTCCGGAGGGTCGATGGTCGTGTCGCTCAGGTCGTATGCGTGCAGGACACCGCTGCAATCGCCCTGCAACAGCACCGCGTCGACTATGACCTGCGACCCCCACAGGGGCCCCGGAAGCTGTTTCTCCCAGCGGATCTCGCCCGTCTCGCGGTCGACGCCGATGAGTCGGCCGCCGTCGGTCGACGCGACCACGACATCGTCGTGGATCGCAGGGGTCGCCCAGAATCCCGCGGGCACCGTGCCGCGATCGTCGATCGACCAGACGATCGGGTCGTCGGGCCGGGTGGGGTCGAGCTTGACGAGCTGGCCGACCTCTGCGGATCGAGCGAGACGACGCTCGTACTCGACGGCGACATAGAGCATGCCGTCGTCGTCGATCACGATGCTGGCGTCGATGTCGTCGCCGGCCCACCACCGAAACGTCCGTTCCGGAACCGCGCCGTCGGCGAGACCGGTGATGTCCCAGCCCTGCACCAGCCCGCCGGAGTTGGCGAACCAGAGGGTGTTGCCGCTGATCGCGACCGAATTCTCGATCGAGACGTTGCCGCCGACCGCGGCGGTCAGCTCGTCGTCCCAGCCCGGCGCGGCGAAGACCAGCTCGGGGTCGACCGTGACGAGGCCGTTCTCGTCGTAGGCGCGGTTGAGCTTGACGATGTGGATGTTCGAGTTCTCACCGCCCTCGAACAGGTAGTCGTCGATGACGAGCGGCGCCCCGTCCCAGTCGTCGTTCCAGCGTCGGGGCTCGATCGATCGGGCATCGAGCCGCCACAGCTCCTCGAACTTCTCGGGCCGATCGAAGGCGAGCGCGCGCAGGAAGTTGTCACGGGATCCGGTGTAGATGAGCGGGTAGCCGTCGGGGTCGACGGTGACCGAACCCTTGATGAGGTCACCCGTGACGAAGTCGGCGAGCTGGCGCTCGCCGGTGTCGGCATCGAGGAGGTGCACGGCCCGGTCGTAGCCGCCGAACGAGAGCAGCGTCCGGCCGTCTTGTTCCCACACGGCGGGCTGCCCGGTCCAGCCGGTGCCGCACCAGTTGGTGGTCTCGGAGCCCACCGTCGAGTTCGAACACATCAGGCCATCGGGGAAGCTCCACACGATCTCGGGGCTCAGGGGGACCGGGCCCGCGCCGTAGTAGGACCTTGTCGGCGAGCCGCGAAATGTCAGCAGACCCTCGACCGTCTCTCCCCACGGATCGCCCGACGACGCCGGGTCGACCCACCCGTCGTATGGCACGGGGGTGGGTGTTGGCGTGGGAGGTGGCGTGGGCGTCGGGGTCGGAGCCGGTGTCGGCGTCGGCGGCACCACCGGAGTCGGAGTCGGCGCCTCGAACGCGAGCAGGTCGGGGGCCGCGTCGTCGCCGGCCGGAGCTGCCGCGAACGTCACGACGGCACCGATCGCCGTTGCGACGAGAATCGACCCGATGACCAGCCGTGCAACCATCTCAGCGAGTGTCGCGGACCGGGTCGGCGTCGCGGCATCGCCGCGACGGATCGCTCGTTGGAGGTCCAGGGCGCCACATGGAGCTCAGCGCCAACGGGTCAGTCGATGTGCGCGGCCCGGAAGGCTCGACTGAGAAGCGGTGTGGACTCGTCCACCCGGAGCGGTTCGGGCGTGCGGTCGTCGTCGTGGGGATCGTGGGACTCGTCGTCGGACCACAGCGTCGGGCGCTCGACCACCGGCTCGTCGGCCTCGGCTTCGTCGGCCTCGGCTTCGGCTTCGTCGGCCTCGGGCGCTCGGGCTTCGAGCTCGTCGGCTTCGGGTTCGTCGGCGTGGGGTTCATCAACCTCGGGCGCTCGGGCCTCGGGTTCATCGGCGAGGCGAAGCGTGCGAACGGCGCGGGGGGCCGCCGCGGCCCGGGATGCAGGAGCGAGCCGGTTGCCCGGTACCCGCTCGTCGGTCAGTGTCCATCCGTTCGGCACGGTGACCCGGTTGGCATGGCTCACGCACAAGCTGATGGCGGCTGTTCGGGTGTCGTCGTCGATGTCGCGCAACCACGCATCGGCCGCTCGGGGGTCGAACAACAAGAACACCGTTGCGGCGCCCTCGCAACCGATCCGGTCACACAAGCTCCGGTCCGACGCCACAGTCATGCGCTCAACGCTACCCGCAGGCCCCATCATCGAGGCGGATGGGCGTTCCAGCGACGGCGGAGGAGTCGCGACCCGAACCTCGTTCGCAGAGTGGTGCACAATGATGACGCCCAGACACTCGCCGTCCGCCCTTGGAGGCATCATCACCGACTGGACATCCATCGACACCTTCGCCAGACAGCTCGATCTCTGCGCACTCGGCCCCGACGAGCACGCCGTCGTCCTGAGCGAGGCGGCGAGCGATCCGGAACTGGTGGAGACGGCGCTGCTCGCGACCGCCCGACTCGGCGCCATGGCCATCGGGGTCACTCTCGCCGATCACGCTTCCGCGGCCCGATCGGCACTCGCGATCGCGCCGGTCGTCGCCGCGCTGCGCGCCGCCGACCTGGTGATCGACCTGTCGACAGCCGGCCTCGACGACGATCCGGCCGCCGGCGAGCTGCTCGGCGATCACACGCGGGTCCTCGCGGCCGGTGGTCTCACCCTCTACCAGCTCCGTCGACTCGTTCCCCACCAGGGGCTCGGCCGGCGCGTCCAGCGTGCCCTCGCCCGAGTGTCCACGGCGTCGGTGCTGCGGCTCTCCTGCGAGGCCGGTACCGACCTCTCGATCGACCTCGACGAGGCGGAACGCAGCGGCACGTCCGGTGTCGCGGCCACGTCGGGCGACATGGCCCGATGGCCGGGCGGCCTGGTCACGATCGCTCCCGCGGCATCGACCGTGAGCGGCACGTTGGTGCTGATGCCGCGCGACCTCTACCTCGCGCTCGGCGAGTACGTCAGATCGCCGGTGACCATAACGATCGAGAACGATCACGTCGCCGATGTGAGCGGCAATGCGGGCGACGCCGATCTGCTGCGCTCGATGCTGGGCGCCGCCGGAACCACGGCCGGCTACGGATTCGCATCGATCGCGTTCGGGATGAACCAGATGATCGGCGCGAGCCCCCACGATCGCGCCGGCGGCACCCGGATGCACCACCGCGATGCGAGCCTCGCGGCCGGCGTGGTCACCGTGACCTTCGGCGCGAACTCGATCGCGGGCCGACCGGGGGCCGAACGGGTCGGGCTCGCACTACGCCGCCGAACCGTCGAGATCGACGACCAGCCGATCATCACCGACGGCTCGCTCCAGGGCGATCTGCGGCCCGACGTGTACGAGCTCGCTGCCGCGACGTCGCATCAGAGCTCGGACTGACCCGCACGGGCGCCACCCGTGACCTCCGGCAAGAGTGTCACATGCGGTCCGTACTGTTCGAAGTATGGACGATGTCAGCTCGACGATCATCCCGACGATCGCGGGGCGCCCAGGAGCGAGTGACCGCAGCGCCACCGCCACGTGCCGCGGCAAACGCCGCCGCGCCGCCAATCGGGCGCGGGCCATCCTCCTGCCCGATGAAGGGCTGCGGGCGTGGCGCACCGATCTCATCGCATGGACCCTGGCCGAAGGCCGCTCGCTGGGTCCCGACGCCGCCACGGCGGTGCTCGGTGTGCTCGGCGAGCGGGGTGGCCCCGGCATCGCGATCACCGACGACCTGATCACCGAGCTCGTCTGGGTCGATGTCCTCGGGTGGTGCAACGCTCACCGCGTCGACGCCCCCACCCGGCTCGCGACCACCATGCACACCATCGTCGATCATCTCGACGCACGAGCTGCCCTCGGGCCCGGCAGCGACTCCGTGGGTGAGCTGCACGAGTGCATCGAGTCGGCGGGCGGTTTCGACGCCCCGGCGCCGCGGTCACAGCGACCTCCCCCGGCCTGAACAGCCCGCGGCGCGATCGGGCCTGCCGCCCGGGTCCGCCTCACGACCGCCAGGTACACTTCGTGCCCTGTGCGGTTCCGGAATCGAGCGAAACGTATCGGCTTCATCGTCGCCGCGGCACTGATCGTCGCCGCGTGCGGCAGCAGCGGCCCGACCTCGGCCGACCGACCCGACGACGGCGAGCTCGATCCGGAGCTCGAAGCGCCGGTCCAGCCGACGCCTGCGCCCACACCGATGCCGAGCACGACCGAGTACGCAGTCGTCGCCGGCGACACGCTCGGCGGTATCGCGGCACGGTTCGACATCACCGTCGACGAGATCCTCGAGGTGAACGACATCACGGTCGACACCGTCCTGAATGTCGGCGACATCGTCATCGTGCCGGTCCCACCGCCCAGTGTCACCACCGAGGTCATCGAGACCGACGAGGGCACCGAGACCGTCAGCCTCACGGCCTACACCGTCGTGGCCGGCGACACGCTCGGCACGCTCGCGGCCCGATTCGAGACCACCATCGACGAGATCCTCGAGGCCAACGACCTCACGGCCGACGTCACGCTGGAGGTCGGTCAGATGCTGAACATCCCGGTGATCACGACGATCCCGATCGAGTCGCCCGAGGGTCCGGTTGCCGCGCCGGGTGGAGGTGTCGTCCCGATCGATGGCTACACCGTCGTCGCCGGCGACACGCTCGGAGCGATCGCCGCCCGGCTCGGCGTGCCGGTCGACTCGCTGCTCGAGGCCAACGGGCTGACCGAGGACGCCGTGTTGCAGGTCGGCCAGGTGCTCGAGGTCCCGGAGCCCTAGAGCTCGGCGACCCCCTCAGTCGGCTTCGGTGATCTGCACCGAGTCGATGCGGACATCGGTGACCGGGCGATCACCGGCTGCCGTCTCGACCGCCTGCATCGCGTCGAGGACATCGAGTCCCTTCACGATCTGGCCGAAGAGCGAGTACTGCGGCGGCAGACCGGTGCCGCTCGATCCACTGACCAGGAAGAACTGGCTGCCGTTCGTGTTCGGCCCGGCGTTGGCCATCGCCAGCGAGCCGAGCTCGTAGCGGCCCGGCTTCGGCAACTCGTCCTCGAACTTGTAGCCGGGACCGCCGCGCCCGCTGCCCTCGGGACAACCACCCTGGCACATGAAACGGTTGATGATCCGGTGGAAGACGAGGCCGTCGTAGTAGTGGTATCGAGCCAGGAACACGAAGTTGTTGACCGTCTTCGGTGCGCCGGCGGCATCGAGCGCGATGACCAGCTCACCCATCGACGTACTCATCGTCGCCGTGTACCGCTTCGATGGGTCGATACACATGGCCGGCGGTGCGGAGAACGATGTGGTCCGCGGGCTCGAACCATCGGTTTCGGGACACTCGGGGATCGGCATTGCTCTGGCCTTCCATCGGGAGCGGAAGCAATGACGCTACCCGGGCGCCCACATGATCGGTGACTCGCAACGACCTGGCTCGATGTCGGAGGCGAGGCGGTCGCCTCGCGGGACCCGACCGTGGTCGGATGGCTCCCGATCGGCGCGACTCGTACACTCACGGCGCGGTCGTAACGGGAAGGAACGTGGGTGGAGATCACCAAGATCGGCGTCATCGGCGCCGGCACGATGGGTTCGGGCATCGCCGAGGTCTGCGCACGAGGCGGCGTCGGAACAACCGTGATCGAGCTCGACGAATCGTTCCTCCCCGTGGCGAGATCCCGCATCGAGGCATCGCTCCAGAAGGCCGTCGATCGGGGCCGTCTCGAACCATCGGTTCGCGAGGCGGCGATCGAGGCACTCGGCTTCAGTACCGAGCTCGATGCGCTCGGCGATGTCGATCTGGTGATCGAGGCCGTCGTGGAGGACCGCGAACTGAAGGTCGACCTCTTCACCCGGCTCGATCGAGCCACGAAGCCGACCGCCATCCTCGCGTCGAACACGTCGTCGATCCCGCTCACCGGGCTCGGCGCGGCAACCGAGCGCCCCGAACAGGTGCTCGGCATGCACTTCTTCAACCCGGCGCAGGTCCAGCCCCTGGTCGAGCTCGTGCGCTCGGCGGTGACGGCCGAGGCCACGCTCGACCTGGTCGAGCACTTCACGACCACGACGCTCGACAAGACCGTCATCCGGTGTGAGGACCGGGCCGGGTTCGTGGTGAACCGGCTCCTGGTCCCGTTCCTCCTGCAGGCGATCGAGCTCCTCGACACCGGCCATACGACCGTTGCCGACATCGACCGGGGGATGAAGCTCGGATGCGCCCACCCCATGGGTCCGCTCGAGCTGTGCGACCTGATCGGGCTCGACACGATCGAGAACGTCGCCGACGTGCTGTACGTCGAGTACCGCGAGAGGTTCCACGCCCCGCCACCGCTGCTTCGCCGAATGGTGACTGCGGGTCACCTCGGACGGAAATCCGGGAAGGGCTTCTACGACTACGACTGAGATGTCGACCGTCGTGGCGGTGGAGCATCCACCAGCGGCCCAGGGCGTCGTTCCTAGGATGTCGCCGATGCCGCCACGTCCCCTCGTTCCCGTATTGCGCCGATCCGTGCGCCGACCGCGTGCGACCGTGCAGTGTTCCGAATGCGAGGTCACATGGCGCGGGACGATCAACGATGCCTGCTGGGCCTGCGGACGACGCGACAGTGCCGTCGAGGCCGTCGCCGACCACGTCCGCCTGCCGCACTGAACACCTGAGGCCGGTCGATCCCGGGTCGTCGAGAGGGTGGCGCAGCCGACGGAACCCCCCAGTCACCGTCGGCTGCGACTCGCACCCGTAGCCCGGCGATGAGATCCCCCCGGATAGCCATCGCCTGGCCTGTGTCGCTGGTCACAATATCGAAACGGTCGCAGGCCTGGCAACTCTCGGCGCCGATCCATCTCCGGAGGACCGCGACCGCGACCCTCCGGCCCTGACCCACCCTCGACAACTACGCTTGGCATCGTCTGTTCCTGGAGGAATCGTGTCGTCGATCGACTACATCGTCCCGAGCGTCGTGGCCGGTCTCTGCCTGCTCGTCGTCGCCGTGGTGATGTGGCGTTCACGGGAGCGCAAACCCCGTTGGTCACTCGAGCCGACCGTCGATGTCGAGGACGCTCCGCCGCCGGTCGATCACCAGACCCTCGCCCAGTGGCATCGCGCCCACGGCCCGGCCGTTGCCGAGTGGATCACGGCCCACGAACGCACGCTCGCTCAGCTCGGCGACGCCGGGCTCTCGATCGATCTCACCGACGACTCGCTCGCCGCCGAGCGCGATGCGCACATTGCCCCCCTCGGCGCGGCCATCGCC
>Ga0224508_10003231_pt1 | contig 13512 bp, 9 predicted proteins | sample SF_Jan12_sed_USG_4_FD_170157 | JGI IMG/M metagenome (GOLD analysis project Ga0224508, IMG submission 170157) | Sediment microbial communities from San Francisco Bay, California, United States - SF_Jan12_sed_USGS_21 | ecosystem: Environmental > Aquatic > Marine > Sediment | place: USA: California...
AGCAGTTATCACAAGGAGTACTTGTGGTCGCAGTCCACACAGCAGGGCCTGGTTCGCGCGATGCTCGATTACGGCTATCTTGACGACGCCGAGCAGGGAGAAACGTTCACCCGTAACGACTACGTGGAGAGCTCTACCGCGGTAATCCGCAAGGTTTGGATGGATACCAAGCGCAAGTCAAGTCATCAACAAATGGCCGCTGCCACCGATCGCATCATGCGGGAAATTCGCGAGTTTCGGACGGATCTGGTGCTGCTCGGCGATGACAATGCCGCTAACTACATTGGCAATCAGTTGCTGGACACGGCGACCCCGGTGGTTTTCTGGGGCATCAACGGGCTGCCGTTGAAGTACGGCCTGATCGAAAGCATGGATGCACCCGGGCACAATGTCACCGGTGTGTGGCAGGCGGGTTACCACAAAGAAAGTGTCGAGCTGTTAAAGCTGTTGGTACCCGAGGCGCGCACATTCGCAATACTGTCCTGCGATTCGGTGTCGGCAAGGCCCAACGTCAAGCGGATTCGGGGATTGGCAAAACGCGGCCAGTTGCCCCTGGAACTGGTGGATGAAGTGGTCACCAACTCATTCAGCGAGTTCCAGCGGCGGGCTCTGGAACTCGCAGAACGGGTGGACGCCTTCTACGTGCTCAACCACGATACCTTGACGGACGACGAAGGCAACCACGTCGACATGCTGACGGTTGGCTCATGGTACCTGAACAATATCCGCAAGCCCGAGGCATCTCACGAAGATCAGTTCGTGCGCGAGGGTATGCTGGCCACCGCCAACGACTCTGGATTCAACCAGAGCTACGTGGCGTTCCAGATGGCCTACGACATTCTCGAGCAAGGCCTGAACCCGGCCCACATGCGTACCAAAACACCGGCGCGAGGTCCTTTCATGGTAAACCGCAAACGCGCCGAGATGTTGGGCATTACGCTGGCCGACAAGCGGGACATTATCGATGAGATTGTCGACGAAGCCCTGGCGCTGAACTGATGACGAAGGCGGTTCGACAACCGCGAAAAGGCGCGACGATTTTCGTCAGGGTCCTCGCGCTGTTCCTGACGGTGAACTTTGTCACCAGCGGGGCACTGCTGTACAACTCCTACCGCTTCAGCCGCGACTCGATCGAGAAACGCACCGAACAGCAGATTAACCAGCAGATCGCAATCATCCAGGACAACTTCGATAAAGACTACCTGACTGATCTGCGCCGTTCCCTGAAGTGGTTGGCCTCCTCCCCCCTGCTGGACGAGTATCTGCTCGCCTCAAGCGCCGAGCGACAGGTCACCAAGCGTAAACTGGAGAAGTTGTTTCTGCAGACCAGCCGGGACTTCAGTGCGTACCACGGCGTGAGCTTCGTCGACTGGAACGGCAACGTGAAAGTCCGGGTCGTGGGTAACAAGCGTATTCAGGACCCGACAAACCTGCGCGACGAGCAACTGCATGAGCCGTCGCTAGCTGCCGCGGCGCGCCTGTTCCGCAGGATCGAGGCGATACCCCTGCTGCTCTCGTCCGGTGGCATGGAGTGGTTCATGCCGTCACGCGAAGTGCATATGGAAGGTCCCTATATCGACGAAGACGGGGTGCCCAGCGCCATGGCGGGTTATGCCAAATTGGATCTCGACACCGGTATGTTCGGCGGAGTCGTTCTGGTGCGCGTGCGACTCGACTCATTCTTCGATTACCTGCGCGGCGTGATGTTCTTTGACGACAACCCGATCTGGGTGCTGGACAACCAGGGGCGATTGTTGCAACGGCCGAAAGACCCAAGCACCAGCTTCGATCCACGCCCTTTTATGGATGCCGATCTGCAAGCGACGTCCAAGCTGCAGCGCGTCGCGCAAGGCATCGTGGACTACCAGGATTTCACGATCAAGCCCGGTAAGCCGTTCATTCGGCTTGCGGTGAGTATCCCTTCATCCACCCTGCTCAGGGATCTGGAACCGGCGGCCAAGTTTTTCACCCTGGTACTGGTCGGTTCAGTGCTGGCCGTGCTGATCATGTCGCTGTATGTCTCGAAGCATATTGCCACGCCGATCCGCAAGCTTGCCGCCGCGGCGATCCGCCTGGCAAAGGGCGATCTGGCGGCGCGGGTAAACGTCGTCACTAGCGGCGAAGTTCAGACTCTGGTGGAAAGCTTCAACCGTATGGCCGAGGACCTCGACAAAAGTATCGCCACCCGTGACGTTTCGCTCGAGTCGCTGGAGACCGAGGTCGTGGAACGCAAGAAAGCGGAACGCGAGCTCAAGCAACAGGCAATGGAGCTTTCCGCAGCGCGCACCGCCGCCGAACGCGCGGCCGGTGCCAAGAGCGAGTTTCTAGCCACGATGAGTCATGAGATTCGCACACCTATCAACGGCATTTTAGGTATGACGAAACTCCTGTTGCACACCGATCTTGACGAGCGGCAGCTGCGCTTCGCACGCACCGCGCACAGTTCCGGCGAAGCGCTGCTGCACGTCATCAACGACATTCTTGACTATTCGAAAATCGAAGCCGGCAAGCTGGAATTGAGCGAGGCACCGTTCGATGTGCGGGAGCTGGTCGAAGACCTCGGACAGGTGTTCGCGGACAGCGCGCAAAGCAAAGGCGTGGAGTTGCTGTGCGCAGTAGCCGCAGACGTTGAGACACGGGTGGTTGGCGACGCAGGGCGGCTACGCCAGGTACTTACCAACCTGCTCGGTAATGCGGTCAAATTCACCGAAGAAGGTGAAGTCGTGGTGCGAGCGGTCAGCCTGGCACAGGACGCGCATAGCGTGGCGCTGCGTTTCGAAGTCAGCGACACTGGCGTAGGCATTCCGCATGTCGCCCAGGAGCACGTTTTCGAATCCTTCTCGCAGGCCGACGGCTCGACCACCCGCAAGCACGGCGGAACAGGTCTGGGTCTGGCCATTTCCAGGCGGCTGGTAAGGCTGATGGGCGGGACCATGTACCTGGTCAGCGAACCCGGTCAGGGCTCCACGTTCGGATTCGAGGTTCGACTGCGCAGGCAACCAGGCGTCGCTGCCGCCCGTTTGTCAATGGAGCGTTTGCGCCTGCGTGCCCTGATCGTCGACCCCAACCCAACAGCCCGCGCTATCGTCGCCGAGATGTTGCAGTGCTGGGGGTGTACCACCGATCATGCGGAGGGAGGCGAACAGGGACTTGCCATGCTACGTGCCACGACCAGCGGCGTGCAGGGTTATGATCTGGCGATCTTCGACCAGAACATACCCGCAATGCGAGGCTTCGAGTTCGCCCGGGCAGTGCGTGATGACCCGATCGTGGCCGACACCGGACTGATCATGCTCGGTTCTATCCAGGACCCGACCGCCGAATACAACAATTCAGACACAGTGCAGCACCTCACCAAGCCGGTACGCCAATCCGAACTGTTTAACGCCCTGCTCGCTATCGTGGACACGGCGCGCGCTGCCCAACCGAAGACGCCGCTCCACGACGTCGAGACGCCATCGCTGGGTGGCAAACTGTTGTTGGTCGAAGACAACGTCGTCAATCAAGAAGTAGCGCTGACGATGCTGGAGATGATGGCTTGCGATGTTGACCTTGCCGGTAACGGTCTGCAAGCTCTGCAGGCATTACAGCGGCACAGTTACGATGCGATTCTAATGGACTGCCAGATGCCGGAAATGGATGGATTCGCTGCCACCCGGGAAATCCGGCGTCGCGAACAGGCCGGTGAACTTCGCGGGACCAACATCATCGTCGCACTGACCGCGGACGCATTGCCCGGCGACAAACAGCGCTGCCTGGACGCAGGTATGGACGCTTACCTCTGCAAACCTTTTTCGATCGAGGATCTCCAGGGAGCGCTCGAGCCCTTTCTGTCCGGCGCCGGCGCGCCACGCGAATCTGTCCCTGCGCCGGCCAACGACCCGGTGCTCAACCAATCGGTGCTGGATTCACTGCGCGCATTGCAGAAACGTGGCAAAAAGGACATCTTAGCGCGAATTCTCGGCACCTATCTGGAACGCGCGCCGCTGTTGCTGCAGGCCATCGTGACAGCCGTATCGGGCGGGGACGCGGAGCAGATCCACCAGGCGGCACACAGCCTCAAGGGCAGCAGCGCGAATGTCGGGGCCGCGCGCCTTGCCGAGCTGTGTGCCGAACTCGAGCTCCTGGGGCGCAATAAAGACACGGCCAAAGCCCCCGGCCTGCTGGCAGACATCGAGACCGAGTTCCGCGCTGCCTGCGCGGCCCTGACCCGGGAGCGCGAGGCCGCATAGCGAAGTTGCCGCATGCGGGTTAGTGGCCCTCCCCGCCGCCTCATCATGCCGATGTCGGCAGCAACGCACGTCCTGGCACGGATTGGCCGGTTGCGTACCGAAAAAGCGCATCGCCGGATTGCCGCAAACGGCGGCTGATTTCCCGGGCAACGTTCTTTTTGCAGGGGCCGCGTCTCGATATATAGAGCTGCAAACGACCACGGCAAGCCATTGCCTTCGGCTCACAAGCAAAGCCCACCGATATTGCATGCAACGGCAATGTAACTTTTCGTGCGCGCGACGTTCAAACAATCGAAACACCATCAGCAAGCGTTGCGTCCAGTCTTTGGTAATGGCATACGATCCAGCAACCGGGAGTATCTCGGGCACGTACTGGCGGCAACTGACCAGCTCGCACGGGCTGACATCCGCCATTCGCGGCTGCGTTGCAGCGCGTACGACTGTCCTGTGGTTTTGCATAGCTGCGGCTTATACGGCGAATGTGGGCGCAGGCGTGCTCAAAGTGGCTGTCAACGACCCGCAGGGTCTACCGGTAGCGAACGCCGTTGTTACCGCGGAGCTGATTCAGTCGACCGATCCGACGCCACTCGCCATGCCAGCTGGCGAATCACAAACAGTCACCATCTCACAGAAGAACGAGCAGTTCGAGCCTATCGTTTCGGTGGTTAGAAAGGGTACTGTGGTATCGTTTCCCAATCAGGACGACATCCTGCACAACGTGTATTCTTTTTCGAACGCCAAAAAGTTTCAGTTGCCTCTGTACCGCGACAAGGCGCCGACCCCGGTCACGTTCGACAAGCCAGGCACCGTCATTCTGGGCTGCAATATCCACGACTGGATGGTGGCCTACGTTTACGTGGTGGACACACCCTATTTCCGTAAAACTTCGGACGACGGTTTCGTCGAACTGAACAACCTGCCGGCAGGCAGCTACCGCGTGCGAGTCGATCATCCACGCAAACGCAAACGCGGATCAACGGCGCCGCAGACGCTTTCGATTGGGCCACAAGACACGCTCAACACCGAATTCGTGATCGCTTTGAAACCCGAGTGGCGCCCGCGCAAACACACCACGCAACCAACCCGTGGTGACTAGTTTTGCGCTTTCGCCGCCTGCAAAGCCGCATTCTGTTTTTTGTGCTTGGGCTGTTCGCTGTTATTCAGGGAGTCACCTTCCTGGCTGTAACCGCCGCTAATTGGCGCTCGGCGAATCAGCAGATCGAGAGCGACCTGATTGTCAGTGGACGCGTCTTCGATCGCTTCAGTCAAGCGCGCATCGATCAGTTCGTGGTTGGCTCTCGACTGTTATCCGGCGACTTCGCCTTCAAGGAAGCGTACGCGAACGGTGACCGCGAAACGCTGTTATCCGCCGTGGCAAACCTGCAGCAGAACCGCATCGACGCAGACGTTATGATGCTCGCGGACGCGGACGACTACTCGGTGATCATCGATACTCTGCACCCCACGATTTTCGACCTGGAATATCCGTTCCCGGAACTCATAGAAAGCGCGGAAGAGTCCGGCGAGCCCTCCTCTTCGCTGGGGATGATCGACGACCGCCTGTACCGGCTGGTCGTGGTCCCGTTGCTTGCGCCCGAGCCGGTGGCCTGGATTACCGTCGGGTTTCTGATCGACGATGTGCTGGCGGCCGATCTCAGGGATTTGACGTTGACCGACGTCGCTTTTTTGCAGCGTGAACCGCAAGGCAATTATACGGTGCTCGCCTCGACGCTGCCGGCATCCCTGCGTGAGGCGCTGGCTAAGCACGTAACAACGCAGCAACCCGGCTCACGCCAGCGCTTCAGCTGGTCACAGGAAACCGAACGTTTCGTGGCACTGGCTATCACAGTGGGTGAGCAGCTGATGGTGGTTCTGCAGCGCTCGCTGGAGCAGGCGCTGACGCCGTTCGAACGGCTCTATCGGATCCTGGTGGCGTTGACGTTGTTCGTGCTGGCGCTGTCGATCGTCGGCGCCGTGCTGATTGCGCGCAGTGTAACGCGCCCCGTCACAATCCTGGTCGAGGGTACCAGGCACATCGAACAGGGCGACTACCAGCATCAGATCGTGGTTTCGCAAAACGATGAGATCGGTCAACTCGCGGACGCGTTTAATCAGATGTCGCGAGGTCTCACCGCGTTTCAACGCTACTTGCCCATCGATCTGGTTCGCACCTTGATCGCCAAAGGAATCGAAGCCAGGCCACAAACGCGCGTAGCTACGATTCTGTTCGTCGACATCGAAGCTTTTACCAACGTGGCCGAGCAGTTATCCCCCGAACTCACCGTGACCATGCTCAACGAATATTTTTCCGCAGTGACACGCCCGATCGAGAAATACAGGGGCGTCATCACTCAATTTCAGGGCGATGCCATTCTTACAGTTTTCAACGTACCCACGGACGATGCCGAGCATGGTCTGCACGCCGTGCGCGCCGCGCTTGAAATCAACGAAGTGGTCAAGCAGCAAACCTTCGCCGGCATCACATTGAACATCCGCATCGGTATTAACACCGGCGAGGTCGTGGCCGGTTCAGTAGGCTCCGAGAATCGCCTCAACTACACGGTGCACGGAGATGCGGTGAATCTCGCCGCACGCCTGGAGACACTTAACAAGGAATACGGGACTCGAATACTGGCTACGCAGGAAACCATCGACATCCTGGGGCCAGACATCCAACACCAACGTATCGGTGAAATCCGAATCCGCGGTAAACAGGAATCGGTAACCGTGTACAAGCTTGCTTGAGGGCGTCATTCGTCGCTCCGCAAGGAAAAACACTGGCTGCAAAACCACTATGACTAGATACCTTGACGCCGCAGTACGCTTCGACGATTCGTTCCTGAGTCACATGGTGCGGGATTTTTTCTTCGTTCTGCTGGTCGTGGTCATTGCCGAACTCGGCTTGAGATTCTGCATGGTATGGTACGACTTCCACAACGAATCCAGGCTGGCAACGCAACGCGCAGCCCACCGACTTGCGGCAGACGTCAAGTCGATCATGCTGAACTCGGGTGGTCCGGTCGCTGCGCGCACCGTTTATCCCATTCTAAAGAACAACTTCGATGACCTGGGTTACGCCATCGCTATCCAGCCATCGGAGGTTACCGTCAACGCCATTCAACAAGTCTTCGATTTTTCGCCTAAAGGCATCCCCGCTGGTTGGCCGGAGGGACAACACTACGAATTTCGTGTGGAATTGACGGCGGAGCAATTTTGTATCAGTTGCCATGTCGGTGCCGAACCGGGCGACGTGCTGGGCCAGGTGGCGGTGAGAAACTACCTCGCCACGCATCTTTCGCACTGGTGGGCGGAGGTGCAACTGGCGTCTCTACTGGGCATGAGCAAAATAATTCTGCACACGGTGGTGTTGTTTTTCCTGCTCAAGGTGCGCATGGAACCATTGCTGTCGTTACGGGCGATGATAACGTTGCTGGCCAAAGGCGCGTCGGACCTGTCGCACCGCGCAGCGATCAAGTCGCACGATGAATTCGGTGAACTGGCGCGCGACCTGAACCTGTTTCTTGATCGCATCGATCACGTGGTTGAAGATCTTGGCTCCATTCTGACCAAGGTGATGGCTCTCAATCACCGCTTGAACCAGGTGCAGACGCAGATGCAGGACGAATACGAACAGGCGGAATCGCAGCTTCAGGCAGCCACCGGGCAATTATTCGATACACGCAGCCGAACCGTCGCAGAGAACACACGATGGCTGAACGCCATGACGCTGGCAATGACGTCATTGCAATCGCTGGCCGCGGAGATGAACCTTCCCGAACCGCTGCAGAAAAATTTGCAGCGTTGTGCCATCGATCTCGAGACACTCGTCGAGTACGCGCAAAGCGACCCGCAGAAAGAAGGTACCGGCCAACAACTCGTCGAGCTTGCGCAGCGCTTCCAGAACTTTTCGCACTTCATGGCCGAGATGGCAGTGCTGGAAGAAAAAATGAGCGAAATCGCAGAGGAAGGGCAGGTACTGCTCAACCGATTGCGCGGCGCGGCAAAAGCCCGTGAAGCGAACCTTCCCGAGGGCACCACATAGCACAGATAGTATGGCGAGCATGCAATGCGAAAACTGATCTCGGGTGCACAAACCGGCGTCGATCGGGCCGCGCTGGACGTCGCCCTCTCGCTGGGCATCCGCTGCGGCGGTTGGGTACCCTGCGGCCGCCTGGCGGAGGACGGTGTGATACCGGAAAAATACCCCGGTTTGCGTGAATGCGACAGCCGGGACTACGCGGTGCGCACACGCCTTAACGTCATTGACGCAGATGCGACGCTGGTGCTCTCCCGAGGCGCCCTATCGGGAGGCACGGCGCTCACCGTCGAACTGGCACAGTCGCTCGGTAAACCGTTCCTGCATCTGGACCTTGACACGATGGCGTTTCCCGAGGCTCGCGATCGTCTGCGCGAATGGTTGAGCGTCAACGCGCCGTCGGTGCTGAACGTAGCCGGACCGCGCGCCAGCGAGGATCCTTCGATCCACTCGGCGAGCGAGGCTGTTCTCGTGGCAGTGCTGAGCGGGCATTGCGGCCCTGTGAGCACCGGAGACCAATCGCCAGCCGGTTAAAGCGAGTGCTGTGTAGTCCAAACCGACCAGGCAATCGGGTGTAAAATCGATCGGGCCCGCATGTTGCATCCCGTAGGGCCAGTCCAGCGAAAGGAGGCCGCTCAATGACGAAAACGACCGACTCGCAAATCGTAGCGCGCTTCGAAATCGAGCATACGCGCTATCTCGATGAGCAAGGCCAGCCCTGCGGCGAGCTTCCCGAAGTGGCCGGCAACGCAGACCTGTTACGCGACGCCTACCGTACCATGGTGTTGACACGCCGCTACGACGGCAAGGCGCTCAATCTGCAGCGCACCGGACAGATCGGCACCTATGGATCGTCGCTCGGCCAGGAGGCCGTCGGTATCGGCTTCGCCAGCGCAATGACGGCGCGCGATGTGCTGGCACCGACTTACCGGGAATTCAGCGCCCAGTTGTGGCGCGGCGTGAGTATCACCGAATTGCTGCTGTACTGGGGCGGTGACGAGCGCGGCAGCGACTACAGCGGCCCGCGTGAGGACTTCCCGATCTGTGTGCCCATTGCCACGCATTGCTGCCACGCGGTTGGAGCCGCGTATGCCATGAAATTGCGTGGCGAAGAGCGGGCGGTGGTCTGCGTGCTCGGTGACGGCGCCAGTTCCAAAGGAGATTTCTACGAATCGTTGAATGCCGCGGGCGTGTGGCACCTGCCGGTAGTGTTCATCGTCATCAACAACCAGTGGGCGATATCGGTCCCGCGTAAGCGCCAGAGCGCAGCGCAGACCCTGGCGCAGAAAGCTATCGCGGGTGGCATTCCCGGTGAGCAGGTGGATGGCAATGATTTCCTGGCAGTGCACGACCGCACGGCCGCCGCCTTGAGCAAAGCCCGCGCCGGTGGCGGCGCACACCTGATAGAGGCACTGACCTATCGCATGGGCGATCACACGACCGCGGACGATGCCAGCCGCTACAGGGATGCGGCCGAGGTGGAAGCGCACCGCGCCGACGACCCGATCGCCAGGCTGCGCACGTTTCTGGAGGGCCGGGGCCTGTGGGATGCACAAGCCGAGGAGGCGCTGCTGAAGGACTGTGACCAGCGCATCGACAAAGCGCTTGAGGAGTACCTGGCCACGCCACCGCAGCCCGTCGAGGTATTGTTCGACTACCTGTACGCGGAGTTACCCGAGGCACTCGCCGAACAGCGGCAACAACTGCTGCGGGAGAGCGGAGATGGCTGAGCTCACACTGGTCGAAGCGGTCAACCAGGCGCTGGCCTATGAGATGGCCGCTGATGAGAACGTTGTCGTGCTTGGCGAGGACGTGGGTGTAAACGGAGGCGTGTTTCGCGCTACCGCGGGTTTGCAGGAACGTTTCGGCGCTGAGCGTGTCATCGACACACCGCTGGCCGAAACCCTCATCGGCGGGGTGGCCGTCGGCATGGCGGCCCAGGGACTGCGCCCGGTCGCCGAAATCCAGTTCATGGGCTTCATCTACCCGGCCCTGGACCAGATGCTCAGCCATGCCTCGCGCCTGCGCACGCGCACGCGCGGACGACTCACCTGCCCGATGGTGCTGCGCGCGCCGTACGGCGGCGGCATCCACGCACCGGAGCATCATTCCGAAAGCACCGAAGCGATTTTCGCGCATGTTCCGGGGTTGCGCGTGGTCGTGCCCTCCTCGCCGTCGCGCGCCTACGGGCTGCTGCTTGCAGCATTACGGGATCCGGACCCGGTGGTGTTTCTCGAACCGAAACGCGTATACCGGCTGATGAAGCAGGAGGTGCTGGACGACGGCGAGGCACTGCCGTTAGACGTGTGTTTTGTAGCTCGCGCCGGGCAGGATGTCACCCTGGTCAGCTGGGGTGCGATGTTGCACGAGACCCTGGAGGCGGCCGAACAACTGGAAGCACAGGGGGTGAACGCCGAAGTGCTGGATGTGGCAACCTTGAAACCGCTGGACATGCGTACAATTCTCGACTCGGTCAGCCGCACCACACGCTGCGTGATCGTCCATGAAGCAGCCCGCAGCGGCGGCCTCGGTGCCGAGATCGCCGCGGGGCTGGCCGAGCAAGGACTGATGTCCCTGATGGCCCCGGTGCAGCGCGTTACCGGTTACGACACCGTGATACCCCTGTCGCGTCTCGAATCGCATTACATGCCGTCCGTCACGCGCATAGTGAATGCCGTCAAACGAGCGCTGGAGTTCGCATGAAAGTATTTGAGCTGCCCGATCTGGGCGAAGGCCTCACCGAAGCGGAGATCGTCGAGTGGTACGTCGCGATCGGTGATGAAGTCGAGGTCGATCAGAATCTGGTTTCGGTGGAGACCGCGAAAGCGATTGTGGACATCCCCTCGCCTTGGGCCGGTAAGATCACCCGCTTGTGCGCCGCGGTCGGCGACATCGCTGACGTCGGCAAACCGCTGATCGAGTTCGAAGGCGAGCCCGACAGTGAAGACGCCGGCTCGGTGATCGGAGGTGTCGAGATAGGCGACGAGCATATCGAGGAAACAGCGGCGCCCGTGGCGCAGTCAGCGCCCGGCGTCAAGGCGGTACCGGCGATACGCGCCCTGGCACGACGACTGAACGTCGACCTCAGCATCGTAAAAGCAAGCGGCAAAGGCGGTGTGATTCTCAAACAAGACGTAGAGCGCGCCGCGAAAAGTCTGGCTGAGGCAGGCGCGGCGGAACCGTTGCGCGGCCCGCGTCGCGCGATGGCGAGCAGCATGGTGTTGGCGAATGCCGAAGTTGCACGCGCCACCATCATGGACGATGCCGACGTCCACGCCTGGGCACCTGGCAGCGACCCCAGTGCACGTCTGATTCGTGCGATAGCGGCCGGCTGCAACGCCGAGCCCGCACTGAACGCCTGGTACGACGGTCAGGCGCAGGCGCGGCGCCTGTTGAAGAAAATCGATCTCGCGGTAGCTGTGGATACGGACGATGGTTTGTTCGTCCCGGTGCTGCGCGATATCGCCGGGCGCAGCGCCGAGGACCTGCGCGAAGCCCTCAACCGCATCAGAAGCGATGTCGAAGCGCGCTCCATACCCCCCGAGGAGATGCGCGGCTACAGCATCACTCTAACGAACTATGGAACCATTGCCGGGCGTTACGCAGCGCCGATTGTGGTGCCGCCAACGGTTGCCATTGTCGGGGCCGGCCGCATCCGTGACGACGTGGTAGCGGCAGCCGGCACACCCGCTGTGCACCGCGTATTACCGTTATCGTTGACGTTCGACCACCGTGCGGTGACCGGCGGCGAAGCCGGAAGATTCCTGAACGCCGTTATCGGTGATCTCGAACTCGCGGAATAGCCCGGCAAAAAGCTCTTTGCAGCGGGCGCCGCATCATCGAATCCGCGGGTGGAGCAACAGGCGCGTGTGGCGACAACCAACGCTTGGCGCGCTGTCTGGAAATCGCAGAACCGCGTGCAGCAACCCTTGGCGTTTGCCAGGCATCCGCCGCTGTCTTCCGGGCGCCGCGCCTTTTGCGTGATGGCCGGATAAGTTAGTTAGCCAATAATCGCTTCTCGTCGGGCTCCCCGGTGCCTCGTGCCCGCACTATTTGACGAAATCATCACATCGAATTCACGCTGCTTTGACACACCCCTCAGTATCGTGCCACGCCAATGACAGCTGGCGATGTTGCCAGTCGCGTGTAACTGGGTATCACCTGAGGAGTGTAACTAATGAGAACTTTTAACTCGAAACGCGCCCGTTGGCCGCGTTCCACCCTGGCGGTCGTCGGCTTCGGCCTGGCGCTCGCCTTGACGGGCTGCGACAGCGACAGCGCGAGCGCCAAGGCGGCGTTACGAATTATTCATGGCTCACCCGATGCGCCGCCGGTAAACGCTAAACTGGATGGCAACGTGGCTGCGTCAAACCTCGACTACGGCAACAGCACCGGCTACGTAACGGTTGACGCGAAAACTTATGACGTGGATGTCGAAGGCATCATTCCCGGCGGTAATGCCGACGTAATCGAGGTCGATAATTTTGAGCTGGCCGGAAACTCGCGTACCACCGTGGTCGCGGTCAACCGTCTGGGAGACACGCTTGAGCCGATCGTGGTTGCTGATTCTACGGCGACGCCAGCCGCCGGCGAGGTGGCTTTGTAGGTTCTGCACGCATCCCCGGCCGCTAACGACGCTACCGGCACCGCCGGCGTCGATATATATCTGACCGCCTTCGGCGTGGATATCGACACGGTAATGCCGGCCTTCAATTTTGCCTACAAGGGCAACGTCGATGCCGGCGCCGTCGCAGCGGGCCAGGTTCAGATCCGGGCCACGGTCGGTGCAACAAAGACTGTTGTTTTCGATTCCGGTGAAATCGATCTCGCGCCGTTTTCGGGTCAGCATCTGCTGTTAGTGGCGCTCGATACCGTCAACCCGACATCACGGGTGCCTTCGCCGATCAGCCTGCTGGTGGCCACCGATACCGCTGCCAACGACGTAACGCTTTTTGACACAGCCACCCAGGCCGGCGCACGGGTCGTTCATGCGTCGCCTGATGCAGCCGATCCGGCGGCCGCCAACGGTCCGGTTGAAGTGTGGGCGACCACGAACATGACGGACGTACCGCTGATTGACACCTTCAACTATCTCGATATCGTTCCGGCTGGCGGCATAACCCATGTCCCCGTAGCGGCCGGTGACTACGTGTTCAACGTGGGACCGGACGTCGACGACATCAACCAGTCGGTCTTCACTTCCGGGAGCCTCACCCTGGGGCAGGGTTGGGAGTACACGGTCAT
>Ga0224508_10003232_pt1 | contig 13509 bp, 11 predicted proteins | sample SF_Jan12_sed_USG_4_FD_170157 | JGI IMG/M metagenome (GOLD analysis project Ga0224508, IMG submission 170157) | Sediment microbial communities from San Francisco Bay, California, United States - SF_Jan12_sed_USGS_21 | ecosystem: Environmental > Aquatic > Marine > Sediment | place: USA...
AATACGCAGTGAATCGCCGAGAGCGCTGAAATCAAAATTTAGTGCGTCGGCCTCGTGAATCGTCACGTTCTTGTCCGTGTCGAATTCCTTTCTCATGCGCGCGGCGAGATCACGATCCAGTTCAATCGCATGCAATGCGCCGGCCCGGTCGGCGAGGGCGCGGGTAATGGCGCCCTGTCCCGGGCCAATCTCTACGAGTACTTCATTATCGCGCGGCGCGACGGCACCGATAATTGCGTCGATAACCCCCGTGTCCGTCAGAAAATGCTGGCCGAAACGCTTGCGGGCACGGTGCTGACTCATCGCTGCGCCAATTCAGCAGCGAGTCGTACTGCCTGCAAGAGACTTCCGGTGTCAGCACGGCCGCTCCCGGCAATATCGAGAGCGGTACCATGGTCCACCGATGTGCGCACGATCGGCAGGCCCAAAGTGACGTTGACAGCATGGCCGAAGCCGGCAAATTTGAGCACTGGCAGGCCCTGGTCATGGTACATCGCGAGTACGGCGTCCTTATGTCCGGCGGCAGGCGTGAACGCCGTGTCGGCGGGCAACGGACCGCGAATCCGGTGGCCGCGGGCGGCGAATTCGGCGACAACGGGCGCGATGATTTCGGCGTCTTCGGAACCGAGATGCCCACCTTCGCCGGCGTGCGGATTCAGACCGCAGACGACGACCTCGGGAGAATCAATTCCGAACTTCGAGTTCAGGTCGGCAAACAACACCTGCAGTACCTTATGCAGTCCATCCCGGGTCAGGTAGTCAGGCACTTCTCTGAGTGGCAAATGCGTACTGGCAAGCGCAACACGCAAATCGTCGGCCACCAGCAGCATCACTGGTAGTTTCGTGTTCGTGAGGTCGGCCAGATACTCGGTATGGCCGGTGAACGCGATGCCCGCGTCATTGATGACGCTCTTTTGTAGCGGCGCGGTCACGAGTCCTGCAAATCGACCGTCAATGCATCCCTGAACAGCAATTCGTAAGCCGTCGAGCAAGGCTGGTGCATTCGCCGGGTTCAGCCGGCCGCAAACCGGGGCTTCCGCAAATCGTTGCGCGATAACGAGCAACTCGCCTCGCGCCGCGCGCGCCGCAGCGGCATCGTCGCTTGATACTTCGCTAACGGTTACTTCGAGGCCGGTCATTGCGGCGCGTGTTCGCAACAAGTCAGGATCGGAGATAACGACCACATTGCACGGCAAGTTCTGTCGCGCAAGCGCCAAACACAGCTCCGGACCTATACCGGCCGGTTCTCCGGCCGTCACTATGAGTGGCTTATCCAATAGCACGACAGAATGTCCTGTCGTTTGCAGTCACGTTCAGATGCGGGTTTCGACGAAAGCTTCGTCTCGTATTCGGCGCATCCACAACTGCGTTTCCTCTTCCAGTTTGCTATTTTGGATACGCAACACGCAATTGCTTTCTTTCAAGTCCTCTGTGTTGTCGTAAACACGCCGCTCGAGTAACTCGACGATGTGCCACCCGAAACGACTTCGAAATGGTGCGGAGATTTCACCGATTTGCAGATCGTCCACGACCTTTTCGAATTCCGGAACGAACGTTCCGGGCCCGGTCCAACCCATCTCACCACCGGTATTTGATGAACCGGGATCGTCTGACAGTAGTTTCGCGATCTCCGCAAAATCCTCGCCCTCGCCAATTCTCGAGACGGCATCCTCGAGACGTTGTTTGGCGGTTTCGTCGTCGATGATTTCGTTCGGCGTAACAAGAATATGGCGGACATTGACCTGGTCAATCTCGCTGCGCTGAATGGCGCTGCGCATCTCGTTGACCCTGACGATATGAAAGCTGCTGGAACTGCGAAATGGTTCCGAGAATTCACCGCCCGTCATCAGCGCTACGACATCGGCGTAAATGGTCGGCAACTGACTACCCTTCATCCAGCCGAGCGCACCCCCTTCGAGTGCTGTTTGTGCATTCGAGTATCGAATCGCCATCTCGCTGAAGTCGGCGCCGCCTTGAAGTTGTTCATAGACATCGGCTGCTTTGGCCTCCGCGTCCGCGATCTGGTTCGTTGTCGGGGATTCCGGCATCGAAATGAGAATATGCGACAGGTTGTAGTCCGAGTTTACGGAGACATTGCCTTCAAGGTCCGCTATGCACTGTTCGATCTCGCGAGGTGAGACCTGAATTCGTCGACCGACATCGATCTGTTGCAACTGGTCGATCGTAATTTCGTCGCGTAACTCACGGCGGAATGATGCGTAATCGACGCCATCCTGGGCCAATATGACAGGCATATCCTCAAATCGAACACCGTTTTGCGCAGCGATTCGTCCTATTGCATCGTTGAGCATCTGGTCGGAGATTTGTATGCCGATACGGTCCGCGCGCTGCATCTGAATTTCCTGCAAGATCAATCGTTCGAGCATCTGTTCGCGCAATATATCGGCCGGCGGCAGCTGCATGGGCGGATCGGACAGGCCCGCGCGCTCAATTATTCGTGCCGTCTGTTCCCGCAGCTGGCTCTTTAGCACGACCCCTTCATTGACGATGGCTGCGACACCGTCGAGAAATTCGCCCGTCTCGGAAAGTTCGGCGGAGGCCGCAACGGAGGCGCTGGACAATGCGGCAATTGCACACCCGATGGCGCATAATCTATTGATTTTTAACACTATTTATTACCGGAGATTCGCGGAGTAGCCAAGAATACCACGTTCCAACACATTGTCAGCAGCGGTACCCACACTCGACATGCCCTTCAATACAAGTTGCAGACCGATCGACGAATCGCGAGTTCCATCGCGAGTCGAAATATGCCGTCGCGACACGAGCCGCAGTCCCCAACAGCAGCTCTCGTATTCGAGGCCGTAGAACTCTTCGAGCGTCTCGTCGTCTCGAAACGATCGCCTGTAACGGCCAACAAAATTCCATTGCGTAGCAATAGGCCACGACCAGGAAATATCGCCCTGTTCCAGTGAATCGCGGCGGAATCGATAAGAAAGATTCAGAATCTTGTTACTCGCGGGTCGATACTGCAGCCGCGCTTGTGACTGAGTCGTGCCCCGGTCCTTTTCGCCCCACTGATGGCCTACATCAAAATTCAGGTTTTCGAACAACAGGAAGCGAAGTTCGGCGATGTAGTCCGACGTTTCGTCCGATACGACTGGCTCGTCTGGAAGAGAAATGCCGCTTTCGCTGAGGTACCTGTTCTGACCGATCGTCGCAGTCATCACCTCAAGGCCTGTCGACAGGTCAAGGATACGAGATGTGATACCAATACTGACCTGATCTGTATCCGCAATTCTGTCGACGCCAAGGAAACGATTCTTTCGATACAGCGACACGAGATTGAGATCCGGCGTTATGGTGTCAAACACCGGTAGATCATCCTGGTCCTGATGCGGTACGTGAACGTACAACAGACGGGGTTCGAGAGTCTGTATGCGACGTCCAGAACCATTCATGCTGCGCTCGAGCACCATACCCATGTCAAGACTGCCGATAGGCACGGTGCGGCCGGGATCAGTCGTCTGTCCGGGCAGTGTGTCGCGCAGCTCATACTGCGTATGATCGAGCGTCACCGCAGGTGTGATGAACCAGCCAGGACGCGATATCGGTAGTTCGATTCGCGGGGTCAGGTTCAGTCGCCAGCCGGTCACACCAACGTCGCGATCGAAGTTAACGAGTTCAGCATCGAGTCCGTATCGCATACCCAATAATCTGTCCGGCCACTCACCCCGCAGCAATAATTGCGGTACGCGGCGATAGGGCTCATCTTCCGGCTGGAGCCCCTCGGGGTTGGAAACAGGGTCGAACTGATCGATGGTTTGAAAATCCTGTACCTGGCCGAAAAAGGACAATTCCCTGGTGTGAAAATCGAAACTGATGCTGCGATCGAGGTGCGTGATACTCGAAATGCTCAGGCTGCCGCCGAGATCCTCGAAGTATTGATTGTCGGATACTTCGCGAATATCGATACGGTTCCGCCAGCCATTCACGAACATACTCCGGTGCCGCAGATGCGCCATCGAGCGTGACTTGTTCAACATGTTGTCGCTGTCCAGATACGCGGCATCAATACTGCCAGCCGTCGTCCCGGTCAAATAGCGAAACTCCGCGCCAATCTGCAAGCCGCGACTGGTCAGGAGTCGCGGCGTAATCGTTGCATCGTAGTTGGGCGCAATGTTCCAGTAGAAGGGCATACGAATCTCGTTACCACTGCGCCCGGTGGTGCCAGCCTCGGGAGACAGGATGCCTGATTTACGCGCGTCACCGATAGGAAACGACAAGTAGGGGGAATACAGGATAGGCACCCCCTGAAAGCGCAACTTGATGCCTCTCGCTGTTCCGACACCGCTGCGGGTGTCGAGGTCGATATCTCTTGCTTCCAGCAACCAGTCATTCGACTCGGGCGGGCAGGTTGTATAACTCACGCCATCAAGTTCGAGCCGTCCTTGTTGATTGATCTCCAGTGCTGCAGCAGCGCCGCGCCCCGCGTTACCATCGAGAGTAAAACTGGCGCCCTCGAATCGAACGCGCCCGAAGTCGTAAGAAAACTCCGCGCTGTCGGCTTCGACATACGAGCTCTGGTCTTCGTAGCGCACGCTACCGTCGAGCAGGAGTGCGCGCTGGGTGGGGTCATAACGCGCGCTGTCCGCGCCAGCGAGCCGGTTGCCTTGTCGCAGCAACACGCCACCTGCCATCGATGCACGTGGGTTTTGGCCGAGCTGTGCATCGAGCTCGCCGACTTCAAATACAATCGCATCAGGATTCGATGTGTCGATCGGTGTGGCCAGTCGCTCATCAGACATACGCGTTACGGGCGCGTAGCATGAGTCGGGCTCCGCGCCGTTCGCGTAGGGTGCGACCAGCAGGGCCGCGGCGATGATCAGATATTTCGAAGACAAGATGGTCGTCGGCTTCAAAGGGTATGTTACCTTCGCATAGTTTTGCAGGTGCTTCAACGCGTTACGGAGATCTCCAATCAACTCTTCGAGTACTCATATTGACGCCCGACTGGCCGCGTTGAACGACTGGCTACAGGCCATCGACGGGCTCGGCGACGTGGTTCCGAAGCCCGCCTCCGGCGATGCGAGCTTTCGGCGATACTTTCGACTGCACTCTGCACGTCAAAGTTACATCGCAATGGACGCACCGCCCGAACAGGAGGACTGCAAACCCTTTATTCGTGTCGCCGGATACCTCGAGGCAATGGGGCTCAATGCACCAAGAGTACTTGAAGCAAATCTGGATAGCGGATTCCTGCTTCTGTCCGATCTTGGAGCAACGCAGTATTCGCAAAAGCTGCGGGACGATCCTGATTCGTCGGCGTCAATGTACGAGGACGCACTGCGCGCCCTGACCGTTATGCAGGAACGCGGTGCCGCGTTTCAATCACTGTTGCCGCCGTACGACGAGGAACTGCTACGCTTCGAGCTATCACTGTTTCATGACTGGTTATGCCAGAAACATCTGAATATCGAATTCGGCAATGACGATGAAGCTGATTGGCAGCAGCTTTGCGATCTTCTTGTCAGCAATGCACTTGACCAACCACAGGTCTTCGTTCACCGCGACTACCATTCGCGAAACCTGATGTTTACGGAGCAAGACAATCCCGGGATACTCGATTTTCAGGATGCTGTGGAAGGCCCGCTAACCTACGATCTCGTTTCGTTGCTGAAAGACTGCTACGTCAAGTGGCCACAACAGCAGGTCATCGATTGGGCGCACGCATTTTACGGGGCCACCGATGTGTCATTGCAAAAGCAGCTGGACGAAAATCAATTCATGCGCTACTTCGAACTCATGGGCGTGCAGCGCCACCTCAAAGCTGCCGGAATATTCGCGCGCCTCAATCACCGTGATGGCAAGCCAGGCTACATGAACGATGTGGCGCGTACATTGAGCTATGTCGCTGAGCTCGGTCCGCGTTATGAAGAGCTGAACTATGTCGTGCAGTTGATCAATGAGCGTTGTCTGCCCGTGTTACAGAGGTCGTCGTGATCGCAATGATACTTGCGGCCGGACGAGGTGAGCGCTTGCGGCCGCTGACAGACACTGTGCCGAAGGCGCTCGTCGAGGTGCGCGACGAGTCTTTGCTCGAGCGACACCTCCGCGCGCTTGCTGCGGCCGGAATCGATACCGTTGTCATTAACCTGGGATGGCTGGGCAGGCAAATTGTCGACAGAATCGGCTCGGGAGCGAGCTACGGAGTCAATGTTGTCTACAGTCCCGAGGGTGACAACATCCTCGAGACCGGTGGCGGAATTCACCGCGCATTGCCGATGCTCGGCCGGGAACCATTTCTTGTTGTCAATGCGGACATTCTCACGGACATGCCCTTGTCTGTTGCCGAACTCGATAAGAATGATGTCGCTCATCTGAAGCTGGTGCCGACGCCGGCCGGCAAGAGCAGTGGTGACTTTGATCTGCAAGATGGCCGAATTCGAAATGGCGACGATCCGGTCCTTACATTCAGCGGGGTGGCGGTTTATCGCCCGGAGTTTTTCGCGGACTGTAAGCCGGGCCGTTTTTCGGTTGTGCCGATGCTGCGGGCCGCGGCCGATGCCGGCCAGGTGAGCGGCAGTCTTTACGTCGGGCTCTGGAAGGACGTCGGAACGCCGGAATGCTTGACTGCGCTCAACGAGTGAGTCATTTCCAGGTGCCGCAGCAGGTGCGGCAGTAGCTTGTCGCGGACGACTGCGAGGTCACGGTCGGCGCCGAGCCGTGCAAGGTCGGTCAGTTCGAGGTCTGTGAATCCGCAAGGATTTATACGCGAGAACGGCTCGAGATCCACATCAACGTTGAGCGCCATGCCATGAAAGCTCGAGCCGCGCCGAATTCTCAAGCCCACGCTGGCGAGCTTTACGCCGTCAACATACACGCCGGGCGCATCGCTGCGTGCAGCGGCCGTGACGCCGTAGCCCGCGGCAAGATCGACGACACTTTGTTCGAGAGCGGTTACGAGATCGCGCACGCCGAGACTCGCACGTCGCAAATCGATCAAGGGGTAGATCATGAGCTGGCCGGGCCCGTGGTAGGTTACCTGACCACCGCGATCGATCTGAATGACGGGTATGTCGCCCGGCGCCAGCAGATGTTCCGGTGCCGTGTTGAGGCCGAGGGTAAAGACGCTTTCGTGTTCTGTGAACCAGATCTCGTCAGGTGTAGTTTCATTTCGGGTATCTGTGAATGACTGCATCGCGCGCCATACAGGTTCGTAGACCTGCAAGCCGAAATCGCGAATCACGATGTCGCTCATAGCGCCATTAGCACATCGTCGTGTGAGGACACGTCGCGATAGATGTCGTCGAGCTGTTCCTGGCTCTGTGCATCGATACTGATTGTGATCGAGACAAAATTTCCGTTGCTGCTCGATGCATTCCTGATCGCGGTGTCATCAACCGGACCGGCGTGCTTTTCGACAAGGGCGCGCGCGGTTTGCCTGAATTGCGGCGTGTCGCGGCCCATCATCTTGATCGGAAACACGCAGGGAAATACGAGTAGGGATTCTACAGTCATATTACCGTCGCGCGACTTACTCGAACCAGAGGCTCACGCTGTCGCGCGTGCGCTGCCAAAGCGATCCACTGGGATTGTCCGCCAGCGCACGTAATGGTTCGCTGATCAGTTCGGAGCCGTTGAAGCTGACCTTGATTTCGGCCAACGGTTGACCCTGAGCAACCGGGGCGATCAGCATCGTCGGAATATTGTGTACCGACTCGAGCGAGTCGTAGGCACCCCGTGGAACCGTGATATACAAATCGTCCAACACTCCCAGAGATGTAAACTCATTCGCCGACTTCCACACTCTGGCTCGCGTGATTTCCTCCCCTGCTTTATAGAGAAGTCGGGTCTCAAAAAAGCGGAAGGCGTAATTCAGCAGCGCCTGACTGCCATCGATTCGTGCCTTGGCACTGGAAGTTCCGAGCACTACGGAAATGATGCGCGTACCGTCGCGCTCTGCAGATGACACGAGGCAATAACCGGCGGCGTCGGTGTGGCCAGTCTTCATGCCGTCGACCGAATCGTCGCGCCACAACAAATTGTTGCGGTTCGGTTGTTTGATGTCGTTAAAGGTAAATTCCTTGACCGAATACCATTGGTAGTAATCAGGAAATTCTTCAATGATTGCGCGCGCCAGTGTGGAGAGATCGCGCGCTGTCGAGTAATGATCGTCGTCCGGCAGGCCTGTGGCATTGACGAAATTGCTCGACAACATACCGAGAGCCTGCGTGTACTGATTCATGATTTCGGCGAAAACAGCCTCGGAACCCGCTACGTGTTCGGCCAACGCGATACTGGCGTCGTTGCCCGATTGCACGATCATTCCCATCAGCAAGTCCTCGACAGATACCCGCTTGCCGACCTCGATGAACATGCGCGAACCCTCGGCACGCCAGGCTTTCTCGCTAACCGTGACCTGGTCGGCCAGCTGAATCTGATCTTCTTGCAAGGTCTTGAAGACCACGTAGGCTGTCATCAGCTTTGTCAGACTGGCAGGTGCGACTGCCTTGTCCGGTTCGAGCTGTGCAATTTCATGGCCGGTCATGCTGTCGATGACGAAATAGCTGGTGGCGCCAATAATGGGCGGCGCCGGCAGTGGGCGAGGTTCAGCGGCGAGTGACTTGATAGCGAAGAACAGCGCAACGAGCAGGATTGGCGCAAGCAATCGGACTTTCATCGAATCTCAATGGTACGGGGTCAGGGGGGACGTATTGTAACGGGATTATGGGAAAACGGTAGCTGTTGGCCCAGTTACTCTGTAACCAGGTACGGATCGGTGATACCGAGGTTTTCCAGTTCCTCGACGATAATGTCGTACTGCACGACTCCCTTGATGGGGCCGATCCGCACCCGATAGATCGCGGGCTCGCTGGCGCCGTCCTCGAGGATGAACGAAATTCCGATGCCGCTGGACCGCAGTCTGCGCAGCCGCTGTTCCGCGTTTTCGCGGCTGCCGAACGCCCCTACCTGAACGAAAATCCTGTTGTCGTTCATGGAGGCGCCCGCAGTCGCGGGCTCCGGTCGTGGTGCGGGACGCGGCGGCGGTGCTGCCGTCGGCTGCCGTGTTGGCCGGTCACCGGCGGGGCTGTCGAAGCTAATCGCTTCGACCTCGACAAGACTGGTACCGTCTTTCACCATATCGAGCTTCAGGGCGGCCGAGTAAGACAGATCGATGATTCGATTGTGCGCGAATGGACCGCGATCATTGACTCGAACCACGACAGTCCTGTTATTTCGCAAGTTACGGACGCGGACATAAGTTGGCAATGGCAGCGACTTGTGAGCTGCTGTCATCGCGTACATATCGTAGGGCTCGCGATTGGACGTCAGATTGCCGTGGAACTTCTTGCCGTACCATGACGCGACGCCGCGTTCTTTGTAACCGTCGCTGCTCCGCATGACGGTATAGCGCTGACCGAGCACTTCGTAGACCGGACCGTTGCCATATTTGCTTCGCGGTTCACGGCGAGGAACAGCATCGTCCGGCAATTCGGGTATGGATGCGCTGCCGGAACGCGGTGGACCGTCTTTGAGCGAATTGGATCCGCAACTCGCGAGTGTTGCAGACAGCAGTAACAAGAGCAGCGACTGAAGAGCGCTACGGCGCACTGCGTTCGACCTCAACCGCTATTTCCTGTCCGAGTTGGTGAACCGCCATGGCATACATGGCGCTGTGGTTGTAGCGTGTGATGACGAAAAAGTTGTGAAATCCGACCCAGTGCTCAACTCCATCGGCACCCGCAAACGTGAGTAGCTGGCCCGCACTTTCGATCGGCAGTGCCGTCGAGAACATCACGCCCATCTGGCTCAATGAACCGACGGATTCCTCGGGTCGTAATTTATTTTCCGGGAACGGGCCGTTCCAGGCGCTGCCCAGCGTCGCCCGGGTGGCAATTTCTTCGCCAGATTTCCAGCCGTGAGCGAGGAAATAATTTGCAACGCTGCCTGCTACGTCAGCCCAGTCGTTCCAGATGTCGCGCTTGCCGTCACCGGTCGAGTCGACCGCGTAGGCTCGATAGCTCGACGGCATGAACTGCGGACGACCCATCGCGCCGGCGTAGGAGCCCACCGCCTCGGTTGCAGGCATCTGCTCCTCGCGAATGAGCAGAAGAAACTGCTCGAGTTCGCCGCGGAAAAACTTCGCACGCGGCGGGTAAGAAAAGGTCAGTGTCGCAAGTGCGTCAATGACCCGGTGTCCACCAGTGATTCGACCAAAATAAGTTTCGACGCCGATGATGCCAACAAGAATCTCCATCGGCACGCCCGTGTCGGCGCTAATGCCCTCGAGCGTCGCGCGATTCTCGCGCCAGAACGCGGCACCGGCTTTGATGCGCCTTTTGGTCATGAAGATCGGCCGGTATTCGGCCCACGTCAGCGTTTTCTCAGCGGGTTTGCTGATCAGATCAATGATCGACTGCTTGATCTGCGCCTCGCCGAGAATGTCTTGCAGCGTCCCGGCGTCGTAGCTGTGCCGATCGACCATCGTCTTGATGAACGCCTCGACATCGGGCCGGTCAAGATCGATCGCGTGGCTCGGCGCGGCGAACAGCAGCAATACGGTAATACGGAACAGGGTCGAAAATAGGGGTCGAACCGCAATTTTCTTCATCAGAAAACCATAGTACGCCTTGATCAACGACAAATGCGGTTCGACCCCTATTTTCATTTTCATCAATGCGGCAACAGTTTTCGGTGCGATTGAATGGACATCAGAATACCGAATCCGGCCATTAGCGTCACCATGGAGGTACCTCCGAAACTGACCAGCGGCAAAGGGATGCCGACAACGGGAACCAGGCCGGTCACCATCGCCGTATTGACGAAGACATAGACGAAAAATGTCAGACTGATCGATCCGGCGAGCAATCTGGAGTACGTATCCGGTGCCTGGATCGCGATGTAGAGACCACGGCCGATTACGAAGACGTACAAACAGATCAGCGAAAGCACTCCGAGCAATCCGAGCTCTTCTCCCATCACCGCGAAGATGAAGTCGGTATCGCGCTCCGGCAAAAACTCGAGATGTGCCTGCGATCCATTCGTCCAGCCCTTGCCAAACAAGCCGCCGGATCCAATCGCAATCTTGGATTGGATGATGTTATAACCGGCGCCGAGCGGATCGCTGTCGGGGTCGAGCAACGTCAATACACGTTGCTTCTGATAATCCTTCATGAAGTTCCATAAAATAAGTGCGCCGGGCACCGATAACACGGCCAGCCCGATCATAAGTCGGATTGGCAGGCCAGCGAGTACGATGACAATCACTCCGGAGGCGGCAATCAACAGCGCCGTGCCGAGGTCGGGCTGTCGGGCGATCAAGAGCGTCGGTACGATGATAATCAGTGCGAGCATCAACAAGTGGCTGGCCCGGGGTGGCATTTGCCGATCATGCAGATACCAGGCAGCCATCATCGGCACCGCCAGTTTCATGATTTCCGACGGTTGAAAACGAATGCCGAGGTCAAGCCATCTGCGGGCGCCCTGACCAACCTCACCCGCTGTCAGTACAAGGATCAGCAGGATCAGGCCGGCGAGAAAACCCCACGGCGTCCAGCGTCGCAGGAAGTCAGGCGGCATTTGCGCAATGATGAACATGCCAACCAGGGCCACGCCGAGCCGCACGACCTGATTCAGCCACAGGCGCATGTCTTCGCCGACCGCACTGTACAGGACGACGAGACCCAGCGCGCAGATCAGAATGATGCCGACCAGCAGCGGCCCGTCGATATTGAGGCGCCGCCATACGCGCCCGAAGTCGCCGAGGGGAGCGGCTCTGCTCGTGATTAGCCGCTGTGTATCACTGAGTCGCATTGTCACTGTATCCGAGATATTCATCCATTATCGCGCGCGCAATCGGCGCGGCAACGCGACTACCGCTCGAGCCGTTTTCGACGATGACGGCGACCGCGATGCGGGGATTGTCGAACGGCGCGAACGCGATGAACAGAGCGTGATCGCGCAACCGCTCTTCCAGATCTTCCTCGTCGTATTCCTCCTCCTGGGCGACTGAAAATACCTGTGCAGTACCGCTCTTGCCGGCCATCTGGTAAGGGGCGTTACCGCCCGTTGCGTAGGCGGTGCCACGAACGCTTTGCATGACGTCGTGCATTGCCCCGAGCACGCTGTCCCAATGCACATCCTCGTCGATACGAACATCGCTGAGGCGTCTCGGTGAGATCAGCGTTCGCTCTCCGGTCAGCACATTCTCGACTGCCGCCACGAGGTGCGGCTGGTAGCGAATACCGCGAGTCGCCAATGTCGCTGCTGCACTGGCGAGTTGTAACGGAGTCGCCAGCATGTATCCCTGACCAATGGACGCAATGACCGTTTCGCCGTTGTACCAGCGCTGGTCGGTTCGATTACGAAAGGCCGCCCGTTTCCAGTCACGCGATGGAACGAGGCCATGATGCTCGCCGCTGATGTCCACTCCGGTCTGCCGGCCGAGCCCGAATTGATCGAGGTAGTAATGCATTCGGTCGATGCCGATCTCGCCGCTGATTTCATAAAAATACACATCACAGGATTGTGTGATCGCGTCATGCAGATCCATTTCGCCGTGACCTTCGGGCTTCCAGTCTCTATAGCGGTGTGTCGTGTTCGGCAACATGAAGTAGCCGCGGCAGACGGTCTTTCTCGTCAGGTTGGTTGCGCCAGATTCGAGTGCCGCCAGTGCCAGCATCGGCTTGATTGTCGAGCCAGGCGGGTAGGCGCCGCGAACGGCGCGATTGAATAACGGCTGTTCGAGGTTGTCTTGAAGTTCGGAGAACTGCTTTGTCGACATGCCAATCGCGAACAGGTTGGGATCGAACGACGGTGCGCTCACCAGTGCAAGGATCTCACCCGTCCAGGGATCAATGGCGACGACACCACCGCGCCGCCCTTCGAGCGCTTTCGTTGCCAGAATCTGCAAATCGAGATCCAGGCTCAGATAGACGTTGTGGCCGGGTGCCGATGATTCATCGCTGGGCAATGAATCCGCCAAATCACGGGAGTCCGTGGGTATCTGCCGCCCAAGGGCGTTGGACACAACATGGCGGTAACCGACGTCTCCATGCAGGTTCGATTCAAAACTGCTTTCCACGCCGGTCTTGCCAGTCTGTGCTGTGCCCGCGTACGAGGACGCATCGAGGCGCGCCAGGTCACTTTTCGACAACGCGCTGACATAGCCGACGGCATGTGCGGTCGCTTCACCGTTCCGATAATGCCGTACAAGGCGAGGTTGAAAGTCGACGCCGGGGAAACGAGGTCGTTGAATCGCAAAGTTGGCGATCTCCTCGTCGCTCAGGCGCACGTTCAGGGTGACGGGCTTAAAACGCGGGCCGCTTTCGCTGAGTTCCCTGAAGCCGGGAATGTCTTCGGCTTCAATCAAGCCGAGTTCGGTGAGTCGCTGCAACGTGTCGTCGATGTCGGCGACCTGTTCAGGGATCAACTCGAGTTGATACGCGGGCAGATTCTCGGCGAGCACGCGACCTTCGCGGTCCAGGACGAGACCGCGGATCGGCGGGACCGCCTCGATTCGGACACGGTTGCCCTGCGATTGAG
>Ga0224508_10003233_pt1 | contig 13506 bp, 13 predicted proteins | sample SF_Jan12_sed_USG_4_FD_170157 | JGI IMG/M metagenome (GOLD analysis project Ga0224508, IMG submission 170157) | Sediment microbial communities from San Francisco Bay, California, United States - SF_Jan12_sed_USGS_21 | ecosystem: Environmental > Aquatic > Marine > Sediment | place: USA...
TTATTGCGGTCGGTGATTTCGATCAGCGTGCCCGGCAGCGGCAGGCCCACCGACCCCTCCTTGTTCTCGCCCTCGAACGGGTTGACGGTGCAGACCGGGCCGGTTTCCGTCAGCCCGTACCCTTCGACCAGTGTGCAGCCGCTCAATTCCTCAAACTTGTTCTTGATGTGCAACGGCAGCGGTGCGCCGCCGGAAATGCACAGCGCGAGGCTGGAGAGGTCATATTTGCCGACATCGCCGCTGGAATTGATCGCCGAGAACATGGTCGGCACGCCGAGGAAAACCGTCGGTTTCTGATCCTCGATGGCCTTCAGGATATCCTTGACGTTGAAGCGCGGCTGCAGGATCAGCTCGCCGCCATAGTAAAGGCAGGTGTTCATCACGCCGGTCATGCCGAAGGCATGAAACAGCGGCAGGATGCCGAAAAACTTCTCCGATCCGGGCGTTGCCGTTACCGCCCAGAGGCCGGTTTGCACCGTGTTCGCATAGAGGTTGGCGTGGGTCAGCATGGCGCCCTTGGGCGTGCCGGTCGTCCCGCCGGTATATTGCAGCACCGCAAGATCTTCGTCGGGCTGGATCGTTACCGGTGTGGGCGCGCCATCGTTGTCGATCAGCGTTTCATAGGGCAGGTGATGCTCATCGGTGGGGATCGACGCGATTTCCTTCCGGTTCAGGAAAGCGAACAGCAGCATGCTGGGAAAGGGCAGGACGTCCCGCATGCGGCAGACGACAATTTTTTCGAGCACGTCGCCCAGCAGGTCACTGGCGATTTTCGGATACAGCGTCTTGAGATTGAGGGTGATCATGATCCGGGTTTCCGAATCGATGATCTGGCGGGTGATTTCCCGCTTCGCGTAGAGCGGATTGTAGTTGACCACCGTGGCGCCGGTCTTGAGCACGCCGAAAAAGAAGATCACGTAGTAGGGGCAGTTCGGCAGCAGCAAACCGACCCGGTCGCCCTTGCCGATCCCCTGGGCCTGCAGGCCCTTGGCCACGCGGTTGACCAATTCGGCGACATCTTCGTAATCGTATCGTTTGCCCAGGAATTCGATGCAGGGGTTATCCGGATACGCCGCGACCGCATCGTCAAAAAGGGCTGGAAGCGGCTTGGTCTCGATCGGCGTACGCCAATCCAGGCTCGCCGGATAATTGTCTTCCCAGGGATGCCGCTCGGGCTGTTGCGGTGGCGCCGGGCGCAGATTCCGGCCGGGCCGGAGACGCGCGAACGCGGATTTCACCGCGGCGGCCATTTTCCGAAGGCGAGGTTTGACGATTGGTCTCAAGTGATTAGCTCCGCCTTCCTAATCTAGATTCTTAAAATTTGCCGCATTGGGCTGTGGGCTTCACGCGCGGGAAAATACTCCTGTTCGTGTGCTCTTTATCTGTTGAAAAGGTTACCGAATTTTTAATCACCCTGGGCCCAGTTCTTCGCCTCCTGATCGGCGAACTGTATGCCGAATGCCCCCATTATGTCGATGAGTTCAGGCACCATCCGGTCTACCGCTTTTGCACCTTCGTCGATAGCGTCTTGCGCCCGATGGAAGTCCAGGAGTCCGATATGGCCCACCCGGGGGGCAATCACAAGGTCGGGCGGCTCGCCCGCCAGGCGGCTGCGGGTGACCCGGTCAAGCAGGATGTTGAAACTGGCCGCCATGGTGCCGAACAGGTTCGGCTCTTCCGTTTCGTATCCGAAATACTGCCGCATCGCCGGGCCGATCCGTTCCGGCGTTGCCTGCCGCCGGTCCAATCCCAGGAACGGAAAGCCGCCGCCGGAATTCTGCTGTGCGCGCCGGTCCTCGGTGGCGAGCCCGCCCAGCGTGTCGCCGGTCAGGTTGACCGCGATCACCAGCCGCGCACCCATCGCCCGGCAGGTCGACACCGGCACCGGATTGACCAGCGCTCCGTCGATCAGCCAGCGCCCGTCGAGTTTCACCGGCTTGAAGATGCCCGGCAGTGAAATCGAGGCGCGGATGGCGTCGATCAGCCGGCCTTCGTCGATCCAGACCTCATGGCCGGTCGCCAGTTCCGCCGCCACGCCGGCGAAGGGGGTCGCCAATTCTTCGATGCGGGTATTGCCCAGCTCGCGTTCCAATTCCCGCAACAGGCGCTTGCCGCCGATGATGCCGCTGTCGGCAAAGGTGAAATCGAGCAGCTGGACCATGCGGAACCGGGTCAGCATGCCGGCGAATCCGGCCAGTGTCTCCATCTTCTGGGCGAGGTAGAAGCCGCCGACCAGCGCCCCCATGGAGGTACCGCAGATCAGGTCGGGATAAATGCCGAGCTCGGATAGCCGCCGCAGCACGCCAATATGCGCCCATCCGCGGGCTACTCCGCCCCCCAGCGCAAACCCAATTCTCGGTCCGCTCATGATCGCGCTCTGCGTCCTCTGGAATCGGCAATTTCCGCCCCGGAATGGGCCGGAATTCCGACTGTTCGCCGGCAAATCCTGATACCGGCGGATCGGCTTGGGATGGTAACAACCGCATGATTTCTATTTTATTAAGATTGATAAAATTTAGCGAAAAACCGGGCCGATCCGGCCGGGACAACGAAGGCGGGAGGGCAGGATGCTCAAGCTCTACAGCATGGACTTCAATTCGGCGGGGCAGCGGGTGCGGACCGCGCTGCACCTAAAAGCCATTCCCTTCGAGTATATCTCGGTACGGGAAATCGGCTGGGACGCCTATCGCGGCGTGAACCCGCAAGGGCTGATGCCGACACTCGACGTGGACGGCCAGCTATTCGCCCAATCGACCGCCATCCTGGAATATCTCGAGGAAACCCATCCCGCCCCGCCGCTGCTGCCGGCCGATCCGGTCGCGCGCGGCCGGATGCGGGCCTTCGCGCAGTTCGTTGGCAGCGACATGCACCCGCTGCACGTCAGCCGGGTGCGCAACCGCCTGAAAGACGCCCATGGCGCGACCGAGGAACAGACCCATGAATGGTACCGGCACTGGGTGACGACCGGGCTGACCGCACTCGAGGAACTGCTGCGCCGCCGCCCGGACCCGAGCCCGTTCTGCTATGGCGAGACCCCGACGATGGCCGACCTTTATCTGATCCCGGAAGTCATGAACGGCCGCCGCTACGGCACGGATATGACGCCGTTCCCGCTGATCGCCGGGATCGACGAGGCCTGCCGCGCGCTGCCCGCCTTTCAGGCCGGCATGCCGGAGCGGCAGCCGGATTTTGGCGGCTAGGAGTGACCTGCCCCTGATCGGTGGTCCAGTTGGTGTGAGAGAGCCCGGACGGTTTGAGCTTGCCCCGAACGTTGCGCCGGGATGTCCGCGTTTCTGCGGATTTGGTCCGCGTGCGCTTAATGGGCGCGAATCCTCTTAATACTTAGGTCTTTGCCCTTTCTTGAGCTATCTGAATGGGTTTTAATAAACTTGTTTCCGTAGCGCCGCGCACTTGATGGTGCGGCGATCAGGCCTCGGACCGGACATTGCCGGTGGCGGTGGGAATTGTCCGATCGTGCATGTCTTTCATGCCTGCCGGGTGCCCCGATACCCAACTCTAGGGTTCTCGCTTTTCCGATAATCAGGGCGGTTAAGTTAAGAACGTTTTGGGTTGCCGGGTCCGACCGATGGTCTTATCGCCTCCACTCCGGATGGAAGAACCGAACGATGACCAATTTGAGAATTGTATGCACACTGGTTGTGTTGATCGCTGTGGTGGGCTGTGAATCCTATGCCGAACGCGAGTATGTGAGCATGGCGGCAGTCGCCCCGCTGCTTGAATTGAAAATTGGCGACAACAAGACGCAAACCCCGCCGACGGCGCCGGGTACCCTGTTGGGCTCGTACCGGGGAAGCGCGGTCGGCAGCTCATTGGATGCCGCAGACCGTCGTTATGCCGAACAGGCCGCGAAGAAAGGCCTCGGGACATGGCCGGACAAGTACACCACGCGCTGGAGCAACCCGGACACTGGCCATACCGGAACCTTCACGCCGATTAATTCGTATCTGTCGGACGACCGTCTGCGCTGTCGGGACTACGAACAGAGCATTACGGCAATAGGGCAATCGCAAAGCGATTATGGTACCGCCTGTGAGACAGATGCCGGCTCGTGGCGGGTGGTTGAAACACCGGTTCGACGCGCCCTTCGCCGCCGTCGCTGAGAATCGTCGCTGGTTTTCAGGCCGCATCGGCGGCGGGCGGCGTTGATACGGCGCACGTTATCGCTTGATCGTCAGGCAGCCCTGGTTCTTTTCCTTTAGGGCGGCGCACACCGAGCGCGCTTTCTTCAATGATTGATACTGGCCGGTCTGGACACGATAGAAGGTACCCCGTCCCGCGATCGCGCGTTTTTCCAACCGCAACTTCTTATCCCCGAGCTGCTCATGAAAGGCTTTCTGTAATCGCGTCCATTCTTTGCGCGCGACTATCGGCGAGTTGAGCGATGACAATTGAACGAGATAGCGTCCGCCCGCCCCGGTTTCCGGCTTCGACAAGGACCGGGCGCGTCGCGTTCCCGCTGCGGTTCCGGGCTCGGCAGATGCCCCTGCCGCGGTCGATGACGATCGCCGGGTCTTTGGGCGTCTCTTTGATTTTGCAGACGCCATGGCGCTGGAGGGTTTACGGCGCGCGGCAGCCGGCGCCGGCTTTTTCGAGACGGCCTGCTGCCGGTCCGCCAAGGCTACGACCAGCGACGACCGGTCGATCAATGCTTCAGACCACCCGCGCGGGAGCGAACTGTGATCCTTTGCGGCTATTCTTTCGCCCTTCCCCAAGGCGAAGGATTGTAGGCTGCGGACATCCGGTCGTGTGTTCGACCCGCCATAAGTGATCGAAACGGTCGTATTGATTGCCGGCGCATAGTAGCCTTGGGCTTTATATCCGTCGCTGCGTTGGCAGAGCACCGGAACGGTCGCGAACCGCCCTGCCGGCACGTGGACTTGCTGTGGACGGCCGGTATAACAGCGCCATTCGAATTGCGTCGGTCCCGTGTTCTCTCCAAGGCGAACGACCTCTTTGTAGGTCATGTTGCTGCCCGCCTGCAGCGGAAACATGCTGCCATTCCATTCAAGGAATTTTCGGGTTGCTTGTGGATTGTCGGCAACGGTCCATTCGATCGGCGGCAGCAGCGGATCGAACGCGGTCAGCTGACTGTTGCCGAGCGAGCTCTTCCATCGAATGAGGTCATTCTTGATACTGACAACCGTCCAGGTTTCTTTCGGATTGTCATAGGTGTAGCTATCGCCGACTCCGTAGGTCGGAATTTCTGCAGGGGGTAACGCAGTACGGAGGGGTTTAGTCTTCGGCACCGCGTCGTCATTGCCGAAGAATGAACAGGCGGCAAGCACCATCGATAAGATTAATATCGGCAATATCGGCCGATGCACCATGGCATTGATCCCACAAAGAATTAAACCCCGGCCATGAGTCTTGAATGGCGGCTCCCTCAAAGCAAAAGAACGTTTGGGGTAACGACATAGAATCCCGTTATATTTAGGGATGGCCCATCCGAAAGCAATTGACTTTGTCGAAAGAGTAGGGCGTACCCCGTATGGATGTGTCGTTGAAGTCCGTGCCATTTGGGCGATTGGCCACGGCACCTTTACCTGCCTCCACGGCTGCCTTACGCGTTGCCCGGAGAACTCATCAAACGACCGCGCGACGTTGCTCGGCCGCTTGACGGAACGTCTCCGGTAAACCACCGCTTGGCAAACTCCGTTTTTTACCGTGGAGTGAAAATCGGCTACAGCGGCGGTGAGTCCGCACATGACCCGAAACGGTCTAATTTGACTACCGGTGAGTTTGCGGGGGTTATCAGGCGGCTCCGGCAGCTTGTTTTAGCGGCATGTCAGTGGTGGCCCAAAGGTGGCCCACACAGATTTCGTAAGAACCACGCCTCTCCTAACGATTACCTCTAAGCCCCGTGCAGCGCCGCCTTCGGCAGCATCACGTGGATGCCGCTGTGGACGTTGACGATCTGGCTGACATGCAGGTCGGCGGCGATCGAGCAGAGCGTGTAGGCGTCTTCCCTCGACAGGTTCGATTTCTGCTGGATCAGGGCGATCATCTCGCGTAGCGCGTGTTTCGCCGCGTTGTCGAGCACCGGGTCGATGCCGATGGTGATGTAGTGGGTGTCGGTCTCGGCGCGCGGCATGCTCAGCGGCGTGTTCTTGTGCAGATGCAGCTCGAAGTCGCCGCTCAGGCAGGTCTCGATGGCGGTGACGCAGACCTCGCCGTCGCCCTGCGCCGCGTGGCCGTCGCCGGCGGAGAACAGCGCGCCGTCGTTGAACACCGGCAGGTAGAGCGTGCAGCCCGCGCCGAGCGCCTTGATGTCGAGGTTGCCGCCGTGGCGGCGCGGGATGATCGAGGTGACGCGGCCCCATTCCGGCGGCGGGGCCACGCCCATCACGCCGAAGAACGGGTCGAGCGGCAGGTCGACGCCCCAGGGCAGGTTGGCCACCTTCTTCTTCTTGTCGAGCCGGATGTGCAGCAGCCGGGTCTCGTGGAAGTCGTCCGGCAGTGCGCCGGAGAGCGGCCGGATGCGGTTCCAACCCCAGTTCTGGCGCAGCCGCACGTCTTTGATGCGCACTTCCAGCATGTCGCCGGGCCGCGCGCCCTTGACCGCCACCGGGCCGGTCATGATGTGGCCGGCGCCGCCGGGCGCCAATGCTTCGTGGATTGTCAGATGTTCCGGCAGGATCTCGAACCCGTCGCCGGCCGGCAGGATGTCCGGCCCGCCTGAAACGGTGTGCAGGGTGACCGTGTCGCCCGAGTTCACCTCGATCAGCGGTTTGAGCGCCGCGTCGAAGAAAGCCCAATGCACGGTGTCCGGGCTGGGGTGGAGTTCGTGATGGGCGGGCATGGCGGGGCTCCTTGCTGCATGATAGGATCGCGGGTTAAGAATAGCGCGATAACGCACCGGAAAGGCAGTCCTTCATGGCCACCGCCTGGCATAAGATCGAGACGCCCTGCAAGGGCATTTGCTACGTCCGCAAGCTGGATGGCGAGATGCTGTGCTCCGGCTGCCTGCGCCGCCAGGAAGAGATCGACGGCTGGTACGAACTCACCGATGCCGAGCGCCGCACAATCATGGACGAGCTGCCGGCGCGCAATCCCAAGCAATGGCGGCTGATGAATCCGGAATAGGGCCGGCGGGTTTCAGCCAAATGTGAACATTTCGACGAGGACGGCCGCCACCGCCTCAGCCGTCTTGCGGTCGATCTTCCCCAGTTTCCGAACGAGTCGTGCTTTATCGATCGTGCGAATTTGATCGAGTGCGATCTGGCCCTTTTTGCGCTTGAAGGTGAGCGTGACTCGGGTCGGATAGTTGCGAAGGGTCGTCGTCATGGGCGCTACGATGACCGTCCGAATATGGGCGTTCATTTCGTCGGGGGAGACGACAAGGCACGGGCGCGTTTTCTGGATCTCCGAACCGCGTGTCGGATCAAGCGAGACGAGGTAAACCTCGAACCGCTTTACCACGTCCATTCAGCATCGTCCCAGTCTTCGCTCAGATAATCGGGCAGCATCGGGGACTCCTGCTGTCCCGCTGTCTCGAAGGTCTTGGCCCAGCCGTCCCTTGGCGAAGCGCTGGGCGTCAGCACCAGCTTGTTGCCTTCGACGGTCAATTCCACCTGATCCCCGAATCCGCATTGCTGGATGATCGGCTTCGGGATGATCACGCCTTTGGCGTTTCCGATGGATCTCAGGTCGGTCTTCATTGGTGTCTCCTGTAGTTATAACAATGTTATAACTATATCTGATTGTCAAGCCGAGATGACTGATCGGCGACAATTATCGTGAATTGGGGGCCAAATCCGTACTTTGTCCCGCCGCCGCTTTGTCGACTAAGATGGCGGAGCCTAGGGTGCCGCGCCACGCGGTCGCGATTTATGAAATCCGGGAAATGGGAAATCCGACATGAGCAGCGCAAAGAAATCGGCCGTAGACAATTATGCTCGGCGCCTGAACGGCGGCGAGGCGCTGGCCGAGATGCTGAAGGCCCATGGGGTCGGGCTGATGTTCGGCATGGGCGGATTTCAACTCTTGCCGTTCTACGAGGCGGTGCGGGCGCTTGGGCTCAATCATAAGCTGATCAACGACGAGCGCTGCGGTGTCTTCGCGGCCGATGCCTATGCGCGGGTGACGGGGCGGCCCGGCGTGTGCGACGGGACGCTCGGCCCGGGCGCGACCAATCTCGTGACCGGAATGGTCGAGGCGCTGAACGCCGGTATCCCGATGATCGTGCTGGCGGGCGACACCAACCGCAGCCACGCCTGGAAGAACATGACGCAGGAATGCCGGCAGGTGGATATCCTCACGCCCGCGGCCAAGGAGCTGATCCGCATCGAGGACGGCAACCGCATTCCCGAACAGGTGCGCCGTGCCTTTGCGGTGGCGACCGGCGGCCGGCCCGGGCCGGTCGTGCTGGACGTACCCGAGGACATCTGCCACGGCGAATACGACTTCACCGCCGACGATTTCTGGGTCGATCCGGCGCATCGCGCCATTCCGGGGCAGCGCAGCCGCCCGGCGGCGGACGATATCGGCCGCGCCGCGGCGCTGCTCGGCAAGGCGAAGCGGCCGCTGATCCTGGCCGGCGGCGGGGTGCATCTGTCGCAGGCGCATGGTGCGCTGCAGGATCTGGCCGAGGCGCTGAACATCCCGGTGGCGCACACGATGAGCGGCAAAGGCGGCATCGCCTGCACGCATCCGCTGTCGGCGGGGCTGTACGGGCGCTATTCGCGTATCGCGAACGATCTGATCGATACCTCGGATTGTCTACTAGTAGTTGGCGGCAAGCTGGGCGAGATCCCGACCAAGCGTTACGCCCTGTTGCCGCCGGACGTGCCGCTGATCCATCTCGATATTCTGGAGGATGAGATCGGCCGCACGACCCGCACCGAGGTGCCGCTCTGGGGCGACGCCCGCGAAGGCCTGCGCGACCTGCTGACCGAATTGTCGGACAGCGCGGATGCGCAGCGCGCGGCGCGGCAGGGCTATGCCGCCGAGGTGCCGGTGCGCATGGATAAATGGAAGGAGGAGGCGGCGGACCGGCTGCACTCCGGTGAACGCCCGATCAATATGGCGCGGATGCTGACCGAACTGAACACCGCGATGCCGCCGGAATCCGTGCTGGTGGCGGATGGCGGCTTCGCCGGCCATTGGACGGGCTTCCTCTACGACACGAAGCTGGCGGGGAGGACCTATATCGCCGATCGCGGGCTGGCCTCGATCGGCTACGGCCTGCCGGGCGCCATCGGCGCACAGCTTGGCGTGCCCGACCGCCCGGTGGTCGGCATCACCGGCGACGGCGGCTTCAACATGGCGATCGGCGAGCTGGAAACCGCGCTGCGGCTCGAGGTGGGTTGCACGATCATGGTGGTCAACAACGCCGCCTCCGGCTACGTCAAGGCGCTGCAGCACTCGATGTACGATGGCAAGTACCAGTCGAGCGAACTGGTCGAGATGAACTACGCGAACATCGCCAACGCCTTCGGCTGCCAGGGCATCCGGGTCGAGGATCCGGATGCGCTCGGCGATGCGATCCGAACCGGCATGGCGGAGACCAAACGCCCGACCGTCGTGGATGTCGTCGTCACCCGCGACCCGGCGAAGATGCTGCCGGCGGTCGACAGCCGCGTGCTCAAGGTGGAGAAGGGCGACCGGCCGGTGTGATGAAGCGGTCGCGGATCGGCTAAAACTAGGCTAGCGGCGGCTGGCCTTTGGTCGTGTTTGGCCCCCAAGCCGGACACGCTATACTTCGTTCAGGCCCCCGGCGCGGGCGTCGCCGGAAACCGCAGGGAGAGACCATCGCCATGCCAATCGACTTGCAGCCAATCGACGGCAGTTTCGCCATGGAAGTGAAGGGCGTCGCGCTGTGGGAGCCGTTGGATGCGGCGACCGAGGAGGCGATCCGGGAGGCTTACCGCACGCATTCGCTGCTGGTGTTTCGACGGCAGCCCCTGTCGGAGGACGAACTTTTCCGGTTTGGCCATATCGTCGGCGAACCGCAGCCGTATATCGAGGCGCATTGGCAGTCCGCGTATCGTGAGATCGTGATCTTGTCGAACATGCGGGACGGGGCCGGCGAGCTGATCGGCGGCCTCAGCAACCGGGAACTGACGTGGCACACGGATCAGTCCTATAACGCCGCGCCGGTAACCGGCTGTTATCTTTATGGCGTTGAGGTGCCGGCCGATGGCGGCAACACGAGCTGGGCGAATTTATACAATGCCTATGAGGCGTTGCCGGCCGACCTTCAGAACAAGGTGGAAAACAAGATCGGTGTCTTCAGCTATGCCAGCCGGGCGAAGCAGACGCAGGACAGGGTAAGCAACCAGTCGATCGACGAGCGGACGCGGACGACACCCGACGTCAAACATCCGCTGGTCAACGTCAACCCGGCGACCGGGCGGAAGGCGATCTATATCGACCCAAAAACGGTCACCGGCATCGTCGGCATGCCGGACGACGAAGCGCACGACCTTCTGGATGAATTGCTGGCCTATACGGTGCGCCCGGAGAACGTCTACCTGCATGATTGGCAGGTCGGCGATCTGGTTTTGTGGGACAACGCGGTGCTGCTGCATCACCGGCAGCCGTTCCCGGATTCGCAGAATCGGTTGCTCAAGCGGATGATTATCGGGTTGCCGCAGGATAGCCATATCGTTCCGACCGCGGTGGCGTAAGCCGGCGATGGTCTAACCTTTGGCGGTTTCCTCCCGGAGCGGCGCCCGCCCGGCATTGCGCAAATTGGCCAACCGGTTCATTAGATCGAACCAAAAGGGCGCGCCGAGGGAAACCGCGAATATCGTCAGCAACCAGCCGATCACGCGCGGCAGCCAGCCGGACCCCGGTAGCGGCTCGCCGCCCTCCTTGGCGAACACGCAAAAGCTCTCGCCGGCTTTCTGGCGGGCATCCGGGCATTGCCAGCCGAGCGGTATCGCGGCAAACGCTTTGTCTAGTTCTTCTGGCGCGGGATTTACGGATGTCGGCGCCGCCGCGATTAGCTGCGTCCGGAGGGTCTCATTTTGCCAAATGACCGTGCCGATACGAAGGGTGTCCGCATTCAGGACGACGACCAGCACTGCGGCAACGCAAAGCGACCAGATGCGCGCCTGTCGGGCATACCATCCCTGGACCCGGTCCATCGAATCGTCGAACCATCGGGCGACGCGTTTTCGGAATTCTTCGATATCGTACTCGGTCTGCCGCAACAGCGCGGTCAGGGCGGATTTCAGGTCCTCGTCGGCGACTTGAGCAACACCCGATCGAACGTCGTCCAGCGTCGGCACCGTATCGGCCGGCTGCCCGGTCAGGATGTCGGCCAAGGCGACACCGAATGTCGGGGCCGGAATGTTGGACGGCGCGCGGGGTTTGCCGCTGTTGACGATGGCATCGATCAAACCGGCGTGCTTGCGCGACAGGCCCCGGATCAGGCCGTGCCGATAGAGCAGCGCGGCGTGGTCGGAGCCGATCAGGTTCTCGATGCCTTGCTTCAAGGTCTTCGAGCGCAGCTGAAACAGCCCTGCGGCGCATTCCTGAATGGCGGAAACGACAATACTGAGAACGACATAGACGATGATCAAGCCAAAGACGGTATCGAAAATCGGGCTGTCGAACATGGCGTGGGTCTCCTGACTGTGCGCAGGCAGTCCAGTATTCAATCACGTAAATCTGGATTTTGTGTGGCGGTTCGATTGCCCGACTGCATCGGACACCGTGGTCATCGCTCGTCCCGCCACGCCGCCACAAGCAGGTCGACCAGCGCGCGCGTCGGGATGCCGGTTCGGGCGCGGGTCGCGGCCGCGGTTTCGTTGAGTGTGGACACGATGCCGTCTTCATAGGTCGAGCGGGCGTCGCCAATCCGCGCGCTGTCATGGGCAACGGTGGCGGCGGCAATGCCGCGGGCGTCCAGGGCGGGCAGGCGGCTGATCCCCGCGTCGTCGATCCCCCGGCCCGCATCGTTATACACGGCGGCGACGGCGTCGAATTTGAGCGCGGTTTCCGGCTTGCCGCCCAATACCTGGCCGTGCGAGCCGGTGATCAGAATGCGGTCGCGGTCTTCCGGCAGGACCAGCGAGTTGGAATCGATGCCCCAAACTTCGGGCCCACCCGGGTCGGCCGATATTAGGAAGCGGCCCTCCTGTATTTCCGGCGGCGGGACGGTCGGAATGTCGCCGGTCATCAGCAGCGCCGCACAGTCCGCACACGTCATGCCCGGCCGGCATCCCAGCGCGATCGCCCTTTTGTTGGCGTGGCTGATGACACCCCGGTCCATCATGTCCGGCCCTTCGCCGATGCGCGCCGACAAATGGCTTATGGTCGCCGCGGCAATACCGGCCTCGTCCAGATAATCCAGGCCGCCGATGCCGGCCCGGTCCTTGCCGATGCCCGCGTCGTTCAGAATGACGCCTCGTAATTGACCCAAGGCCGCCAGATAGGCGGCATACACGCCGCCATGGGATCCGGCCACCAGCACCTTGCCCCGGTGGCGTTCGTCCAGCCGGGTGACGCTGTCGAGAAGAAGGATGTCGCCTGCGGGCATTGCTGGAAATGTGCTGCTGGTATCGGTTGCCTTGCCCCGGAGCATACACGGCGCCGCGCCGGCCCGCGACAGTTCCGTATCGTCACCGCGGTTCACGCGGTTTTGGCCACCGCGCGGCTTGCCGGCAAGGTCACTGTGACGGTCGTCCCGACGCCTTCGGTGCTTTCGATATGGATGTCGCCGCCATGCAGCTCGACCAGCCGTTTGGTCAGCGGCAGGCCGAGCCCGGCGCCGTCGAACCGACGGCTGGTCTTGCTGTGCGTCTGGCCAAAGGCTTCGAAGGCCACCGCGATGTCGGCTTGCGACATGCCGATTCCCGTGTCGGCGACGGAAAACGAAATGCCACCGTCCCGGGCACATTGAGCGGTTAGGTTGACCTGACCGCTGTCGCGGATGCACTTCACGGCGTTGGACAACAAATTCAGCAGCACTTGCCGGAGCTTCACTTCACTGCCGCGCAAATTCGGCAGGCCGTTCTCGATGATGTGGTGCAGACGCACATTATTGTTCTTGGCTTGTTCGGCGATAACCAGGAAAGCGTCGTCGACCAATGTGGGAATGTCGACGATGTCGTTTTCGATTTCCATTTTGCCGGCCTCGATCTTGGACAGATCCATGATATTGTTGATGATTTACAGCAAATGTTGGCCGGATTGATGGATATAGGCGGCATAGGAATTGTAGCGTTCGTTGCCGATGGGCCCGAGGGTTTCCTGCTTGATCGAGTCCGAAAATCCGATGATGGCGTTCAACGGGGTCCGAAGTTCGTGGCTCACATTTGCTAGGAATTCGGATTTCGCCCGATCGGCGGCGGTCGCCAGGGCGACGGCGTTATGGAGTCGGTTCCGATCGTCCTGGATTCGATGCGCGATGTCGTCGAAGTTGGATGCAAGATCGCGGAGCTCGGTGGTCGCGATTTTTGATTTGCGGGGAACGCGGGCGGCGAGCTCGCCAGTTGCCAGGTTTTCCGCCGTGTTGACGACCGCTTCGATGGGTCG
>Ga0224508_10003234_pt1 | contig 13505 bp, 17 predicted proteins | sample SF_Jan12_sed_USG_4_FD_170157 | JGI IMG/M metagenome (GOLD analysis project Ga0224508, IMG submission 170157) | Sediment microbial communities from San Francisco Bay, California, United States - SF_Jan12_sed_USGS_21 | ecosystem: Environmental > Aquatic > Marine > Sediment | place: USA...
AGATTCAGCATATGCCGGATAGGCACATACTCCGCACTGATGCCGCTGCCACCGAGAATGTCCCGCGCGTCCCGCGCGATATCGAGTGCTGCACGACAATTGTTCCACTTCGCGAGCGATACCTGCGTTGGCTGCATGACGCCCTGGTCCTTGAGCCGGCCGAGCCGGAGCGAGAGCAGCTGTGCCGTCGTGATGCGCCGGCTCATTTCGGCAAGCCGGATCTGGATGGCCTGGGTATGCGAGAGCGGCCGGTTGAACAGGATGCGGTCGCCCGTGTAACGAATCACTTCATCGAGACAGGCCTGCGCCGCGCCGATAACGCCCCACGTAATCCCGTACCGCGCCTGGGTCAGGCAGCTTAGCGGCCCCTTGAGCCCGGTAACATCGGGCAGCACGCTGGCTTCGGGCACGCGCACATTGTCGAAGAACAGTGCTGCGGTGATTGACGCGCGCAACGAAAATTTGTTCTCGATTTCCTGCGCCGTGAAGCCGGGCATGTCTTTCTCGACAATAAAACCTTTAACACCTTCTTCGGTCATCGCCCAGACCACGGCGGCATCGGCGATGCTACCGTTCGTGATCCACATTTTGGATCCATTGAGTACCCAGTCGGAACCATCGCGCTTCGCATGCGTTTTCATATTGCCCGGATCAGACCCGCCGTGCGCTTCCGTGAGGCCGAAGCAGCCTACGGCCTCGCCTTTCGCCATAGCGGGTAGCCAGCGCTGTTTCTGCTCCTCCGAGCCATACGCGTGGATCGGAAACATAACAAGGCTGCTCTGGACCGAGACAAAGCTGCGCAGGCCGCTGTCACCGCGCTCGAGTTCCTGGCAAATCAGGCCATAGCAGATGCTGTTAAGGCCGGCACAATCATAGCCATCGATCGAGCTGCCGAAGAGGCCGAGCTCCGCGACCGCAGGGACGAGTTCCCACGGGAAATAGTGCTGTTCGAAGGCGTCGCGCATCAGGGGTATGGCCTGCTCGTCGACGAAGCGTGCCACCGAGTCCTGCACCATACACTCCTCGTCCGTTAGCTCGGCGCGAATGTCATATATGTCTAACGGGTCAAGAGTCATTTTTCTGGAGGTCACGACAGGGTCCTTTGGCGCGAATCGCATCGGCGCGGGCGTCGATTCTAAACGAAGATGTGCTCAGCGGCATATCCCGCTAAATTGGTATGCCGGCGCGGCGGTAAAGCACGGATAACAGCCATGCCGGGCCAATCATCATCAGTTGCAGGTCGTGAATAACGGCCCGCACGCCGCCACGATTCAGGTGGCCGAGCCAAAGGCCGATGACCCCGGCAATGAGCAGGCTGGCCGATATCCGTAGCGGCGAGTAATCCGATTGCGCCAGCCAGATCTGGAGAGACGCCACGCCGATGACAAAGGGCAGCATGCCGATTGCCAGCGGCACCGATATGACGAAGTAGTAGACCGTTGCGGCCATCAGGAACGCACTGCCCCAGTTCATTAGCGGCGATATGTCAAAGAACTCGGCCGGTACCGGTAACAACCAGAGGAGACCGACGGTCCCCAGTGATACCATTGGGACCGCCGCCCAGTAAACCAACGGATACGCAAGATCGTTATGGTTCTGCTCGTAGCGTTCGAGCCATTTGTGCGTCTCACTCATCGTCGATTTTCATCATAATTGTGTAAATTAAGTTGCCGTTCAGGCAACCGGGTGTTAGATATTCACCCGCAACATCGAATCAGCCGGCGCCGGACTTCCGGCCAGTTTATAGGATTAACATTATGTACAGCAGAAATATCAGGATTACGTTACTCACAACCGTCATCGCAGTCGCCGGTTGCAGCACTTTCGACCCGTATACCGGTGAGGAGCAGATGAGCAAATCGACCAAAGGGGCGCTGATCGGCGCCGCCGCAGGTGCGGTTGTCGGACTTGTGTCCGGCGATGATGCTGTCGACCGGCGCCAGCGTGCGCTGATCGGCGCGGGTGTCGGCGCACTGGCCGGTGGTGCGGTTGGCTACTATATGGACCGCCAGGAAGCGGAGTTGCGAGCGGAACTCGCGGGCACCGGTGTCAGTGTTACGCGCATGGGCGATAACATCACATTGAACATGCCAGGCAACGTGACCTTTGCAACGAATAGCTCCGATCTGAGCCCCGCATTTTTCGACGTGCTCAACTCCGTTGGCAAGGTCCTCAAGGAGTTTGATCAGACGGTCGTCGAAGTCGCTGGCCACACCGACAGCACCGGTACAGAGAGTTATAACCAGTCGCTGTCGGAGCGCAGGGCGACATCGGTGTCGCAATATTTATCCGGGCGCGGAATAGGCCAGCAACGCGTGCTGACCGTCGGCATGGGTGAGCTTCGCCCGGTTGCCGATAACAGTTCGGCCGATGGCCGGCAGGCCAATCGACGTGTTGAGATCACGATGGTGCCCCTGACCGCGGGATAGCGCGCAAATCAGGGCAGGCTATACGAAGCGCGACACCGGCTGCTGGATTGAGGATAGCGGTTTCGTCAGGCGCTTGTTGTCCGACGATCGTGAAGGCTATCGTCACCAGCGCTTCATCCTGCAGCTAAATCACGGTGACACCCTGTTAATCGCCCACAACATCGATCTGGCCGACCGGGTTCCGGTCGGCCTTGGTGATCGCGTCGAGTTCCGCGGCATGTACGAATGGAACGAACTCGGCGGCCTGGTGCACTGGACGCACCATGATCCGATGGGAATCGAAGACGGTGGCTGGGTCCGGTATCGAAAGAAGAACTACGCTTAGGGTGCCTGTCCCTAAACCGCCATCGCGGTACGCAGTTTCTTGATTGCGTTGGCTTCGATCTGGCGAATGCGTTCTGCGGAAATGCTGTAGATATCGGCAAGCTCGTGCAAGGTCATCTTGTTCTCAGTCAACCAGCGCTTCTCCAGGATATCGCGGCTGCGATCATCGAGATTCTGCAGCGCAGCGGTCATACGCGATGTCGCATCGTCGTTCCAGTCAGCATTCTCGACCAACTTCGCCGGATCGCCTTCCGGGCTCGCAAGGTATGCGGCTGGCGTGAACATATTCTCGTCGCCGGCATCCGGCGCTGGATCGAAGATTGTGTCGCGCGCGCTCAGGCGCCGCTCCATCTCGGTGACTTCCTTCGGGCTGACGCCCAGGTCCTTCGCAACCGCTTCTGTTTCAGCGTGCGATAACCATGCAAGGCTCTTCTTGGACTTGCGGAGATTAAAGAAAAGTTTGCGCTGGGCTTTCGTTGTCGCAACCTTGACGATGCGCCAGTTCTTCAACACGAATTCGTGAATCTCGGCACGGATCCAGTGCACCGCGAAGGAAACGAGGCGCACGCCGTACTCAGGATCGAAGCGCTTGACGGCTTTCATGAGCCCAACATTGCCTTCCTGGATCAGGTCGCCGAGCGGCAAGCCATAGCCGGTGTAGCCCTTGGCGATATGAACGACGAAGCGCAGGTGCGCCATAACCAGATCGCGGGCAGCGTCCAGGTCACCCTCTTCCCGGAAATGGGTAGCGAGGGCCTGCTCGTCTTCCTTGCTGAGCACCGGTATGGCGCCGACCGCATGGATATACGTATTCAGGCTGCCGACCGGTCCGGCCAGCATGATGTCGCGACTCATTGTGGCAACTGCTGTAGTCATTCATTACCTCCGTTGGAGCTGCAGATTTTAGCACTCGTAAGGTTGGAGTGCTAACAGGCGCCATAGTTCCGTGACGGATCTCACAGAATAGACTATAAAAACAGTGTGTTACGAAAATCAGCCCGGTCCGGATTATGTTTAAACGCTGTTTCAGCGAGGCTCGATTCGCCGCATGTGCCGGGAGGCGGCAAACCAGGACCCGAGCAGTCCAAGCGCAACACCGATGCCGAGAATCGCGAGCATCTCGTTAAAGGTCAGGTTCATCACCACGATGCCGCCCTGGTAGAGGCCAGCCAGCCGCGCGACGGGTTGCTGCAGCAGGTAAAGCCCGTACTGCACGAGCGCCAATGCCAGGAGGCCGCCAAAAAGGCCGTACCAGAAGCCGGACCAGAGGAACGGTCGGCGGACAAATGCATTGCTGGCGCCGATCAGCTTGGTGACCTCGATCTCTTCGCGCCGGTTCTGAATGTCGAGACGAATGGTATTGCCGATGATCACGATGATCGCGATCCCGAGCAGCGCAGCACCAATCGCGATCGCCTCACGAACGATGTCGAGGATGGCGTGAAATCGCTGCACCCATTCCGTGTCTACCTGTACCGAATCGGACTCGGGAAGATTGCCGACCTCTTCCTGCAATAACGTCATCGACTGCGCCGTATTCGAAGGACTGGGTCGCACGACGAGTGTGTGTGGTAACGGATTTTCCTGCAGCTGGTCGAGCGCTGCGCCGAAACCACTTTGTTCCTTGAATTCCTCGAGCGCCTCGGCTGCGGTAATCAGTTCCACGCTCGCCACATCTGCGCGTTGTTCGATTAGACGCGCAAGTCCGCGTGCCTCATCCTCGGTTATCGCACTCTGCAGGTACACGGAAAAGTCGAGTGCATTGTCCCAGCCCTCACTAACCGACCGGGCATTCTTGATCACGAGGTTCAGAGCGGCGGGAATCGCCAGTGTTACCGCGATGACGAGAATAATCATCAGGCTCGCAAATGGCTGCCGGGCCAGGCGGCCCATCGAGCCGATCGATGTGCGTACATGCCGCCCGAACCACGACGAGACCGGGCCTGACGAGCGCACCGGTGCGACCGCATCGGAGTGCCGTGTCACTGCCATCGCGGTTCCTCGTCGCTGCGAATCCCGAACTCGACGAAGTCATCCTCGATGGCGTCGGGAGCGAGCCTGCCGTCCTCGAGCGCAACGTGCCGGCAACCCAGCTTGTCGATCAGGCCGATGTCGTGGCTTGCAATCAGCAACGTAACGCCAACTTCATTAAAGCGGCGAAAGATACGCATGACCTCCAGCGAAAGATCAGGATCGAGATTTCCCGTTGGCTCGTCGGCAATCAACAGCTTCGGGCGAGTTACGATGGCCCGAGCGATACCGACGCGTTGCTGTTCACCTGCAGACAATGTCTCGGGGTTCTGCTTTTCCTTGTGAAGAAGACCAACCTGTTCAAGCGCCGGCCGGACACGGCGGCCGGCGTCACGATACCCCATGCCGGCAATGATCAGCGGCAATGCAACGTTGTCGAATACCGGTCGATCATAGAGAAGCTTGTGGTCCTGAAAGACCATTCCGATCTGGCGACGATACGCCGGGATCCTGCGCCGCTTGACCCGGCGTGTGTTCTGGCCGTCGACGATGACCTGGCCACTGGTCGGCCTCTCAATGAGGGCGATGAGCCGCAGCAGCGTGCTCTTGCCGGCGCCCGAATGCCCCGTCACGAAAACCATCTCGCCCTTGTCGATTGACAGGCTCAGGTTGGACAGAGCTTCCTGCCCGCCGGGAAATCGTTTGGTGACTTCTTCGAGTCGTATCATTGTGGCTTGCCACTCGCGAGTAGCGCGTCCGAAAACTCGTCCGCCGCGAAGGGTTGCATGTCGTCGGCTGATTCACCGATACCGATGAACCGAACCGGCACCTGCAACTGGTTCGCGATAGCCAGCAGGATGCCACCCTTTGCGGTACCGTCCAACTTCGTGACCGTGATACCGGTCAGGCCAAGAGCTTCGTGAAATTTCTCAGCCTGGACGAGGGCGTTCTGTCCCTGGCTGGCGTCAAGTACCAGCATCACTTCGTGCGGAGCAGTCTCATCGCGCCGGGCTACGACGCGTTTGATCTTGGTCAGCTCGTCCATCAAGCCCTGTTGGTTCTGCAGGCGCCCTGCCGTGTCGGCGAGCAACACGTCGATCTGCCGTGCCTGCGCTGCCTCCCAGGCATCAAAGATCACGGCGGCCGGGTCGGCGCCGGGCTGCTGTGCGATAACCGGAACCTCGTTGCGTTCGCCCCACGCCTGCAGTTGCTCGACCGCAGCCGCACGAAACGTATCGCCAGCGGCAAGCATGACGGACATACCCTGGTCCCTGAAATGCCTGGCCAGCTTGCCAATTGTCGTCGTTTTGCCCGCACCATTGACACCGACCATGAGCACGACAAACGGCGCTTCCTGGTGAGGTATCTCAAGCGGCACGGCCACCGGTTCGAGAATCCGCAATAACGCTCGGTGCAGGCCGGCGCGCAGTGCGTCGACGTCCTTGAGTTCCTTGCGCGCAAGGCTGTCCTTCAACTCGGTGATGATTAGTTCGGTCGTCTCGATGCCGACATCCGCCATAACCAGCAGCGACTCGAGTTCCTCGAGGACGCCCTCGTCGATCTTGCCGCCCGGCGCCAGGTTGGCAAGGTCATACGTGAGCCAGCTATCGCCCTTGTTAAGGCGGGCTCGCAGGCGCTTGATAAAACCTTCACGCGGAGCCTGCTTTTCTTTTTTGCCGAACATCGTTATTCAGAATTACCTGCTTGCGGCGAATCGCCTACACTAATCACCTGACGATGCGTCTCTGAGCGATCGCAAGTGGAAATCAGTGCGTAAACGAACCGCGAAGGCCGATACAAAATCCCAGCCGGGACGGCTGCGTATTGTAGCGGGAAAGTGGCGCAGCCGTCTGTTGCAGATCGCTGACGCAGAGGGACTGCGGCCGACTTCCGAACGGATTCGCGAGACCCTGTTTAACTGGCTCGCGACGCGCATCGAAGGTGCGCGCTGCCTGGATCTGTTTGCGGGCACCGGCGCGCTGGGCCTCGAAGCGCTGTCACGAGGCGCCGCCGAGGTGGTGTTTGTGGAAAAGTCAGCCAACGCATTCGCTACGTTGCAAAGCAGTATCGAATTACTCGAGGCGGAGGGCGCCCGGGTACTCCATGCCGATGCGTTCGAGTTTCTGCGCCGCGCCGACACTGGTGGCTTTGACATTGTCTTCCTCGATCCGCCGTTCGCCGACGAAATGCTCGACGATTTGTGTAGACTGCTGGCTGGGAGCTCGTGGCTTGCGAGCGACGCCCGGATCTATCTCGAGGAAGATCGCGGCGCGCCGCCCTTAGAGCTTCCGGATGGCTGGCTGATAATGAAAACGAAGAACGCAGGCAATGTGCGGTACTCGCTCGCGGGTACCACGAATAGCAGCTAAAGGAGTCTGCCAATGACCGTATCCGCAATGTACCCGGGAACGTTCGATCCGATTACTCTGGGACATGAGGATCTCGTGCGCCGCGCGGCAGTCCTTTTCGACAACGTCGTGGTCGCTATCGCGGCGAATACGGGCAGCAAGACACCGATGTTTTCGGTTGACGAGCGCGTCGAAATGGCCCGGGCTGCCCTCGCGGACCTGGCGAACGTCGAGGTCAGGCGCTACGGTGGACTCACGGTTGACTTCGCCCTGGAGCACGACCTCCGTGTGATCATCCGTGGATTGCGAGCGGTATCCGACTTCGAGTATGAGTTTCAGCTTGCAAACATGAACCGGCACCTGACCGACGAAGTCGAGACGGCATTCCTCACACCCACTGAGAAGTACACCTTCATTTCTTCGAGCCTGGTTCGCGAGGTGGCAGAACTTGGAGGAGATGTTTCCGGGTTTGTGTCGAAAGAAGTACTGAAGGCGCTCAAGGAACGCCTCGGCCGGTCATGAATCAGCGCTGGCAGCGCTTGCAGTAATACGTCGACCGCTGCCCCTGCACGATCGCGGTAATCGGCTGCTTGCAGCTAAGACAGGGCGCGTCCTCGCGGTCATAGACCTGGAGCTGCTGTTGAAAGTAACCGGGCTGGCCGTTGAACCCGTAAAAATCGCGCAGCGTTGTACCCCCGGCCGTAATCGCTTTTTGCAGAACGTTCTTTATTGCAGCGGCGAGATCAGCGTAACGCGCGCGGGCAACGCGCCCCGCGGCCCGGCGCGGATGTATGCCGGCGAAAAACAACGACTCGCTGGCGTAGATATTGCCGACACCGACAACAATATTGGCATTCATTATGAACTGTTTCACGGCAACACGCCGGCCACGCGAACGTTGCCACAGGTACTCGCCCGAGAACTCATCGCCAAGTGGTTCCGGGCCAAGGTTCTTCAGCAACCAGTGTTGGGCAGCATCAGCAGTCCAGTGCAGCGATCCGAAGCGGCGGGGGTCACGAAAACGGAGCGACTTGCCGGACCTCAGCGCGAAATCAAAATGGTCATGCACTGCGGCTGGGGTGTCCACATCGACAATACTGACGCTGCCTGACATTCCGAGGTGAATGATTGCCGTGCCATCCGTCGTGTGGAGCAGCAGGTACTTGGCGCGCCGGGCTATCGACTGCACGGTCTGGCCGGGCAGGTGCGTGTCAACTTCCGGGCTTACGGGCCAGCGAAGGTGTCGCTCCCGTATGACAACATCGTCGATACGCTCACCAACGACGTAGGGTTCGATGCCCCGCCGGCTGGTCTCAACTTCTGGAAGTTCAGGCATGGCGAGATTTTACGTGTTGTGGTCGCATTCCGGCGAGATCCCGATACAAAAAGGCCCGCGATTGCGGGCCTCTTCGCATAACTTGTGTGACTTACGCTACTTGATCTTCGCTTCCTTGTAGATCACATGCTTGCGAATCGTCGGGTCATACTTCTTCGTCTCCATCTTCTCGGGATGCAGCTTTTTATTCTTCGCAGTTGTGTAGAAGTGACCGGTGCCGGCGCTCGATACGAGGCGAATTTTTTCGCGATTGGTTTTGGCCATCTTTCGATCCTCCCGTTATCAGACGCGCTGGCCCTGCTTGCGCAGGTCCGCGACGACTTTGTCGATGCCGTGCTTGTCAATGATGCGCATGCCTTTGTGGGAAATACGCAGGCGCACGTAACGCTGCTCGGATTCGAGCCAGAATCGCTTGCGCTGCAAATTGGGCAGGAAGCGACGGCGAGTCCTGTTATTGGCGTGAGAAACGTTATTACCGCTCTGCGGGCGCTTCCCGGTCACCTGACAAACCTTGGACATTACTCTAAGTCTCTGATTTTACGATAAGTTGCCCGCGGCCGGCGGGCAAAGAGCGCAACTTTATACCAGTCCGTGGGCTGCTTTACAAGGGCGCCCTCACAGCAACCCCCGGCTGGCCAGCGAGGTGGTCGTGGCATCCCCGATTATCAGGTGATCGAGCAGCCGTATATCGACCAGTTCCAGCGCCGATTTGAGTCGCTGCGTGATGCGCTCGTCGGCCTGGCTGGGCTCGGCTACACCGGATGGGTGATTGTGGGCCAGGATGACGGCGGCCGCGTTGACGGCGAGAGCCTCCTTGACGACCTCCCGCGGATACACGCTTGTGCCGTCGATTGTGCCCCGAAAAAGTTCGTCGAATCGCAGCACGCGGTGGCGGTTGTCGAGGTACAGGCAACAAAACAACTCATGGCCCAGGTGCCGGATCCTGGCGTGGAGGAAGGCTTCCGTGTCCTTCGGGCAGCGAATGCTCTTGCCCACGGGTAATGCCGCCGCGTAATACCGGCGCGCCAGTTCCGGCAGCGCCCCAATTGCGGCTGCACCGGCGGCGCCGATACCCTTTTCGGTACGCACCCGGGCACTGTCCGCATCGAGCAGCGGACGCAAGCCGCCGAAGCGTTGCAGCAGGCTCGTGGCAAGCGCCGTGGCAGCGCCCCGGCCACCGGGCAGCACTCGCGCCAATAGCTCTGCATCGTCCTGGCCAACAATTGGCGTATTTCCTCGCATAGGCTCACATTGCTGCGGTCAGCTGGCCTGCCGCAAGCCTCGAATCCGGCCCGGAAAGCGGGATTGACCCTGTGGCACCGCGATTCGGTGGAAATCGCGCCGACCAACAGGCTAAGCTCGTGCCCATGAACGTCCTGCTTGGCATATCCGGTAGTGTCGCCGCGTACAAGACGCCGGAGCTTGTGCGCCGTCTGCGCGATCGCGGGGCAGACGTGCAAATCGTTATGACGGCGTCGGCCGAGGAGTTCGTGACCGAGACGGCGTTGCAGGCTGTTTCGGGCCGACCCGTTCGCAGCAATCTCTGGGACAAGGAGGCCGAGGCGTCGATGAGTCACATTGAGCTCGCACGCTGGGCCGATGTCGTGCTGATCGCTCCGGCGACCGCCGAGATTATGGCCCGGCTGGCGGGTGGCGCGGCGCCCGACCTGCTGACAACGCTTTGTCTTGCGACCGAAGCACCGATTGCGCTTGCACCCGCGATGAATCGGGTGATGTGGAGCAACCCTGCAGTGCAGGCGAACCGCAATACGCTTGAGGAACGCGGCATCCGGATTCTCGGACCCGACCACGGCTCACAAGCCTGCGGCGAAACGGGCTCGGGCCGGATGCTGGAGCCTGACGCGATCGCCGCAATCGTCTCCGGGCCGCAACTGGCCGACGCCACGGAGAAGCTCCTGAGCGGCAGGACCGTGCTTGTTACGGCCGGGCCGACGCGCGAACCGATCGACCCGGTTCGCTACATTTCCAATCGCAGCTCGGGAAAAATGGGTTACGCAATCGCTGCAGCTGCCGCCGACCAGGGCGCCAATGTAATTCTCGTCAGCGGCCCCGTCGCTATCGCCGCCCCACCTGGCATGGAGTTGCACGAAGTCTTGACGGCCGAGGACATGTATCGCACAACGCACGCTCAAATTAACGATGCTGACATCTTTATCGGCGCAGCCGCGGTGTCCGATTACCGCCCGACCGAAGTTCGCGAGCAGAAAATGAAGAAGGGCGCCGAGTCGATAAGCATCGACCTCATTCGCTCGCCGGACATACTGGCATCAGTCGCGGCGCTGGAGAACCCGCCGTTTACCGTGGGGTTTGCCGCAGAGACCGGGAATGTGCGCGACTATGCTATTGGCAAGCTCAAGCACAAGAAGCTGGATATGATCGTCGCGAACCATGTTGGTGTGGATCGCGGCTTCGACCGCGACGACAATGCCGTCGACGTATACTGGCGCGATGGCGAGCAGTCGTTTGCAACGGCTGCCAAGGCTGAACTGGCGCACCGGATCATTGCGCTCGTTGCCGCGCGCTACGAGCTTGCCCGGGGCGCCGCAACGCAGCCCGAGCTGACGGTCATTTCATCCAAAAAAATCAAGAGTTAATACATTGCGATCGATCGAACTGAAGATCCTCGACCCAAGGGTCGGGGATTCCATCCCGCTACCCCATTATGCGACTGACGGCTCCGCCGGACTCGACATGCGCGCCTGTATCGACGCACCAGTCGACGTGGATCCCGGAGCAACGGTGCTCGTACCGACGGGCCTTGCGATCCACATCTCGGATGCGACTCTCGCGGCGGTGTTATTGCCACGTTCGGGGCTCGGGCATAAACATGGACTCGTGCTCGGCAACCTGACCGGATTGATCGATTCCGATTACCAGGGGCAGGTGTTCATCTCGTGCTGGAATCGCAGCGCCAAGAGCTATGCGGTACAGCCGGGCGAACGGATCGCACAGATGGTCTTTGTGCCGGTAGAGCAGGTCAGTTTCAGCGTCGTGGATGAATTCGACGACAGCGAGCGTGGCGCAGGGGGGTTCGGTCATTCAGGCACGGCCTGAGTGCCCGGCTATGCCGTATCGAGGCCTTTCAGGGCGACAAAGCGATTGATGTCACCTTCGAAGCGATCCCTGATCGACTGCTCTTCGTTCTGGTATTTTTGCAGGTTCTCTTCGTGACGACCGATCGTCGACTCGGTTTCGTTGATGTCCTCGGCCAGTTCCGGGTCGATCATCGCCGCGCTTGGGTCTGAACTGAAGGGTCGATAGCGTAGCGCCTCAGTGTTCAGCTGTGCCAGGCGGCGGCGGAGGTTGCGGATATAGAGCTCGGTAACCCGTGCCTGCGCCTGGAACAGCTCAACACGACGGTCGCGGTGCATCTCGATCTCGTCAACACTCAGGTAGGTTGCCAGCAACGCCCGATCGGCGCGGAGCTGCAACTCCTGCTGTCGCCGCCGTTCCTCGGCCTCACGCTCAGCTTGCAGCTGTTCCTCGGATTTCTTGCCCTCGAGGGTCTCGATCGTGATGCCGTGCTCGTTCTTGATGTCCTTCGGAAAGTCAGCGGCCTCGGGCGGCGGGTGGTCGCTGAAAAAGACGTTGCCCTCGTTGTCTTCCCACTTATATACGCCACCCTGCTGCGCGATAGCGGCGAGTGGCAATGCCAGGAAGAGCGTCAGTGCAATTACTTTTCTATGCATAGCGAAACTATGCCATCGTTGGCAAGTGAATAAACGCGACTGGTTCGCGAATTTACAGCTTAATCCCGGCGCCACATTCTGTAAATAGGAATAGAAAACCATAAATGGATCAGTGGCTTAGGTAATCACTCCGAATTGGCGCCGATATTCCATAACGGGTTGCAGGAATTTTTCGTACTCAGTTGATTCCTCCAGCGTATCGATCAGGTCAGCCAGGGTGATGATGGCAACGACGGGGATGCCGAGTGTCTGGCGCAGCTCCTGAACGGCCGAAAGCGAGCCTTTGCCCCGTTCCTGGCGATCGAGCGAAATCACCAGTCCCGCTACCTCGGCGCCCGCCGAGGAGATCACTTGGTAGGCTTCGCGGACCGCGGTGCCGGCCGTGATCACGTCGTCGACAATCAATACCCTGCCCGCGAGCGGTGCACCGACGACGTTGCCCCCTTCGCCGTGCGCCTTCGACTCTTTCCTGTTGAACGCGAATGGGACGTCGATGTTCTGGTGCTCCGCCAGCGCGGCGGCTGCCAGCGTCGCCAGCGGAATGCCCTTGTAGGCCGGGCCAAACAGCATGTCGAACTTCACGTCAGCATCTGCAATTGCGGCAGCGTAGTAGCGACCCAGCCTGGCGGCGGCATAGCCGGTGTTGAACAGGCCGGCGTTGAAAAAATAGGGACTGACACGGCCCGACTTGAGTGTGAATTCCCCGAAGCGCAAGACGTCAAGCTCAAGCGCAAGGTCGATGAATTCTTTCTTGTACACCTGCATTGGGTTGGTCTTTGCTGAAGCTCAAGTATGATGACGGTCGATCTGCGCTGCGCAGTATGACATAGGCCTAAAGGAGAGTTGATTGTTTCGAGTGATTAGCCTTAATGCGAACGGCATTCGGGCGGCAGCCCGAAAGGGCTTTTTCGAATGGCTGCCAAAGCAGGCCGCCGATGTCATTTGTATCCAGGAAACGAAGGCGCAAGTGCACCAGCTGGGCGACGAAATTTTCTCGCCGCAGGGTTATCACTGTTATTACGAAGACGCCGAGAAAAAAGGTTATAGCGGCGTTGCGATCTACACGAGGCATGAGCCGAACAAGGTCGCGCGTGGCTATGGTGATCCGGAGTTCGATGCCGAGGGACGCTATCTCGAGGTCCATTTGCAGGGGCTGTCGATTGTCTCGTTGTATCTTCCGTCCGGCTCGTCCAGTGACGAGCGGCAGCAGGCCAAGTTTCGCTGTCTCGACAGCTTCACCGCGCACCTGCACAAAATTCAGCGGCGCCGTTCGGAGGCCGTCATTTGTGGCGACTGGAACATTGCCCACCGGGAAATCGATCTCAGGAACTGGAAGGCGAATCAAAAGAACTCGGGGTTTACTCCGGAAGCACGGGCCTGGATGGAC
>Ga0224508_10003235_pt1 | contig 13503 bp, 11 predicted proteins | sample SF_Jan12_sed_USG_4_FD_170157 | JGI IMG/M metagenome (GOLD analysis project Ga0224508, IMG submission 170157) | Sediment microbial communities from San Francisco Bay, California, United States - SF_Jan12_sed_USGS_21 | ecosystem: Environmental > Aquatic > Marine > Sediment | place: USA...
AGTTCTCGAAATATCTTTTCATAGTAGCTGGTCATACCGCCTTTAAAATCTTCCGGCCCGGCACTATAAATACCATCCATAAGGAGTGTACGGTCGTCGATCAATACCTTGATCTCCTCCGAAGGGATCTCATGAATTCGTTTATCAAGTAATACAGGCAGCTTAAATTCCTTTCCTACTTTCAAATAGGCCAAGATACTTTGTGGTGTGCTTACGGCTGCACCCATGTGGGCGTCCAGATGTGTTACATCAATATTTGCCTGATATGCCTTACGTACCTGGTTGCGCAACTCAGTCTCTACATCATCTCCTTTGGCAAACATGTTTAAGCTATCTACCAGGGAATAAAAATACCCTTCTTTATTGACAAGGGAAGGCACTGTTTCTTTCCCGCTAACAGGTCCCCATTTATAATATTTCCATTCGGCATTTAAGGTCAGATGCAGTCCAAAATCCATCTCTTTATGTTCCCGGGCATAAGCAGCGATCTCAGGAAACCAGGGACATGGCACCATAATGCTGGCAGAGTTAACCGGGCTACTTTCAAGTGCCTTTATACTCGCCATGTTTTCCGAATGGGTCACACCCAGGTCATCTGCATGAATGATGAGTAAACGGGCGTCCTGGGGATAGCCCAACTTTTTTAAAACGGTCTCATTTTGCGCGACCAGAAATGAAACTGAAAGAAGTAATATTCCCGTTAGGTTTACTCGAAGGCGGAACATATGGCTTACTTTTTGATGTAAGCTACAAAATTCAAAAAGAACAACAGGAGACATACTTAAGCTCATAAAACGCCGTTCTCCTGTGTAAACCAGAACCTGATGAAAATGAAGAAGCTCCTAAAACCTCTTGCCCTCCTGTTTATCGCCTTTCTTTGGATTGGATGTGGAAATGCTGATGACGATGTATTTTTTAATATCAACAACGGAGAACTAGGCCTGGGAGAGCCTGTTGATGACTGTTTGAACTTCGATGACAACGACCTGATACTATCCATCCAGGAACAGTTTACCAGCCTCCCAGGAAAGATATCCATCCTATTTAAAGTATCAGATAAATTTGGAAATCCGGTAGCCGGACTTTCGGCATCTCAGTTTACAATTTATGAACAAGGCAGGAACGATGCATGTTTCAATACCATATCTTCTAATGAATCTTTTGCCCGGATCTCGCCTAATTCGCAGATCTTTTCAAATTCAACGCTTCTGGTGCTCGACCTTAGTAATAGTGTTTTGGCCAATAGTTTGAATGAACTGAAATCGGCCAGCATTGGATTTATCAATAACGTAATGCCTCAATTGCCATCTGATACATTTAAAATGGCAATTTATTGGTTTGATGGCGAAGACGTTTTGCACGAGCTTAATCCGCTTAGTTCAGACCGGGATAATCTGATTGCGGCTATTGAAGGCATTACACCGAATATCAGCAACGATCCTTCTACCGACCTTTACGGGGCTGTAATTAAAGCCACAGAGATTTCCGAAGCCTTGCTTCAGGCAAATTTACAGGATGAAGTCATAGGAGCATCGTCTGTCGTACTATTTACAGATGGAACCGATCAGGCAGGCAGATATTCAGAAGCTGCTGCCCTGGCCGCGGTAAACGATGCCAGTTTGAATATCTCTTATTTTACGATCGGACTGGGATCTGAAATTGATACGAGTATTCTTGAAGAGATCGGAAAGACATTTAGCGCTTTTGCCGGGAATGAAGCCGAACTGGAGGCGACTTTTAATGAGATCAGTCAGCGTGTTTCTGAGCGGGCCAATAGCTTTTATCTTTTTGAATATTGCAGTCCGAAACGCGATGGCAGTGGCGAGAACAACCTGGTTATCCAGGTGGCAACAACAAATCAACAGGGCGCTGTGCAAACTTCCTTTGATGCAACAGGCTTTACTGCCGGCTGCGAGTAAACAAGTAAATCTTTAAAATTTATTGAATACCAGGTAGGGTATTTGGTTTTAGGGGTGTTTTATTAACAACCCCCGAATACCTATTGAGCTTATATCATCCTAACATGCAGAATCATAAGTTGAATTTTAAAAAAAGATCTCATGGATGTTATAAACCAAATAATCAATGATAGTGCAATAGGCTTTACCCAGGCCTGGATTAAAAGTTTAGTTCTTGCAGTTTTTGCAACAATTGTAGTGAGCTTGTTTACAATGCTAATCGTCTTGCTATTGAACGCGCCCCATATGACCATATCCTTCGGATACTAGAAGTTTGGGTATTCCGATAAATGGTATTGTTCTTATTTGGCGCCCCGTGAATTCGGGGCGCTTTTTTTATCTGTAGATCATGGCATTTTTAAAGCCTGAGATTTCCTTGGAAAGATCTATCAGGAAACCGTTCACAACAGCATGGGTCAGTACATCTCCTTTGCCGAGGAAAAAGCTTGGGTTCTCCCCTACCCAAAGATCTAATTCTGTTATCTCATACGTTTGAGAAGCTATGTGCAAGGGCACAACTGAGCACAGCCATTCTTCCGGAATGTCTTTCATACGCAGGTACATATAGCCCTCCTTCAGCAATTGAGCCGCGTCTAATCCCTCTAATGCCTCCTCATCTGCCACTTCCTCCGGATATACCTTTCCGGCGATTATAGTATAGCCCTCTGCATTAAACGTCTCATATCCATAATACGTAGAAAGATCTCCGAGGTCATAGACCCGGCTACTATACCAGAAATCATTATTTCCCTCTTCATCCACTTCCAATTGATTGATCGCCACATCCATGAGGTAAGTAGTGCCCGCCAACTCATAGTTAACGCCTTCCAGCTTTAGATCAACAAGTTTGCGATCATTATGCGGGATCTTTTCATATTCAGCTATATCGATTGCTTTATAATTCCCGGTTGCAATTGTGTAAATCGCCGATAATATAGACACATAATTTAGTTTGCGGATCTCCTGCTTTTCTGGGTCAGATGGATAACCACCTGATTCGATAAGAATGGTGCTTGTGCCCCATTTCTGAATATTATCTCCAAAAGCTCTGGGTTCAAAATCATCATTATATCGCCCAACTTGTCCTGGAGCGTACTCCTGAAGTATGGTATTCATAAAGACGATAACCCTCATGGCATCGGCACGGACTGGATTGATCTCCTTTTCATAATTATAAGCTGGTGCAAGGTAGGAGATGGTGGCTGGCTTGGGCGTGCGCTCTGCATTGTAATAGGTGCTTTGGTCGTGAAGGTTAAAGCCAAAATCGGCCTCCAGGCTGTCGCGTACCCGTTTTAAGGTCTGCCCTTCCGGCGATTGGAGTCTGAGTGCATCCCGGTTGAGGTCAATACCCAATCTATTCCTCCTGTGGAAGATCTCTGCTCCATCCGGATTTAGCATGGGAAGAAAATGGATCCTGAGTTCTTTTAGGATGGCTGCTTTCTCTTCAGTAAAATCATCGCTGTCAAAAAAGTTCAGAATATCAAAAATGGCCTGGGTAGCCGTCGGTTCATTACCGTGCATTTGAGCCCATAAAAACACATCTATTTCTCCTTCGCCCAAGCTTACCAGGTTCAGAGACCGGCCTTCAATTGAAGTGCCTACTTTATTGACTTCAAATCCTTCTTTAGCTGCAAACTTTTGCAAGAGAGGTTGTAGTTCATGATGCTTAATTCTCCTCCTGTCTAAACTTGGTTCTTTATAGGTGTCATATGTCTCATATAAGGACGTAGTTATATTCTCTGTCACCACTTGGGCAGCGGGTGCTTCTTTACAAGTAACCGTAAAGAATAAGAACAAGATTGCAAGCAGGGAATGATATTTTTTCATTTTAGTTATCAGCATTAGGTAGAGGTTTAAAATTAAAGGATTGGGTGGCTTCCCTAACTTCTCGCATGAACTCCGGTCCCGGATCGGTCTTTTCTGTGCGATAGCCATCATCCACTTCGAGCCATAAAGGGTGGCCTTCAAATCGGGTGTATTCATAATGACCGATCAGATATTCTATAGGATATTTCTCAGCCAGATATTTTACAAGCCTGATGTTGGATTTTAATTGTGCTGGCGTCAGGGGTGCATTTTCAGTGCCCCCAACATTTTCAATACCAATGGCGCAATGGTTCAAACCAATGACATGCCTGGCCATATAGGTTTCAGGCATAAGCCTGTAAATGGTGCCATCGCGGTCTACAAGAAAATGAGAAGAGACATTGAGACCACTAATGTTTTCTATATCGGGTCTCCAATTCGGCAGGGCAGGTTTTTCAAAAGCTTCAAAAGATTCTGCCAGCGTCTCATAAACCGTCCAGTGTAAAACGATCATTTTCGGTTTGATCTCAATATCGTCCTGAATGAGATCATATCTGTCCTTAAGGTACTCGAGTGTCATCGCCTTTCTGTTCTCATCAAAGATGATTGGGGTATCAATAATCGTGGGTTGAGTTTTACAGGCTGTCAGGCCCAGAAAAACTAAAAATAATATGACGGCAGAAGGACTTACATGCATCTATATCCTTGTTGAATATGCTCCTTTCAAAATTACACAAAATGAGTCGTATTAAAAGTTTGGAAGTTAATCCTCTATGAGCCATATCTATGCAGAGAAATCACTTTGTATCGTCTGCTGCGGTATTTTCCAGAATTAGCAGCCCGATGGGTGCCTTGCTCCATTCCTGCAAATATTTATTGGGCACGGGCGTAATGTGATAATTAAATACACCTAGTACAATATCCTGATCACCATCACCATCTAAGTCGCCAGCGTCCATCAAAAACCACCTTGCATCGTTAATCGAATTAATTGATCTTGCCTGCCATTGAGATTCAGTTGGCTCTGTATTTTCCAATAGGAGAAAAGATTTGGGCGTCTCCATGGAATAATCCGGAAATGCGGCTACCACGGCTAAATCCTGATCACCGTCCATGTCCCAATCTGTCGCTACAACCCGGGTCGCACCATTCAACGGATAATTATACACCTGTGTAAAACGGCCGTCCCCATCATTGCTGTGAACACGGACCCCGTGATAGGGTTTTTGAACATACGTCTTGTCTGCATTGTCGCCGTGAACCGTGATAATGTCCAGATCGCCATCTCTATCTAGGTCTTTGACTTCGAACCAGCTGACACCGGAAAGCGGACTAAACCTTAGAAGGGTTTCACTTTGAATTTTGTTGTTCTCAGCATGCTTAAAGGCAACCAATCGCTCATCTCCCTGTGCGAACAAGACCAACTTCTCAGACAGCTGGTCTCCATCTATATCAGCATAGAGCACACGAATCGCTCCCGGAGTGGAAACTAAAGTCTGCTTTTTCACTTCCGCTTGGCTTTGAACCAAGCCGGAAAGACGTCCCGAATAATGCCCAAATTCAGCGATCGTAAAATCTAATTTTCCTATTGTTTCTGAAACATCTAAATAAACTGGTCTGTGTAAGGAATCCAGAAGTATCCTTCGTTCATTACCTGCTATTTCATATAATTTGCCCCGAGAACGTTCCGATGGGTTTAGCAGGCCTACTGTCAATACCCAACGTAATGAATCATTTTGGACAGAACCGACTACCGGGCTTTCAAATTGATATAAATTACTCCAAGTTCCATCTTGGTGATCATAGCTCCAGAAACCTCCGTTTAGATCACCGACTTCTATCTTACCATTTCTGATTTTCAAATACGTAAAGCTCGGCAACGGAGAATCAGGGAAATCGATGGGGTGTTGACGATAATGTTCTAATGATATGAGTGGTGTTTCAGGAAGTCGTTCTAAGCTCTCCGGGGCCATAGTAATTATATAATCTACTATGGATCTAAAAAGTTTTTCATCCATAACCGGTCTGGGGGGAAAGATCCCTGATTCAAGAATGGCCATCTGTTCTTCAAAAGAGTGGCCCGACATAGGATCATAATCAGGCGTTGAAAGGCCTAGTCTGGATGCCATTTCAGGAAGCACCTGGTCTGACCATAACTGCTTGGGAAGATCATTTATATTCGGCGGAAGGTGGCAGGAGCCGCAATGAACGGAATATGAATCTTGAAGCGCAGGGCTTTCGTTACTGTCACAGGCCCAAAACAAGAAGAACAATCCGCCTGCAACAATTTTATACATATCCGTATATTCGTTCCTTAAAGATAGGAGAAGAAAACAATAACTAAAAGCCCCAGAATTTACGGAATGAAGAAAAGAACGATTTTCCTTTTGATTTTAATTCTCACAGCCTTCGCAGTGCTGATCTTTACACAGTATTCCAAATTGAACATTATTTCCGGATATACAGCCAAGTATATGGCCTCCGGGGTTTTTATCGCCAATCGTTCTATGGAATCGTTGGAAAGTCAGGATACTAATGTGCCCTTGGTAAAACTGGCAGATTCTGACGTAGATATTTTGGATCAGGAAGCCTCTGCAGATGTATACGGACTCATGGAACGCACGGCAATTTGCAGAGACGGAATCGGTTGTGTCCTTATCAATGACGACTATGAGCCGGGGCCATACCTCAGGCCAACTCGAAATGCGCTGGATAATGACCTCCCCTTCCCTTTTGGCAATAACGGCCTGGACACCACGACTGTTGAGGGCGTAGATTATGAGCAACTTGAGATCGCTATGGACAGCGCTTTTGCAAGGCCCGATGTTCAAAAAACAAGGACCGTACTCGTCCTGCATAAAAACAAGATCCTCAGTGAACGCTATGCCGATGGATTTACGGCAGAAACACCTATTCTGGGTTGGTCTATGACTAAAAGTATCCTGGCAACCTTATACGGCATTCTACAATATCAGTCTAAGCTCAATATAGAATCACCGGCACCAGTGACCGGCTGGCAGGCAGATGGACGTGCACGAATTACGTATAACCACTTATTACGAATGCAGAGTAGTTTAGAATGGGAAGAAGACTATACTAAAATGTCTGATGTAACCCGTATGCTCTTTATGGAAACTGATATGAGTAAGACCCAGGCCGAGAAAGAAGCTGTAGGTCATCCCACACAGATTTGGAATTATTCTTCAGGCACTTCCAATTTGCTGTCGGGCGTGTTACGCGATCACTTTGATAATTACCAGGAGTACCTGGATTTTCCCTATGCTGCGCTTATAGATAAGATCGGTATGAACAGTATGCTGATTGAAACAGATCTGGCCGGGAATTTTGTCGGCTCCTCCTATGCCTGGGCCAATACCAGGGATTGGGCCAGATTTGGAGCTTTATACCTTAATGGAGGCGTATGGAATGGAGAACGAATTTTTGATGAGGCCTGGATCGATTATATAACAACACCAACTGAAGGATCTGATGGCACCTATGGGGCACATTTCTGGCTTAATGCCGAAGGAAAATATCCTGATGTTCCCAGGGATCTGTATTCGGCAAATGGCTACCAGGGTCAATATGTCTTTATCATTCCTTCCAAAGATCTGGTCATAGTACGCACTGGTCTGGCCGAACCTCCTGAATTCGATATTAATTCTTTCCTACAAAGAATACTGGATTGTATTCCTTAAGTGCCTCATTTTGAGGTCGAAATATCACTTTTGTGCACATTCACCACAAAAGAACCGTCACTCACAACAAAAATTATGGGGGTTGGCAAGATGCCCGTAAGTTTACTTCATATTACAAACAAGGAGTTAATTTTTTCATTTTCATATAGTGTTCTCGAAAAAGAGCCCTCGTCTAACCGACAGGGCTCTTTTTAGTTAAACTCCTTTGTGATCTCTAAGGTATCCACTTATTCTTACCGAAATCCGGTTTTCGCTTTTCTAAAAAAGCATCCCGTCCTTCTTTGGCCTCATCTGTCATATACGCCAGGCGTGTCGTTTCACCGGCAAAAACTTGCTGCCCAACCATTCCGTCGTCTGTCAGATTCATGGCAAATTTCAACATCTTGATCGCTGTAGGCGATTTAGCTAATATCTCCTGCGCCCATTCATAGGCCGTTTCTTCCAGTTCCTCATGGGGGACAACGGCGTTTATCATTCCCATTTCATAAGCTGCCTGAGCTGTATAGGTCCTACCCAGGAAAAAGATCTCCCTGGCTTTCTTCTGCCCTACCATTTTAGCGAGATAGGCAGAACCATATCCGGCGTCAAAACTTGTGACATCGGCATCTGTCTGCTTAAATAAGGCGTGTTCTTTGCTTGCCAGTGAAAGGTCGCAGATCACATGGAGACTATGCCCGCCACCTACTGCCCAGCCCGGGATTACGGCTATGACGACTTTAGGCATAAAACGGATCAAGCGCTGCACTTCCAGAATATTGAGTCGATGATACCCATCTTCCCCTACATAACCTTTATGGCCCCTGGATTTCTGGTCGCCTCCACTGCAAAAAGAGTAGACGCCATCCTTGGACGAAGGGCCTTCCCCTGTCAGCAAAATAACCCCTATAGAAGTATCTTCCTGTGCATCATAAAATGCCTCGTATAACTCAGAAGTAGTTTTTGGCCTGAAGGCATTTCGCACCTCTGGCCTATTAAAGGCAATCCGGGCAACGCCATTACATTTCTTATACGTTATATCTGTAAAATCTTTAGCGGTTATCCATTCCATATCAGCTATTCCTTTAGATTAATAAAGATAAGTTTCTTGAAGTAAATCAACTCATGAGATGACCCCACTCTTTCCTATTTTGTTTTTGACCTCGATCCATTTCGACATGTATTTCTGACTATTCAGACTTTGATGTTGTAACATGCGGCCAACAATGTTACGCTGCCTCATTGCTTCAACTGAAGATAAGAGTATTTTTAACTGTTTATGGAGCCTGTCGTGGTGTATTGCTTGGTCAAATTCAGTGTTATATATGTCTTTCATTGCCGTCTGGGCGTCTATCCAGCCAGCTTCGTCAGTATAAAGGGCTACGGCTTTAGCAGCAAATTCTTCAGGAGTATCAGCAAGACAGGTGTCAAAGCCTGTGGCTGGGATAATCCCTTCTGCTCCAACGACTGTCATCATACTGGGAGTACCGGCGGCAGTTGCAGAGATCACCTTTCCTTTCAAACCGGACCCATAGCGGAGGGGTACCAGGTTTATGCGTGATTTGGCCATGACATCCTGCAGTCTTGCTTTCCAGCCACATAGTAAAAATCCGGAGGCAGGGTCGTGCAATTCTTGAATTTTCGGAGCATATCCATCGCCATAGATGGACAGGCTTGCCTCGGGCAATTTTTGACGGATCAACGGCCAAATATCAGCTTTTAAGAAGCGAACGGCATCCTCATTGGGAGCATGTTTTCCCTGGCCGACAAAAATAAAATTATTTCGTCGCTCATAATTAATATAACTGTTTGTATTATAGTCTGTTATGTTGTCTAACATAAAGGGAAGATAAAATAACAAATAGTCAGGAATTATGCCTGCTTCTTGTAGCCATTTCACCTCTGTTTTCGATAGTATCAGCGAGAGATCGCATCGCAGGATACTGGCCAACTCCCGCAGTGTATCTTTTTGCCGGAGCCAGAAAGAGATAGTGCATTCTAAGTTAGCGGCAAGTGCATCTCTCCTGGCCTTTCGGAGCGAATGAAGATCTTCCGTATTTAAAATTCGGATTGATTTTGGCGAATGTTCTGCTACGCGCCAGCTGAACTGTTCTTCTACCATAAATCTGTCGAATATGACAATATCTGGCTGCAGTTCTCCGATCATAGTGTCAAAATCGGAATCATTTATCTCGACCCTTATTGTTTTAACACCAAAAGCCGATAGATCCTGTGAATGTTTTGTTTGTACTGCCGAAGATGCAAAATGAATCTTATAGTTTGCTTTCCGGAAGGAGTGAATTAATTGCATCATATGCTCCCCCGCTGCCGTTGTAGTCGGTTCCGGCCATACTTGTCCCAATATTAAGAGGGTTCGTTTTTGGGAGGAAGTCATAAGCTACAATTTGGCTGCAAATTCCTGTGAGATCTTTAGTCGAAGTTTCCGCTCATAGTCCTCTTCCAGCCATTCCTTATAGCTTTTAGTATTGTTCATGATACAATAGGAATATTGCCTCACCCTAAAGGCTATTTCCTCTTTCAAAAGTTTAGCAAGGATCCTTGCATCAAAGACATCTTCACTGTTTTCTACGCATATTTGGGCATGTTGTGCAATACTGCGTTCCAAAACTGTTTTTGATTTTAGGCCCTGTGCAAAGATCTTTTTATACTCTGCTTTGACATCAAAGTCCAGCGTCTCTGACTTTACGAATTTTTCCCGGATATCATCAGGTAACTCATAGATGAATTCCCGCTCAATATCATCATCATTCTTGATATTCTCGAGGTAGAAATCGGGAAAATAAAAGATTTCTTGCCAGTCTACCGGCGCATCCCACATCCCAAAACGGGCAATGTTATTTCCGAGATCGATAACCGTGAATTCTTCCTTCCCTGGAAGTATCCGGGAGCCACGTCCGATCATCTGGAAATACAGAGTAAGAGATCGGGTGGCCCTGTTAAGAATGATTGTTTCAACAGTTGGTTCATCAAAGCCAGTAGTAAGGATACTAACCGATGTAAGAATGGCATTGTCTGTCTTGGCAAACCAATCCAGGATCTCACGGCGCTCGCTGGCCGTGTTCTTATTGTCCAGGTGACGTATATCGTAGCCCGCTTTTTTAAAGGTTTCGTATACATAGCGCGACGTACTGATACCGTTATTGAAAATCAGCGTTTTAGTGCCCTGTGCTAGTTCTTCATAGGATTTAAGCAACTTTCCAAGCATCTGGTGATTGCCATAGAGCTCATCGGAAGATTTTACGGTATAATCGCCATGGATCCCCAGTTTTAGGGTTTTCAGGCTTACGTCGTAATTAGCCATTTTAGCTTTGGCCAGGTATTTTTTCTTAATAAGGGCTTCAATTGATTCCCCGACAATTAGCTTGGAATAATTATCCTTCATAGGAAGCTTGATATTCGAGCTCAAGGGGGTTGCCGTTACGCCCAGAATAGCCGAATTCTCAAAATACTTGAATAACTTCCTGAAGGAATTGTAATGAGCTTCATCAATGATCACAAGGCCAACATTACTCAAGGAGATAGCTCCTTCCTGCAGCCTGTTGTTCAAGGTTTCCACCATGGCGACAAAACACTGATGATCGTCCGAAGCATCCAGGGCTTTGACCTCACTATTGATGATCATATTCTTCACCTGGAATTCAGTAAGCATCCTTGATGTCTGCAAGCTCAGTTCAATCCTGTGTGTAAGTACGATTACTTTTTTCTGCTTGAGTTCTAAAAATCGTCTGGCGATTTCTGAAAACACCACCGTTTTACCACCACCGGTAGGAAGCTGATAAAGCATGTTCACGTCATCCTCAGCCTTCTCCAAATGATCAAAAATGGAAGTAAGGTCCTGAGCCTGGTAATCGTATAGCCTTTTTTGTGTTCCTTTTAGTTGTACATCCACGAATTAGGGCAAATTAGAGATGAAAATTAATGGGCCGACTTCTAACAAGCCAATTTTGCAAAATTACCTGATTTTTATCCCTGAGCGAAATTTTGAGAAAAAAATACTAACAGGGTTATTAAAAAATGCCACTTGGAGGTCTGTTAGCCTGATCGTTCAAAGTTTTCCCTACTTTTATTTTTTATACATATAATCATGCAAAAGATTCTATTTATCCTACTGGCCATTGTTTTTACTTCTTGCCAGGATCAATCGCCAAGATCGGCTAGCGACGTACTCGACCGGTCTATTGACTATCACGATCCTGACGGACTTTGGAAAGATTTTCAGTACCAACTTAACTTTGTTGCCGACCTACCCGATTCTACGAAGCGTATGACGACGGTTCAGATCGATCTGCCTAAACGATATTTCCGATACTTGCGTCCATCGGCAAAAGCAGACCTGGGGATAAAAGGCGATTCCTGTTTTAATGCTAAAAGCGATACTGTGGATTGTACTGCCATCAAACGCATTCGAAACTATTACACCTATCTCTGGGGATTACCAATGAAGCTTAAAGACCCAGGGACGGATCTGGACCCTGATTTTATGGAGAGCACTTTTGAAGGTCACCCTGTCTATAGGTTAAAAGTGACCTATCCCAACGAAGTCTATTATTTTTCCTTTGATAAGGAAACCTTTCAACTTGTTGGTGAAGAATTCTATAAAGATGAAGCTACGAACCGGGGCGAAAAGATGATCCGAGGTGGGGAAGTAGACTTAAACGGCCTGAAACTGCCCGAAACAAGGGCCTGGTACAATACGCATGACTCGCTTTTCCTGGCCACGGATAGATTAGAAAGTTTTTCAAAATTTTCCTTTACGCAATAAGTCAGGAGTCGTACAAATTAAGCTCCCAAACCCTTTCAAAATCTTCTTGTAATAACCATTGTTGTCTAAATACTTCTGCATACACCGCATCCATACGTTCGCGGAATTCGGGGAGCAGCGACTGATGGACAGTATACTGCACTGCTTCAGTGAAGGAATTTAGCATGGATTTATAAAAGGCTACGGGTACATTGCGACTTGAGGAGAATTTTTGGGCAGTTTCCAGATTATACCACATAAGATCGGCCAGTAAAGCCTCCTGCATTCCCAGCGTAAGGAAATGTCGTATGTACTTTTGGGCAACCGAACGGCGCGCACGGGGTCTTCTGCGTTTTAATGGAAAATATTCATTGTAGATTTTAGCTTTAGCTTCATGTAGAATTTTCTCTTCCTTCGGATTAAAGACAAAATCGTAATAGGTTTTAACCGGGCTAAAGCGTTCATAAAGATCCAATACTTGTTCCTCAAGGGCTTCTTTTGGCAGTTCTGCAAGATATTTTTTAAGAATTCTTTTGCTCATTTTTATGATTATATCATTGAATTTTTAAAGTGCATAGATCATGTAAAGGCCTTTAAATAAAGCTGTTCCCGGCATAAATGAACTGCGGAGAGATATTCACAAAACACTTATAAGTTATGTATAACATTATGACGCTGGAATTGGAAAAGAAAGAATAAAAATGTATTATGACCTCTTAATTTTTCTAACCTTTAGAATACTATATGAGGCAATTAAAGATAATCAAGCAAGTTACCAACCGAGAGTCAAAATCACTAGACAAATACTTGCAAGATATCAGCAAAATTGAATTAATCACTGCCCAGGAAGAAGTAGAATTAGCCCAACGTATAAGAACCGGAGATCAAGCAGCCCTTGAAAAATTAACAAATGCCAATCTTCGCTTTGTCGTATCGGTGGCCAAGCAATACCAAAATCAAGGCCTGAAATTACCCGATTTGATCAATGAAGGGAATGTTGGTTTAGTTAAAGCAGCGAAACGTTTTGATGAAACCCGTGGGTTTAAATTTATCTCCTATGCCGTATGGTGGATACGTCAATCTATCCTGCAGGCACTGGCAGAGCAATCCAGGGTTGTCCGGCTTCCCTTAAACAAGATCGGGTCTATCAATAAAATAAAAAAGACATTTTCATATCTGGAACAGGCACATGAACGCCCGCCTTCGGCTGAGGAGATTGCCACGGAACTGGAGATGAGTGTTAATGAAGTAAAGCAATCCCTCAAAAATTCCGGGAGGCATATTTCAATGGATGCGCCTCTGA
>Ga0224508_10003237_pt1 | contig 13498 bp, 12 predicted proteins | sample SF_Jan12_sed_USG_4_FD_170157 | JGI IMG/M metagenome (GOLD analysis project Ga0224508, IMG submission 170157) | Sediment microbial communities from San Francisco Bay, California, United States - SF_Jan12_sed_USGS_21 | ecosystem: Environmental > Aquatic > Marine > Sediment | place: USA...
GGCCAGTTTCATGAGCGCGATCGGGCCTTCGTACTCGTCGCCATGGTTGCCGCCGGTGAACACCAGGGTCGGGCCCTGACCGTTCTTGATCGAGACGATCGGCAGATGGACCGCGCCCCAGCCCGATTCGTTCCGGGAATGGGGAATGCCGAGATAGCCGAAGTGCTTTCCGCCGCGGTCGAAGTCGACGGTGGCGCTTACCTTCGGTTCCGTCGCGGCCATGCGCATGTCCCCCTCGGCGAAACTTGGATCATTCTGCGTCATGGTATGACCCGGAGCAACGCAACCCTCTTACTTCCGATCGATTCGTGCTGGGCGCCCGATTGGCCGGCCGCCTGGCAAATGGCCATGGGCCTTCAATTGGGCTAATGATCGAAGACCTTCTTTGAATCGGACAGTCAGGGGGAGGATGTCCATGAGCGACCCGTTCCGACGCCGCACGCTCGAACTCCAGCGCCGTCTCGCCGACGAGGGCATCGACCTTCTGCTGCTGACCGATCCGGATTCGATCTTCTATGTCGCGGCCTACTGGGGCGACCTCGGGGTCGAGTTCGGCCGCCCGACCGTCGTCGCGGTGCCCAAGAGCAGCGAGGTGACTCTGATCACCTCGTCCATCGAGGGCGAAATGTGCGAGGCCATGACCTGGGTCGAGGATATCCGGCTGTTCTCCGACGGTGTCGACGGAGAGTGGACCGGCCCGCTGCGCAGTGTCCTGGAGCGCTACGCGGGGCAGAGGATTGCCGTCGAGCGCTCGAAGATCCCGGCGGTCGTCTCGAACTATCTGACCGGCGACCTGGGGCTCGGCGGGCTGCTCGACGGCACGCGCGTCCTGTCCGAGCAGCGCATGGTCAAGGGGCCCGAGGAGATCGCCCAGATCCGCCAAGCCGGGCAGGTGGCCGTGGCGATGACCGACGCCGCCCGGGCGGTGATCGCCGAGGGCGTGCCGGAATACGAGATCGCCCTGGCGGTCCAGGCCGGCGGCACCCGCAAGGCGGCCGAGATCATCGGCGGCGAGGACCCGGACTCCCTGATGACCCCGATGATCCATAACCTCCAGGCGCTCAACTCCGGTCCTCACACCGCCATGGCCCATCGCCATCCGACCGTGCGCAGGCTCGAGCGGGGCGACCCGGTCTATCTCTGCTTCTGCTCGATCTGCCATTTCAAGCAGTTCAAGCTCGGCTACGACCGGGAATACTTCGTCGGCGAGATGTCCGACGAGCACGCGCGGATCTACGAGATAGCCCTCGAGGCTCAGCAGGCGGCGGTCCGGGAGATGCGCCCGGGCGTGACCGCCGAGCAGGTGCACCAAACTTCGGCCGAGGTCTACCGGCGGAACGGCTTCGGGCTGTGCTATCGCACGGGCCGGGCCATCGGCTACTCGTCCCTCGAGATACCGGAGCTCAAGGACGGCGACAAGACGGTGCTGCGCCCGGGCATGGCCTTCGCCGTCGACGGCGGCATCACCGTGCCCGGCAAGTTCGGCGCCCGGGTCGGGGACACGATCCTGGTGACCGAGGACGGCGCGGAGTGCGTGACCGAGTCCCCGAGGGACCAACCCGTGCTCTGAGCGCGGTCGCCCGGTCAGGCCTTGTTCCCCAGATAATCGGCAAGATACCGCCGCGCCGCGCCCTCCGGGTCAAGCTCGCCGCGCTGGACCGAGCGGCACAGCGCGCGCAGGCCGTCGTCGTCGCTGTCGTTCAACTGCCGGCGGAGCAGCTCAGCGGCCGAATCCGCTATGTCTTGCCGGATCCGCTCCAGTCTCTTGCCTGCGCGCGCCGACCCCCCGAGCGTCTCGGCCCGGCCCTCGACGGCATCGCTCAGCTCCGCCACGCCATGGCCCTCCGTCGCCGTCGTGGCGATCACCGGGACCGTCGCCGTGCCTGGGTCCCGCAGCGACAGCATCCCCTCGAGCTGAGCCACGGTGCGCTCGGCGTTCGGCAGGTCGGCCTTGTTCACCACGAGGACGTCGGCGATTTCCAGGATGCCCGCCTTGATCGCCTGGATCTCATCGCCCAGTCCCGGGGCGCAGACGACGACGGTGACATCGGCGAGCTGCGCGACCTCAACGTCCGATTGCCCGGCCCCGACTGTCTCGACGATCACCACGTCCTTGCCCGCCGCGTCCATCAAATCGACGACCCGCGCTGCGGCGGACGACAGCCCCCCGACATGACCGCGCGAGGCCAGCGAGCGCACGAAGACCTCGGGATCGCAGGCATGTTCGGCCATGCGGATGCGGTCGCCGAGGATCGCGCCGCCCGAGAGCGGGCTCGAGGGATCGATGGCCAGGATGCCGAGGCTTTTCCCGCGCCGGCGCAGCTCGCCGACGAGCGCGCTCACCAGGGTGGATTTTCCGGCGCCGGGCGGTCCGGTCACGCCGACCACGAGTGCGTGACCGAGCCTGGACTGGATACCTGCGAGAACCTGCGCGGCCCGCGCGCCCGCATTCTCGATCACGGTGATGGCCTTGGCGAGGGCTGCGGGCTCGCCGTCCAGCAGGCGCTCGAGGAGTTTGCCGCCGGCGTCCGCGCCGGCCGCGGCGGCGGACCGGTCGGTCATGGCATCACCAGCGGCTGTCCGAACCCGAGCTCGCGGCGCAGGCAGGCACAGATCTCGCCGTGCGTGGCGCCCGCCGTGGCGGCCTCGACCACCTTCTCGTAGACGTTCTGGCCGGGCGTGCCGGGTGCGGCGTTGGCCGCCCGTGCGAGGGTGTCGAGCGCGGCCGTGACTGCCGCCTGGCTGCGCTCCGCCTTGAACGCTCGAAAGCGGGCGAGGTGAGCCTCCATGGCCGACTGGTCGGGGCGTTCCAGCGGTCTCGGCGCGGTGGTCGGCTCTTCGGCCTCCCGGTACTTGTTCACCCCGACGATCGTCTCCTGGCCGGAATCGACCTTTTCCTGGAAGACCCGCGCGGACTTCCCGATCATGTCCTGCGGGAGGCCGGCCTCGACCGCGGCAAACATGCCGCCGGCGGCATCGATCCTGGCGATAGTCGCCTCGATCTCCTGCTCCATCTGGTTGGTCAGGGTCTCGAGATAATACGAGCCGGCCAGCGGGTCGATCACGTCGGTCAGGTGAGCCTCTTCGCGCAGGATGTTCTGCGTCGCAATGGCGATGCGCGCCGCCTCCTCCGTCGGCACGCTCAGCACCTCGTCGTAGGCGTCCGTATGCAGCGACTGCAGGCCGCCAAAGATGCCGGCGACGGCCTGGACGGCGACGCGCGCGATGTTGTTGAGCGGCTGCTGGCGCGTCAGATCGACGCCGGAGGTCTGGGCGTGGAACTTGAAGCGCCAGGCCTTGGGATTCTTGGCGCCGAAGCGCTCGCGCACGATACGCTGCCAGAGGCGGCGGCCAGCGCGCAGCTTGGCGATCTCCTCGAAGAAGCTGATCGAGATGTCGAAGAAGAAGGTGAAGCGCGGCAGGAAGACGTCGGGGTCCATGCCCCGCGTTCTGCAGTCCTCGGCGTACTGGATCGCGGTGCAGAGGGTGAGCGCCATGGCTTCCGCCGGGGTGGCGCCGCCCTGCTGCATGTGTTGGCCGACCACCGAGATCGGGTTCCAGCCGGGCAGGTGCTCCTGGCAGAACGCGACATGGTCCACCAGCACCCGGCGCGACCCCGGAAGCGCGATGCGGAAGAACATGTGGTTCGCGACGAAATGGGAGATGTAGTCCGACTGGTTCGACGTGCCGGTGATGCGGCTCCAGGACACGTCGCGCCGCTTGGCCACCGCCAGGAGCAGGGCCAGGAGCGTGAAGGGCAGCGGATCGTTGACCGCGGTCGACAGCTCGCCGATCCCGATATCGCGATAGCAGAGGTCCATGTCGTCGACGGTGTTCACCACGGCGCCGCAGGTGCCGAGCAGCGGCAGCTCGACCTCGTCGCAATCGTAGCCGCGGTAGACCGAGTTGCAGGGGATCAGGCTGCCCGCGGTTCCGCCGGCCGCGAGAATGGTCTTGAGCCGCTGGTTATAGTCCTCCGGGGTGCCGAAACCGACCAGCTGGCGCTGGGTCCAGGTCCGGCCGCGGTGCATGCTGGGATAGATCCCGCGAGTCATGGGAAGCTGGCCGGGAAAGCCGAGGTCCTCCATGTAGCGTTCCTCGGCCCAGTCCTCGCAGGTGTAGAGCGGCTTGATCTCGATCCCCGAGCGGTTGCGCAGGCTTCCATCCCGGTCGATCCGGCCGTCATAGTCCTGGCGCCATTCGGCCCGGGCGCTTTCGAAGCCGGGCAGGGGCAGCTGAACCGGTTGCTCGCTCATCGTGTTCTCCTGTCAGCCGTTCGCGCAGGTGGCCCGCGCCTGGGCGGCGAGGTGGCTGACCGTGGCGACGATATCCTCGCGCGGGCTGCCGGGATGGAATACCCGGTTGACCCCGGCCCGCAACAGCTCCGCCTCGTCGCCGTCGGGTATGATGCCGCCGGCGACGACCCTGACATGGCCGAGACCCGCCGCGCCTAAGGCCGCCATCAGGTCGGGCAACAGCAGATGGTCGGTGGCGAGCGAGCTCACGCCAATCACGTCGACGTCCTCCTCGACGGCGAGCTTCACCACGGCCTCGATCTTCTGCCAGGGCGCCGTGTAGATGACCTCCATGCCGGCGTCGCGCAGATAGGCGGCGACGATCCGGCTGCCGCGGTCGTGGCCGTCCAGGCCGATCTTGGTGACCAGCACCCTGGGGGGCCGCGAGGTGCGTTTAGCTGTATCGGTCATCGAGCCTCCTGCGCTTCGTCCAGTGCGTGCTTGATATATCCTGTGAAGCTCCGCGCGAGGGCGGCGGGCGTATCGCCGCCCGGGCGGTACCAGACCTGCGACCAGTTCAACGCGCCGAGCAGCAGGAGACGAAGATTGCGCCGGTCCGAAGGACCGGGCAGGGCGAGGTCGTCGACGAGACGCTTGAACCGCCCTTCATACGCGTCGCGCAGGGTGATCAGCCGGTCGCTCACCTCCGGGGCATCCTGGGGCAGGACTCGGACGATCACCTGCGCGTAGTCGCTGTGGTCCAGCACGGTCTCCAGGTGGGCGGCGCAGGCGGCTTCCAACCTGGCCCAGGGATTCGCAGCCCCGGCAACCGCCCGGTCGACATTGGCGGCGATGCGCCGTACGCCTTCCTCATAGACGGCCAGCAACAAGTCGTTTTTCGAGGCGAAGTGATAGTAGAGCGATCCGGGCAGCATCCCCGCATCGCCCGCGATGTCGCGGATCGTCGTGGCCCGAAAGCCCTGATGGGCGAGCCGGCGGGCCGCTGCCGCAAGCAGTTGCCGGCGGCGGTTGTCCTGGCGCGGCGCGCGAAACGCGGCTTGTTCAGTCATCAGAAGCAATATACCAAACAACTGTTTGTTTTCCAAACTCTCCACGGGAAGATGTCAAGCCGTCGGGTTTGGCGGGACAAGAGAGTGAACTGCGGGCCGGGCCTCGCGAGGCCGTCAAGCCGCTCCCCCGCGGCCGACATAGTCGTCGAGCCGCGCGATCAGGGCCTGCTTTTCGGCTGCGCCCAGAAATGCGGCCTCGAACGAGTTCCGCGCAATGGCGGCGAGCTGCGCGCGCGTCAGGTCCAGGGCCGCCTGGACCGCCTGGTAGTTCTCGTTGATATAGCCGCCGAAATAGGCCGGGTCGTCGGAATTGACCGTGACGACCAGGCCCTTTTCGATCATGTCCTTGAGCGGGTGACGCGTCATGTCCGTCACCACCGCGAGCTTCAGGTTCGATAGCGGACAGACGGTGAGTGGCGTTTTCGCCTTCGCCAGGCGCCGGACCAGCGCCTCGTCGTCCAGCGACCGGTTGCCGTGGTCGATGCGGGCGACACCTAGCTCGTCCAGCGCCTCCCACACGTAGGCTGCGGGCCCTTCCTCGCCGGCATGGGCGACGGCCAGGAAGCCGGCGTTGCGGGCCCGTGCGAAGACGTTCCTGAATTTCGACGGCGGGTGGCCGAGCTCCGAGGAATCGAGGCCGACGGCGACGATCCGGTCCTTGTGGTCGAGCGCCTCATCCAGCGTCCGCATCGCGTCGTCCTGGTCCAGGTGGCGCAGGAAGCACATGATGAGCTTGGCGGTGATGCCGAGGCGCGCCTGCCCGTCGCGCAGGGCCCGGTGCAATCCATCGATCACAGTTGAGAACGCCACGCCGCGCGTGGTGTGCGCCTGGGGGTCGAAGAAGATCTCCGCGTGCACGACGCCCTGCTTGGCGACTCTCTCCAGATAGGCCCAGGCCAGGTCGTAGAAATCCTGCTCCTCGAGCAGCACCCGCATGCCCTGATAGTAGAGGTCGAGGAACCCCTGGAGATTTTCGAAATCATAGGCGCCGCGCAGTTCCTCCACCGAGCCGTAGGGGAGTGCGATCCTGTTTCGCTCGGCCAGTACGAACATCTGCTCGGGCTCCAGCGTGCCCTCGATGTGCAGGTGCAGCTCGGCCTTCGGCAGTCCTTCGATAAAGCGTGATATCGCGGTCATGGCTCGACTTTCCCGTGCTCGCCGTTCCCGTTCCAGATATAAGCCTCATGGGGCCGGTCCTGTAGGGCCTTGAAGAGAGTCATTGCCGGTTTTGTTGGCTGTTGTAGGAACGGTTCAGATCGAGGCTCGGTGCAGACAAGCTGCAAGGGGAGGGCAGTCGTGACCTCGGTGACCAAGCTTTACGACGAGGACGAGATCGCCCGGCGGGTGGAGGAGTTGGCCGGCGAGATCGCCGGGGCCGTTTCCGGCGATTTCGCGATCGTCGCCCTCCTGAAGGGGGGCTTCGTGTTCGTCGCCGACTTGATCCGGGTGCTCGGCCGCCACGGTCTGGCGCCCACGGTCGAGTTCATGAGGGTGAGCAGCTACGGTGCGGCAAAGGAGAGCTCCGGGAAGGTCCGGCTGATCGGCGCGGTGCCCGAGGAGGTCGCCGGTCGGGCCGTGCTCGTCGTGGACGACATCGTCGATACCGGACGCTCGCTGGCCTACGCCAGGGACCGTCTCCTCGAAGCGGGCGCATCCAAGGTCTGGACCTGTACACTGCTGGACAAGCCCAGCCGGCGCGAGGTCGAGTTCACGGCCGACTTCGTCGGCTTCGTCATCGAGGACGTCTTCGTCGTTGGCTATGGCATCGACTTTGCCGAGCAATACCGCCACCTGCCCTACATCGGCATTATCGAATAACGGCGTCGGGATAGCGACTGAAACGGCTACCTTCGGCGCCGCGGTTTCGGATAGCATCGGCTGGGCCGGGAACGGCCCAACCTGCGGGGAGGATAGTCCGATGCTCGACCATGCGACCCTTGCCGCCGGCCTGGAAGGCAAGCGCGTGGCCTTCCGGAGCATCCCGGTGGTCGACCTGGCCCCGCTGCTGTCGGGGACGGACAAGACGGTGGTCGCCGAGGCGGTCGGGCGGGCTTGCCGCGAGGTCGGCTTCCTCTACATCGCTGGCCACGGCGTCCCCGAGTCGCTGATCGAGCGGACCTTCGCCGAGGTGCGGCGCTTCTTTGCCCTGCCCCAGGCGCGCAAGATGGCGGTGCACATGCGCAACTCGCCCTGCCACCGCGGCTATTATCCGCTGTTCGAGGAGAATACCGACCCGGATCTGACGGCCGACCTGAAGGAAGGCTTCGACATCGCCCTGGAATTGGGCCCGGACGACCCGGACGTGGCCGCCGGAAAGCCGCTGCATGGCCCGAACCAATGGCCCGAGGGCCTGCCGGGCTTCCGCAAGGCACTCGAGGACTACTACGCCGCCATGCGCCGCCTTTCGCGTCAGCTGCTGCGCGCCTTCGCGCTCGGCCTCGAGGTTCCCGAGGACTTCTTCGAGGACAAGGTGGACAAGCCGCTGGCCCAGCTGCGCACGCTGCACTACCCGCCCCAGGCCGGCCACATCGAGGCGGAGACCCTGGGCTGCGGCGCGCACACCGACTACGGCTGCCTCACGATCCTGGCGCAGGGCGACGTCGGCGGCCTGCAGCTCTGCAACTCGGCCGGCGAGTGGATTGCCGCGCCACCCATACCGGGTACCTTCGTGGTCAACATCGGCGACCAGATGGCGCATTGGACCAACGGGCTGTTCGCCGCGACCCGGCACCGGGTGATCAACACCTCGGGCAAGGAGCGCTACTCCCTGCCGTTCTTCTTCGACCCGAACTACGATACCGTCGTCGAGTGCCTGGAGACCTGCCGGGACGCCGACCACCCGCCGAAATACCCGCCGGTCAAGGCGGGCGAGTACCTCGTCGGGCGATTCAACGCGACTTATAACTACCGAAAGGGCTGAGTATGGCGGCGCGATCCGGCAGTCGGGTGACCGTTGTCGAGCGGCCGGCGGCTGGCTAGCATGAGGCGATGACCGATTTCCGATCCATACTCGAGGCTGCCCGGGCGCGTGCCGGCGGGGCGGACGCGCTCGAGAAAGGCCTGCCGGTTCCCGAGACGGACGAGGCCCTGCGCGGCCGGGGCGACGACCGCTATCTCTCGCTGATGTCGCTCCGGGTGTTCCGGGCGGGCCTCAAGCACAGCATGGTGGACGCCAAGTGGCCGGCCTTCGAGGAGGCCTTTTTTGGTTTCGAGCTGCGGCGCGTGCGGGCCATGAGCGACGAGGCCATGGAGCGACTGCTTGGCGACAAGCGGCTCATTCGCCATGGCCGCAAGATTATGGCCGTCAGGAACAACGCGGCCGCCATCTGTGCGCTCGCCGAGGAAACCGGCGGCTTCGGCGCCTACCTCGCCGACTGGCCGGCGAGCCGGATCGTCGAGCTCTGGGACGATCTTGCAAAGCGGTTCTCCCAGATGGGTGGGAATTCAGGCCCTCGTTTCCTGCGCATGGTCGGCAAGGATACCTTCGTGCTCACCGACGACGTGGTGCGCGCGCTGAACCATTGGGGCAGTATCGACGGCACGCCCAAGGGCAAGGCCGCGCGGGCACGCGCGCAGGACGCCTTCAACCGCTGGGCCAGCGAGGCCGGCCGACCGCTCTGCCAGATCAGTATGATCCTGGCGCGCTCCGTGGAGTGAGCAAACCGGCCCGCGGGGGCGAGAGGGGTCGAGGTCCGGTGCGTCCCGGGCACGACCTCAACTGCGGCCGACGATGTAGTCGCGCAGCACGTGGGTCTCGGTCTGCAACTCCTCCAGCCGATTCTTGACCACGTCGCCGATGCTGATGATACCGCACAGCTTGCCGTCCGATATGACCGGCATGTGGCGGAAGCGGCGGCGGGTCATTTCGGACATGATGTCCTGGATCTTGTCGTCCGGCGAGCAGGTCTTCACCGAGCTGGTCATCAACTCGGAGACCTTCATCGAGAGCAGGTCCGCGCCGTGCTCGGGCAGGCCGCGTACGATATCACGCTCGGAGATGATGCCGTCGATGCCGGAATCGTCCGCGCTCACCACGAGGGCGCCGATGCCCTCGAGCTTGAGTCGGCGCACGGCCGTGTTGATGGTCGCATCCGGCCGAATTGTCGCAACCTCGTTGCCCTTTTTTGAGAGCATGTCGAGAACCTTCATGCCTAACCTCCTCCCCTCTTGGCCGGGCTTGACCCGAAGCGTGCTGATCGCCCGTGCGCCCGGCCGCCTTCGTTGTCGTTACCAGTTCAACCGGTAGTATAAGGCCATTCCGCCCGCAGCCGTAAGCCCCCTGTTCTATTGCGGTCGAACTCCGAACGGAGCAAACGTGGGCGAAGCGCAGGCATCTTTGGCGTTATTGCCGGGCGGACCGGCCGGCGAGGAGGGCCCCGTAGAACGCTACGAAAAGGCTGAAAGCCGCGATCCAACTGAGCCCGGAGAGAGCGACCACGGCCGTTTCAACATCCGCCGCGATCGGCGAGACCACACGTAGAACGCCCGAGGCCGTGACGAGTAGGTAAATTGCCGTGGTCCAGGGCCCGGCGGTCAGCGTGCGCCCCGTATGGCCCAAGGTGGCGCGGGTCATTACGGCGAGCGTCATGGTTCCCACGGCCCCGGCCGTGAAAGCGTGAATCGCCGCGGTTTGCGGCAAGGCCGATGTCAGCAGCGATACCGCCAAGAGCGCGAAGCCGGCGACGATCCAGGCATAGCCGAGGTGCAGGACCCATACCAGCGGCTCGGTTAGGGTTTTTTGGCCGCGCCAGCGCGCTAGGCGCAACCCGTTGGCCAGGGCGGCGAACAGGACAACGACGCCGGTCACGATGCCCTCCGGCAAGAAGGCCCAGAGCAGACCCGCCGCCAGCGAAGCCGCCAGCGCCACTCGGTCCAGCCGGCCGAAGGGACTTGGAAGGGTCTTCTCGCCTCTCTTCGCGAGCCAATTGCGTGTGAAGCTGGGAACGACGCGCCCGCCGATCAACGTGATCAGAAGCAGCATGTCGGTGATGGCGAGGCGAAATCCGAAGGCCGCCGTTTCTGCGACATCCAGATACTCCAGATGGATCAACAGATTGCAGACCACCAGAAAGCCGACCAAGCCGGCGACGATCAGATTGCGCCAGTTCCGCCCCGCCAGGATCTCGCGCAGTATGGTCGCCCAGAACATCAGGAGAAAGGCGACGTCGATGACCGCCATGGCCTCGACACCGGTCAACGCGGAGATGGCCACCGCCAAGCGCCCGGCGGCCCAGACCCCGACCAGCAAGGCCAAGCGCCACCCGCGGACGGGTAGCCGTCCGGTCCAGTTCGGGATCGCAGTCAACAGGAATCCGGCGATCGCGGCGGCGCCATACCCGAACAGCATCTCGTGCGCGTGCCAGTCGACCGGACCGAGAGCGCTGGGGAGGGCGAAGACGCCCGCGATCATGGCCAGCCACAACACGACGGCCACAGCCGCCCAGAGACCGGCCGCCAGGAAGAAGGGACGGAAGCCCCGCTCTAGGATCGCGGGGCCCGCGTATCTTCGCGGTCCGGAGGCGGACGTGTTGCGCACGGTTACCAGCTCTTTCTTGTATTTCAGACAGTCTATCCCCGGTGCCGGTGGCCCCGAAACACCGAAAAACAGTTGCTTCGGCGGACCAAAGAGGCTATCCGGCGCGCGAGTCCCCCGGCGCGTCTTTTGGCCGCTGGCCCGCCTTGGAGCGGTTGCGCTCGGGCGGCTATGTCTGATACCGGATGAACGAGCGATGCCCCGAAACCAGAGCTCCAGGACCGCACAACCGCCCTTGAAGCTCGTGGTGGTCGGCCACGTCAATTCCGGAAAGTCGGCCCTCATTGGTCGCCTGCTCCACGACACCGGGTCCCCTCCGCCGGGAAAACGGCAGGAAGGCGAGGCCATCGAGGTCTCGCGGATTCGCTTCATGACCGGTTCACGGGACTGCACGGTCATCGATGCCCCGAGTCCGCGAGAGTTCCTGCGCACCATGGTGAGCGGCGAGGATTGCGCGGATGCCGCGATCCTGATCGTCGATGCCGCCGAGGGCGTGTCCGAGGATTCGCGCCGGCACGCCTATTTGCTGCACCTGCTCGGTATTCGCCAGGTCGCCGTCGTAATCAACAAGATGGACTTGGTCGCCTTCGGTCAGGATCGCTTCGCCGAGGTGGCCGGCGACATGTCGCGGCACTTGTCCGAGATCGGGATCACCCCGGCCCTCGCCGTGCCGGTCTCGGCCCGCGATGGAGACAATATAGCCCGGCGATCGAAGAACATGGCCTGGTATGGTGGACCGAGCGTGCTGGAGGCATTGGAGCGTTTCGAAAGCGTGACCTTGTCCATGGACCAGCCGCTCCGATTGCCGATTCAGCAGGTCGGCGAATTGGAGGGGCGCCGGCTCCTGACCGGGCGCATTGAGACCGGGGTGCTGCGGGTCGGCGATACGATCTTGCTCTCTCCTTCCATCAAGAACGCACACGTCCACTCGATCAAGGTCTCCAGTGCAAACGATCCGGTCGCCGTGGCGCGGGCGGGCGAGTCCGTCGGCATTGTCCTGGACGAGAAGATCTATGTCGAACCCGGCGAGATGGCGAGCCACAAGGAAAACCCGCCTCAATTGACGACCGTATTCCCGGCCAGCTTGGTCTGGAACGGTGCCGAGCCGCTGGGGGCGGGCAAGACCTACACGCTGCAATTGGCCACCCAGAAGGCCCGGGTCGCGGTCCAGTCGATCGAACGCGTTTACGATATGGATACACTGGCCGAATGTGCCGGTGGGCGGGTCGAGTGCAACACCTTCGCCGAGGTGATACTGCGTGGCCGCCAGATCCTTGCGGTCGACGAGTTCCGGGCGATCGCCCGGACCGGCCGCTTCGCTTTGTTCGATGGCGATCAGAGAGTCGCCGGCGGCCTTATTTCCATGCAAGGGTATCCGGATCAGCGCCAGGCGTTGACCATCAAATCGACCAACATCACCAGCGTCGAACACCGGGTCACCGCGGAAAGCCGGCTCCAGCGCAACGGGCATGGCGGCGGTGTGCTATGGTTGACCGGACTATCGGGCGCGGGCAAGTCGACGCTTGCAATGGCGGTCGAACAGCACCTGTTCAGAAAGGGGTTCCACGTTTACGTGCTGGACGGCGACAACGTACGACGAGGGCTCAATGCCAACCTCGGGTTCTCGCCGATGGACCGGGCGGAGAATATTCGGCGGATAGGCGAGGTCGCGGCGCTTTTTGCGGATTCCGGCATCATCTGCGTCAGCGCGTTTATTTCGCCCTATCAGAGCGACCGCGACCGGGCGCGTGCTGCCGCCGGCGATGACTTTCACGAGATCTATATCAAGGCGGACCTCGAGACTTGCGAGCAACGCGATCCCAAGGGCCTCTATCGCAAGGCGCGCGCGGGCGAGATCCAGGACTTCACGGGCATATCCGCCCCCTACGAGGAACCCGTGGCGCCGGAACTCTGCATCGATACAGCAAGTCACACGATCGATGAATGCGTGCAGCAAATCGTCGACTATGTGAACCGGGTCTTTGCTCTCAAGCCCACAGCAGGTGACAGAGATGACTGAACAGGCGCCAAATGGTCGGACGCCCGGCCGTGTCAAAAATGGGGCCGCAACTGAGGCTTTCAGATTAATGAATTCTTATAACTATCCCACTTTACTGGAATTTCGATCGGCATAAGGAGTAAGTCTGCGTTATTTGAAGCGTTTGCATCTTAGTTAACGCTTGCCCGGGTTATCAGTGCTGGCTAGGTTTCTGGACGAACGAAAAAGCAGTTGGACTCGGTGTTCTCCAGGGGATCCGCCGGGTACCGAAAAGAGCAAAACTTGCTAGTGCAGGGGTTCCAGTTACCGGAAGGCGTGACAAAGGTGCGGAGAGGTGCCGTCGGCCCCGAGCCGATTCAAGTCCGATCGAAATCGCCTGCCCTCGTGCCGCCTTCGGGCCGGCATCCGCCGGTTGGCGCTGGGCAAGATGAAGGTTGTTGAGAGAGGACAGACTCGGTGGCAAATCTGAACCTGAAGCAAAGAATTGCAGGCTTTTCCGGGCGGCTCTTCATGGACCGCGAGCTGTTTGTGCGTACCGATGGCCGGGTGCGCTATCTGCAGGTCTCGCGCCGGGTGCAAACTACGACCGCCCTTACTCTGGTGCTGGCCATCGCCTGGGTCGCCTACGCCAGCTTCGGCGTCGTCTTCCACAACAGGATCG
>Ga0224508_10003238_pt1 | contig 13495 bp, 9 predicted proteins | sample SF_Jan12_sed_USG_4_FD_170157 | JGI IMG/M metagenome (GOLD analysis project Ga0224508, IMG submission 170157) | Sediment microbial communities from San Francisco Bay, California, United States - SF_Jan12_sed_USGS_21 | ecosystem: Environmental > Aquatic > Marine > Sediment | place: USA: California...
TCATGCTCGGCCTCGGCGAGCAGGCCCTTGGCGAACACCGAGGTGTAGGAGGGCGCATTCCCCTTTTTCTTGAACTGCGCGCCGGTCGCCGCATCGAACTTGACCACGCCGTGATATTTGTCGGCCGAATTCTCCGCCGGCGGATAGCCAGCCCCTTTGCGCGTGCGCACATGGATCAGCACCGGGCCGGAGCGCTCGTGATCGCGCACGTTCTTCAGGACCGGGATCAGATGATCGAGATTGTGACCGTCCACCGGGCCGATGTAATAAAAGCCGAGCTCCTCGAACAGCGTGCCGCCGGTGACCATGCCGCGCGCATATTCCTCGGCGCGCTCGGCCGCTGTGCGCAGCGGCCCGGGCACGTGGTTGGCGAGCTGCTTGGCGATGTCGCGAAAACTCCGGTAGCTCTCCGAAGAAATCGCACGGGAAAGATAGTTGGACATGGCGCCAACCGGCGGGGCGATCGACATGTCGTTGTCATTGAGAATGACGATCAGGCGTTTGTCCATGTCGCCGGCATTATTCATCGCCTCATAGGCCATGCCGGCGCTCATAGCACCATCGCCGATCACCGCGATCACATCGAAATCGTCACCGGCGAGATCGCGCGCGGTCGCCATGCCGAGGGCGGCCGAGATCGAGGTCGAGCTGTGCGCAGCACCAAAGGGGTCGAATTCGCTCTCGGACCGCTTGGTAAAGCCGGACAACCCGCCGGGTTGACGAAGGGTGCGGATGCGATCGCGCCGGCCGGTCAGGATCTTGTGCGGGTAGCATTGGTGGCCGACGTCCCAGAGCAGCTTGTCCTCCGGCGTGTCGAACACATAGTGCAGCGCCACGGTGAGCTCGACCACGCCGAGGCCGGCGCCGAGATGGCCGCCGGTGACCGAAACGGCATCGATGGTCTCGGCGCGCAGCTCGTCCGCGACCTGGCTCAGACTGTCGGCCGGCAGACGCCTGAGATCGGAAAGATCGCCGATCGTATCGAGCAACGGGGTTTCAGCCATCAGCGTTTTTCCGTACTTTTGCGGCCGATGACTCCGGCCGGCATCACAGACATCATCCGAACATCGCAGCGTCAATCAATGCGACCGGCCGATCGCGAACGCGAACAGCTGGCGAAGCGGCCAGGCCGCCGTACCGAAGCGCTCCAGGTGATGCGCTGCACTCGCCTCCAGCCCTGCCAGCCGCCGTTCGGCCTCGTCGACGCCGAGCAAACCAACCAGCGTCGCCTTGCCGGCCTCCGCATCCTGGCCGAGCGCCTTGCCCGCCAACGCCGGATCGCCTTGAACGTCAAGGAGATCATCTTTGATCTGAAATGCAAGCCCCAAATCATCGGCATAGGCGGCGAGCGCCGCCTGCTCCGGCGAGGAAGCGCCCCCCAATACCGCGCCACTTTCGCTCGCGAAGCGAAAAAGCGCCCCGGTCTTGAGCCGCTGCAGAATGATGGTTTCGTCGAGGCCGAGACGCTTGGTCTCCGCCTCGAGATCGATCATCTGCCCGCCGCACATGCCGGCAGCGCCGGCAGCGATTGCCAACAGGCGGACGAGTGCGACGCGCACCTCGGATTCCGGATGGGTCGCCGGATCGGCCAGCACCTCGAACGCCAGGCTCTGCAGCGCATCGCCTGCGAGCACCGCGGTCGCCTCGCCGAACGCCGCATGGCAGGACGGACGGCCGCGTCTGGTGGGCGCATCATCCATCGCCGGCAGGTCATCATGCACGAGGGAATAGCCATGGATCAGCTCGATCGCCACGCCGACGCGCAGCGCGCGGTGCTCGGGCACGTCGAACAGCTTGGCGCTGCTCGCCACCAGAAACGGCCGAAGGCGCTTGCCGCCATCGAGAGTCGCGTAGCGCATCGCCTCGTGCAGCTTTTTTTGCGGGGCCTGCGAGGCCTGCGGACCACTCGCCGCGGGCAGGACTTCGAGCAGCAGGGTCTCGACGGCGTCCGCATGGGCCTGGAGATCGCGCTTGAACTCGCCCAACTATCGTCTCCTTGGGGCTTACAGCGCCGCCGGTTCGCTCTTGACCTTGCCGTCCTGGCCGACCGTGATCTTGTCGACCCGAAGCTGCGCTTCCTTGAGCTTGCCGTCGCAATGGGCCTTCAACAGCGTGCCGCGCTCATAGGCCTTGATGGCGGCGTCCAGATCGAGCTGGCCGCGCTCCAGATCCTGCACGATCTGCTCGAGCTCGCTTAGCGCCTGCTCGAAGCTCATGGCGGAAAGCGCTTCGTCCGTCTGCGTCCTCTTGTCGGTCACGTCGTCCTCAATACGTTCAGATGAGCCATGAAACTGTTAGTCAATGCGACGAGATCATAGCCACCTTCGAGCACCGAGACCACACGGCCTTTGGCATGACGTTTGGCCAGCGCCACCAGCTCCTCGGTCACCCAGGCGAAGTCGTCCTCGACCAGCTCGAGCGAGGCCAGCGGATCGGCGCGATGGGCGTCGAAGCCTGCCGAGATCATCACCAGCTCGGGCGCGAAATCATCGATCGCCGCGAGAATGTCCCCCTCGACCACATCGCGCCAAGCCCGCGATCCCGTGCCCGACGGCAGCGGCCGGTTGACGATATTGCCGACGCCGGTCTCCTCTTTTGCGCCGGTCCCCGGAAACAGCGGCCATTGGTGGGTCGAGAGATATTGCACCCTGGGCTCGCGCTCGAACGCCGCCTGGGTGCCGTTGCCGTGATGCACGTCGAAGTCGAAGATAGAGGCCTTGCCAAGGCCATGGTGAACAAGGGCATGCATCGCGCCTATTGCGATCCCGTTGAACAGGCAAAAGCCCATGGCGCGGTCCGGCTCGGCGTGGTGGCCGGGCGGCCTTAGCGCGCACATCGCGTTATCCGCCTTGCCACCGATCACCGCATCCACCGCAGCACAGACGGCGCCGGCCTGGCAAAGCGCCGCCTCGCCCGAGGCCGGCGACATCACCGTGTCGGCGTCGATCCGGACATAGCCTTGATCGGGCACGGCGTTCAGGATCGCCTCGACGAAGGCGGCATCATGCACCCGCTGCAGCTGCTCCCTTGTCGCCTCCGGCGCTTCCCGGCGGAGGACGTCCGCAAGGTTGCCCTTCTGCTCCTCGCGTTCGATTGCGCCGTAGATCACCTTGGCGCGCGCCTGCTGCTCCGGATGGCCTGGGCCCGTGTCGTGCGCGAGCGATGAGGGGTGGGTGTAGAGAAGTGTGGTCAACGGATGCCTCTCTCGGTTTCATGAAGCTGTAGCACAAGCATCACGTTTCGTCCCATCGTCACGCGATTTTGTGATCCCGTATACGGGCGTCCGCTATGCCGCCAATCTCGCCAGCTCGTCGATCAGGCCGCGCACCTGCTTTAGGCGCTCGTCCGGCGAGGAGGTGGCCCCGGAGACCACGATATGGTGATCGGGCCGGAGCCGCACCTTGTTGCTGTTCTCTGCGATCCAGCCGACCAGGCGCTCGGGCTTGGCGAAGCTGTTCTCGTGGAAGGCGAGCACCGTGCCCTTGGGACCGGCGTCCACCTTGGCGACGCCGGCCTGGCGGCAAAGCTGCTTGATGCCGATCAGCTTCAACAGCTGCTCGGTCTCCGGCGGCAGCGGGCCGAAGCGGTCGATCAGCTCGGCCGCGAAGGCCTCGACGTCAGCCGACGCCTCCAGCGAGGCGAGGCGGCGATAAAGGCCCATCCTGAGATCCAGATCCTCGATATAGCTGGATGGGATAAGCGCCGCGGCGTCGATGGTGATCTGCGGCGTCCAGTCGGACGGCGACACCGTTTCCCCTCCTTCTCCCTCCTGCTTGGCCAGCTGCACCGCCTCTTCCAGGAGGTGGTTGTAGAGCTCGAAGCCGACCTCCTTGACGTGGCCAGACTGCTCGTCGCCGAGAAGATTGCCGGCCCCTCTGATGTCGAGGTCGTGGGAGGCGAGCTGAAAACCGGCGCCGAGCTGATCCAGGCTCTGGATGACCGAAAGCCGGCGCTCGGCGACTTCGCGCAGGCGGCGCTTGGGCGGTAGGGTGAAATAGGCGTAGCCCCGGACCTTGCTCCGCCCGACGCGGCCGCGGAGCTGGTAGAGCTGAGAGAGGCCGAACAGATCGGCGCGATGCACGATCAGGGTGTTGGCGGTCGGGATGTCGAGGCCGGATTCGATGATGTTGGTGGATAGCAGAAGATCGATCTTGTGATCGTAGAAGGCCGCCATCACCTCTTCGAGCCGCTTTGCCGGCATTTTGCCATTAGCGACGCCGACCTTGATCTCCGGGACCAGCTGCGCCAAGTGCTCGGCGAGCCGGCCCTGATCCTCGATCCTCGGACAGACATAGAACGTCTGGCCGCCGCGGTAATGCTCGCGCAGGATCGCCTCTCTGAGCACCACCGGGTCGGCCGGCAGCACGAAGGCGCGCACCGCCAGGCGATCCACCGGCGGGGTCGCGATCAAGCTCAGCTCCTTCAGTCCGCCGAGCGCCATCTGCAGGGTGCGCGGGATCGGGGTCGCGGTCATGGTGAGCACATGCACCTCGGCGCGCAGCTTTTTCAGGCGCTCCTTGTGCACCACGCCGAAATGCTGCTCCTCGTCGACCACACACAGCCCCAGGCTCTTGAATTGAACCTTGGCGCCAAGCAGCGCGTGGGTGCCGACCACGATGTCGATCTTGCCTTCGGAAAGGCCGTCGCGCACCGCGGCCGCCTCCTTCGGCGTGACGAAGCGGGAGAGCTGCGCGATCTTGACGGGAAGGCCGGCGAAGCGCTCGCAGAGCACCTGGTAATGCTGGCGCGCGAGCAGCGTGGTCGGGGCGAGGATCGCCACCTGCTTTCCGGCCATCGCCACCACGAACGCGGCGCGCAAGGCGACCTCGGTCTTGCCGAAGCCGACATCGCCGCACACCAGCCGGTCCATCGGCTGACCGGAGGCGAGGTCGTCCAGCACCTGCTCGATCGCCCGGTCCTGATCCTCGGTTTCCTCATAGGCAAAGCGCGCGGAAAACTCGTCATAGAGGCCGACCGGCGCCTCGATCGCCTCGCCCTTCCTGGTGGCGCGTTTCGCCGCGATCTCGATCAGCTCGCCGGCGATTTCCTGGATGCGCTTCTTGACCCGCGCCTTCCGCTGCTGCCAGCCGAGGCCGCCGAGCTTGTCGAGCTGCACCTGGCCGTCGCTCGACCCGTAGCGCGACAGCACGTCCAGGTTCTCGACCGGCACGAACAGGCGATCGCCGCCATGATAGGAGAGCTTCAGGCAATCGTGGGGGGCGCCGCCGAGCTCCAGCGTCATCAGCCCGTCGAAACGGCCGATGCCATGCTCGGCGTGGACCACGAAATCGCCTTCGGCCAAGGCCGCGACCTCGGGGATGAACTGATCCGAGCGCCGCTTTTTCTTGACCGGCCGGGACAGGCGCTCGCCGAAGATGTCGGCTTCGGATAGCACGACATGGTCCTTGGTGGCGAAGCCATGATCCAGCGGCAGCACGCCGAGCGCCGGCCGCTCCAGCCTCTCAAGCTCGCTCCAGCACTTCACCCGCGCAACATTGTCGAGACCGTGGTCGGCGAGCACCAGGCGAAGGCGCTCGAGCGAGCCCTCGCTGGCGCCGGTGATCAGCACCTGGATCTCCTTGGAGTCCGCTTCGCGAATATGGGCGACCACCGCATCGAACAGGTTTTGGTCAGGCCGGCTGCGCTCGGTCGCGAAGTCATAGGCGACGCGCCCGCCGAGATCGATCACCTCGATGCCCTCGGGCGCGCTCGGCGGCGCGTCGAAGGGCGAGAGATCGATGGCGAGACGACCATCCAGGAGGCGCGCCACGCGCTGTTCGCTGAGATAGAGGGCGTCAGGCGGCAGGGGGCGATAGGGTGCAGCGCCCATGGTGCGCGCGGCTTCGGGCGGCGCCAGCCGGCTTTCGTAATATTCGCCGATGGTCTCGAAGCGCGCCTCCATCGCATCCCTGGCCAGCGGATCGAAGCTGATCGGGGTGTCGTCCGGCAGATAGTCTGTGATCGGCACCAGCTCGTCGTGAAAAAGCGACAGCCAGTGCTCCATGCCGGGGAAGGGACGCCCCTCGACGATGGATTCGAACAACGGGTCCGCAGTGGCAGCGCCGAAATGCTGCATGTAGCCGACGCGAAAACGCTCGATCGAGGCCTCGTCCAGAAGGACCTCGCTCATCGGCAGGAGGTCGATCTTGTCGACTTTGCCGAGGGAACGCTGGGTTAGCGGGTCGAAGCCGCGGATCGCCTCCAGCTCGTCGCCGAACAGATCGAGCCTGAGAGGCTGCTCCGCGCCGATCGGAAACACGTCGATGATCCCGCCCCTGACCGCGTAGTCGCCGGGCTCGACCACCGTGCCGGAGCGGCGATAGCCGTTCCGCGCAAGACAGGTCAAAAGCTGGTCGCGATCGATTTTTTCGCCGGCCTGCGCCGCGAACAGGCCGGAGCGGATCACCTCGGCGGTTGGCAGTTTCTGCAACAACGCGTTGACCGTGATGATCAAGAGATCGGGACGGCGGCCACCCTGGCCCAAGAGCCGCGCCAGGACCTCGAGCCGCCTGGCCATGACGTCGCCATTGGGCGACACGCGGTCATAGGGCAGGCAATCCCAGGCCGGCAGCACGGCGACGTCGATCTCGGGCGCATAGAAACCGATGCGCTCGGCAAGCTGCGCCGCGCGCGGCGCATCGCGCGCCACATGGAAGCCAAGGGCTCCGGCTTTGGCTTGCTCGGCCAGGTACAGCCCATCCAGCCCATCGACCGCGCCACTCACCAGCCGGGCGGCAGGGGCGGAAGGTCCGCCAGCCTGGAGTTCGGCGTCGGCGCCTTCCGGTTGGTCGGCGTGCGACGGATCAAGGTTCAAAGCGGGTTCAGCCACGGTCTTCTTTCTCGGCAGGCGGAAAACAGGTTGGGGTCAATGCCCGGATCAGGGCCCGGATCAGGGGGATTGCACGCGTAAGGTCATGCACGTCACGGACAAGTCAGGCCGAACCGCCCCGGTTCACGTTGAACCGCCGGAGCATTTCGAATATGTCGTTGTCGTGGCGCTTTGGCACCGGTTCCCGTTCCATGAGCCAGGCCAAAAGGTCCTGGTCGCTCTCCTCGATCAAGGCTTCGTAGCGACCGAGGGCTTCCTGGTCCATGGCGCGCACATGGGCATCGGCGAAGCGGCCGAAAATCAGATCCGCCTCGCGGCAGCCCCGATAGCGGCTGCGGTGAACCAGACGCTTTTGGCGCGTGGTGATCGGTTCCGTCATGACGCCATCCTGACCAAGGCTTCGATCGAACCTGTCCGCGCCCTGGGAGAGCACCAAGGCAGGCACCATGGATGTAGCCAAGAATCGTCAGTTTTCAAAGGGCGGAATAGCAATCGGCCCGCCGACAGACGGCCTTGATGCCGCACCCGATCCCCTGTTCAGCGACGTGCTCACGCTAAAAGGGGTGGGTCCGCGGATCGCCGAGGCCTTCGCCCGCCTGCTCGTGACCAAGGCGGGGCGGCCGGCGCGCCGCCTCGATTTGCTGCTGCACATGCCCCACGGGCTGATCGATCACGACTTGAAGGGTGATGCGACGGAACTGATCGAAGGCGAGCGCGCTACGCTCGATCTCACCATCGTCGCTCACCACCCGCCCTATCAGCGCCGCCAGCCCTATCGGGTCGACTGCCTGCTCGGCGACTGCAACCTGCAGCTGGTGTTTTTTCAGGGGCGACGGGGGTATCTCCAGGAACAGCTGCCGATCGGCGCGCAGAAGGTGATTAGCGGCAAGCTCGGGCGCTACGGCAAAGGCCGAAATCAGATCTGGCAGATCGTGCATCCGGATCTGGTCGCGGCGCCCGAGGCGGTCTCCGGCGCCAGCTGGCTGCAGCCGGTCTACCCCTCGACCCAGGGTCTGACCCAGCGCGTCCTGCAAAGCCGAATTCGCACCGCGCTCGACGATCTCAGGGAAGCCGCAGCCGAGCTTCCCGAATGGCAGGACCCCGCCTGGTTGCAACGCCGGGGCTGGCCGAGTCTCGCGGACGCACTCCGCCAGGTGCATGTTCCCGAACGCCCCGATGACATCGCGCCCACGTCAAAGGCGCGCGCGCGCCTTGCCTATGATGAGCTGCTCGCCACCCAGCTTGCGCTCAGCCTCTCCCGGGACCGAAGCCAGGATCGGGCGGGCGTCGCACGACGAGGCGATCACCGCCTGCGCCGTGCGATGATCGAAGCCCTCCCCTTCACCCTGACCTCTGCCCAGGAGCAGGCGGCGATCGAGATCGGCCAGGATCTCGAGAAGCCCGCCAAGATGCTTCGCCTGCTTCAAGGCGACGTCGGCAGCGGCAAGACCGTGGTCGCGGCGATCGCCATGCTGCAGGCGATCGAAGCGGGCGCCCAAGCAGCCCTGATGGCGCCGACCGACGTCCTGGTGCGCCAGCACGCAAACGGCCTCGATGCGCTGCTCCGGCCAACCGGCGTCACGCTCGCATTGCTCACCGGGCGCGAAACCGGCGCCGTTCGCCGGGATCTGATAAAGCGCCTGAAAAGCGGCGAGATTCAGGCGGTGGTCGGCACCCATGCGCTGTTTCAGGACGATGTCGCCTTCAAGGATCTCGGCCTTGCGGTGATCGACGAGCAGCACCGTTTCGGCGTCGACCAGCGCATAGCACTCGCCGACAAAGGCCCTGACGCCGATGTCCTGGTGATGACCGCAACGCCGATTCCGAGGACGCTGGTTCTCTCTTTCTACGGCGACATCGCGCTTTCCGAGCTGCGTGAAAAGCCTGAGGGCCGAAAGCCGATCCAGACGCGCGCCACGCCGAAGGGCAAGCTGGATCAGGTGGTCGAAGCGATCGGCCGGGCGATCGAAGCGGGCGATCAGGTCTACTGGATCTGCCCCTTGGTCAGCGCCTCGGACGAGCTCGACCTCACCGCCGCCGAAGACCGTTTCCAGAGCCTGAAGGAGATGTTCGGCGATCGGGTCGGCCTGGTGCACGGTCAGATGGCCAATGCCGAGAAGGACGCGGCGATGCAGGCCTTTGGCGCCGGCCGCACCCGCCTCCTGGTGGCGACCACGGTGGTCGAGGTCGGCGTCGACGTGCCCGATGCCACGGTCATGGTGATCGAACATGCCGAACGCTTCGGCCTCGCCCAGCTGCATCAGCTCAGAGGCCGGGTCGGGCGCGGCGACAGGCCATCCAGCTGCCTCCTCCTCTACGCCGATCCGCTGGGATCGCTCGCGCGCAAACGACTCGATGTCATGCGCCGCACCGAGGATGGCTTTTTCATCGCCGAGGAAGACCTGAAGCTTAGGGGGCCGGGCGAGGTGCTGGGCACAAGGCAAAGTGGGGCTCCCACCTTTCGCCTGGCCGATCTCGCGGTGCACGCCGACCTCCTCGGCGCCGCGCGCGACGATGTCAAACTCATCCTGTCGCGCGATCCCGAGCTCGAAAGCCCGCGCGGCCGCGCCATGCGTCTCCTCCTCCGCTGGCACGACGAAGCCACCGCCGAAGCCTACCTCCGCTCCGGCTAGTGGCGTGGCCACGTCATGGCGTTTCTACCGCATTCGCCAAAAGTGCCCAGAAATCGTCGGGTATGCGTGCTGTACCGAATTTCCGTCGGGATGCCTTCACGTCGGAGCCGAGAAACTGCCCTCCATCATCGCTTGGCGAAGGTCAGCTCGACGTCGCCGGCTTGCGATTGATCGGCGTGCCTTCCGGCTCCGGACGCAGTCTCGCTTTTGGCGTCGGTGAGCTCCGGATCCGCTCCTGCTCCTCGTCGAACGCGGTCTTCGGCGTGACGATGCCGCCGGAAATCACCAGCTTGATCCCCTCCTCCACGGTCATGTCAAGATGGATCAGATCTTTTCGCGGCACGAACAACAAAAAGCCGGAGGTCGGGTTGGGCGTGGTCGGCAGGAAGATGTTCACCAGATCCTCGTCGGTGCGCTCCTGGACCTCGCCCTGGGTCGGACCGGTCACGAATCCGATCGCGCCGATGCCGCGTCTTGGATACTCCACCAGAACCACCTCGCGAAACGAGCGCGACGACTGGTTGAGCACGGTCTCGAAGATCTGCTTCAGCGTGCCGTAGACGCTGCGCACCACCGGCATGCGCGACAGCAGGCGCTCGCCGACGCGCACCAACGTCCTTCCGGCGAATCCCGCGGCGAGGAAACCGACCAGGGTCAGGAATCCCAGCATGACGATCAGCCCGATGCCGGGCAGGCCGAATGGCAAGTAGTTTTCGGGATGATATCGGGCCGGGACCAACTGACCGACATAGGCGTCGAGAAAGGTGATGAACTGCCAGACCAAAAAGATGGTGATGGCGATCGGCGCCGTGACGATGATGCCGGTTAGAAAATAATTTCTTAGTCTGGATAGCACACTGGGAGGGCTTGGAGGATCGGCGACGGTAAAGCTTCTCTCCGGCTCAGCGAGCCCTACCGGGTCGCCATCACGATCATATCTCGGCGCCACGCAACACCCCACATCTTAGCTCAGATCGGTGGTCGCCCAACCGAAGGCTTGCTCCTTCGGTAACCAACGTTGGTGATCGTTTCACGTCCATTCCAGTACTGACGATACGTCAAACTTCTTTGTCGATCGCGGTGTTCGGCATCGCCTCGTCATGTCGAATCGAGCTCCAGGGAACCATAAGCGCAGGCCGTGCAACCGTCCAGAAAGGAGTCGCCACCGGCCCGTCTCACCTGAAAGGCGATCATCCGCCGCCATGCACCACCCCCATCTAAATCCCGTAAAACGATGCAGCCTCGAGGCCGAATCACGTATTCCGCGATCCCACTGTATTATGCCATGGCAGGAAACGACGGCTAAGACCTTATCATTCTTTAAGAAATCTTTTCAGCCTGTAGGAGCCAATTTAGATCAAATTTTTTCGAACTTTTATTAAATGAATGTTAAATAAAGTTGCAGAAAAAAATGGCCTTGACAAGTCTTGCCGATAGGAATGATTAAGGGACACCGCTACCGGTCATGTTATCGCAATGGTTGTGCGAAAGATTTGCTTAAATTCAACGCTAATCAGTCGCCAAGATGCAGCAGAACAATGATCGGCAGTGGAAGACGTCAATCGCCGTTGCTTGTTTTAACCGTCTTTAGACTTGAGCTGGGAGGACTTCTAGTGAACATTGCCGAGCGCCAGACTCACCAAATCATCGCCCAAGACAACATCAGGGTCATTACCAACGCACTGCTTTTGACCAAGCGAATCCGCGATCTGCAGGCGCGTCGCCAGAATCTGGTGTCCAGGCAGGAGCATCTGCGCACGCAGCTGCCGGACTGGGCGGTCGAGCCGCTCAAGCTGATCGGCATGACCGGCAATGAAGTCCGTGGCTTGGTCGATGACCTGACGTCGGTCGAGGCGGAAAGTGGTCTTGACGACATCGACCAGGAGCTGAACGACATCGATCAGCAGATCGAAGAGCTCGAGAACATGCTGATCAAGACCCGGTCCCATTCACTCGAAGAAATCGCGACGGTCATGGATCTGGTCATGACCCGCTTTCGCGAGATCTTCGTCACCGATCCCAACGACGTCTTCTACGACCACGGCGAGGCGCGCCTGCTTTGGCTGATCGAGCGGGTCCACGAAGATCTCGGCGACTTGCTGCACGCCTCCCACCAGGACGCCAGCTAACGGCGTCATGTCGACAACGCCCCTGCCCCACCTTTCTGTGCGCGGCCGCTTCGCTTGATGTCAACGCTCGGCGAAACTTGCCCAAGCGACGGCGCCGAAGGGAAGAGGCAGGGGTGCGTTCTTTCTTTTCTTGCACCGCTTCAGGCTCGATAAAGCGCGCTCCGTCAGGAGTTGCCGAACATGGCGCGATGTGCCATTTTCCCCCCTTCATCCGACGTCCGGCCTGCTTATCGAGCGTTGATAATCGCGGTGATGAGCCAGGTCTTGAGCGGAGCAAATGGCACATGCTCGGAATGTATCGCTGCTTGCCGGCCATTCTACTGGTGACCTTTGGCGCCGCGTTGGCGCATGCGGCGGAAAGAAGTCAATTTACCTGCACCAGCGGCAATCTCGTGCGCCGCGTCATCGTCGACGTCGGTGACCTGAGCACGGGTCTGCCTTGCGAGGTGGTCTATTGGAAGGACAAGGAAGCGCCCGGCGTGCGCCGTGTCCTTTGGACCGCGCGCAGCGATGCGGCGTTTTGCGATGGCAAGGCAAAGGGCCTGGTCGACAAGCTGGCCAACGCCGGCTGGCGCTGTGACAATAACGGCGAGGCCGTGCAAACCGGCACGCCGGCCGCAAATGTCGCCCAGCAGGCTGCGCCGACGCCCGCCCCCTCCTCGACCACGGTGCCGACCCTCGACGCGGCGACCGTCGCGCCGACCGAGACGGCGCCCCTCCAGCCTCAGCCACAGACCCCGCAACCGCAAACCACGGCTGCGCTGAGCACGACAGCACCTGCAACGTCGACCTCGACAGCCCCGTCGGCCACCGGCGCGACGACAGGTGCCACCGATGTGCAAACTGCTGCGGTAACCCCGGAGACGACGCCGATCGCGCCGCCGATCGATCAGCTGCAGACGGTCATTCAGGGCAATCTCGCCAGCCTCAACCAGTCCGTCGACGGCGACTTCCAAGCGCAGATCGGTGATTTCGGCGATCTCAATGCCGACGGGATCGAGGATGCCGTGGTCTTCTTCAACTATGAGTCAAGCACGGCGGATTTCACCCAATTCGTGGCGGCCTATCTGTTCAACGGGGAAAGCTATCACCTTGCCGCGACCAAGCCCGTTGGCGGCACCGATCTCGCAGTTCGAAAGGTCGAGGTCGAAGACATCGTCAACGGCTCGATACAGTTGAGATTGTTGCTCAACGACGCATCGCAGACCGAGGGTCGGCGGGCCGCGATGGTCCTGAAGGACGGCCAGCTCGTCGAAACTCAATAGCAGTCGCTCGTTGACCGACTTTGACGACGCTCCACCGTACGAAGTCGATAGCATGATCGAGAAGCGCAAAGCTGGTTTGCAGGTGACGGCATCGCACATGATCGCCGTTGCCCTTGGCGTTGCGCTGTTCGCTGGGGAACACCAAGCCCTGGCGGACTCGGCGACCGACCAGCGCTGCGCCAAGGGCGACGATATTCGGCGCATCGAAATCCGCTTCGCCGACGACAATGGCGGCCTTCCCTGCAGGGTGATCTATCGACCGGATTCAGAGAGCGACCGGCTGGGCACGGTTTCATGGCGAAATATCTCCGATCTGGCCGCTTGTCAGGCGCAGGCGAACGAGGTGATCGAGCGCCTGACGGTCGAGGGCTGGACCTGCGCCGAAGACGCGACCGCCAGCGATGATGCAGGCCAAACCGTCGCCAGGCTTCCTATCGAGGATGCCGTGGAAAGTCCAAGTCGGGACGACCCACCGCCGGCAGCGGAGAGTGCGCCTGACGTCGACGCCGCAGACGATCGAGTAAATCAGGATGAAGACATCGATCAGCCCGCAAGACTCGTCGAGAATCCCGACCTTCCCCCGCCTTCCGACGACTTGGCATCCATGATCGAAGATGATCTCGGTCGGCTCGACACCAC
>Ga0224508_10003239_pt1 | contig 13489 bp, 14 predicted proteins | sample SF_Jan12_sed_USG_4_FD_170157 | JGI IMG/M metagenome (GOLD analysis project Ga0224508, IMG submission 170157) | Sediment microbial communities from San Francisco Bay, California, United States - SF_Jan12_sed_USGS_21 | ecosystem: Environmental > Aquatic > Marine > Sediment | place: USA...
CAATGCAACACGGTGTTCGCCATGCGGATGTCGAATGACCGCGACCAGGCCTTCGTCCGCGCGGCGATTTTCGACACCGCCGCCAGCCTGCTCGATTTTCTGCCCTCGATGGGCATGCGCGAGGCGATCGTGTTCGGTGACGGGGTGACGCTGCCGGGTCGGATCCGGTTCGGCGATCTGCCCGCAGACGCGATGCCGAAAAGCCGCACCGCCTCCTTTACCGACAAATGGCAGAATGCGGACAAGGACCCTGCCTATTTGGAAAACCTGGTGGCGCGCTGGCGCGCCGCCGGCTCCCCGGATGCGGGCGAAGCGGGCGAACACATACTGCCCGAGCCGATGCCCCAAGAACCCTCACCGGCGCCCGAAGGCCCGCCGGTTCTCGCGACCGATGCGCGGGCCGTTCCTGCAAACGGCCAGAATCCGGTGCCGCCGCCCGGGCCGGATTTCGGGCGCGGGTGAGCGCAGGCCGCGTTTGGCGAAGGAGCAGGCCATCACGAGCCGTCGGCAAGCTCCACCAGGATTTCGTGCCGCTTGACGAAGGGGACGCTGAACGGGGGGTTGTAGCCGGCGTAGACGGGCTCTCCGGCAGGCTTCACGCCATCGCGCCTGAGCGTCGCCAGCAGCGCATCGGCCTTGCGCTCGCGGCGGGAGCGCGGCGCATACCACGAAAACTGCGTCGCTGCGACCAGGCGAGCGGGCACCGCGCGGATGGTGATATTGTTGTCTTCCGGCCGCGGCAGATTTTCAAGCGTGAAACGCTCAGGCATCACGAAGGCCATCCGCGTTTGCGCGCCATCCTTTCGCATGAGGACCGGCGCCGTCATTGAAATCGTCTCGCCCGGCTTGTCACGGTCCATGATCACCGGTGCGGTCATGCCGATATCCTGCTGCTGCTTGTTCTTGCCGAAGATATAGGCGGCAAGCGTTCTGAATGCGTCCTCGGTGCCGGTGTCCGATTTGGGGTCATAGGCCGTTTCGGCAACCAGCATCGGCGCATAGCGGCGGATCTCATACCCGTCCTTTGCCTCGACGAGCTGGTACTTCGCCTCTTCGACGTCCCAGACGAAATAGAGGCTCGCCGCTGTCCAAAGCGCCAGCATCAACGCCAGGCCCCCGGCCAGCCAGATAGCAAGTGTTGCCAGTTTCATGCGCTTTACATCCTGTCGGAATGTGCAGCCGGTTCGCAGGCCGCGCGTTGCAGGGCCGGGCGATAGCGCAAGAATATGTTATAGGCGCGGTTGAGCAGTCCGCGCAGCCCCGGCAGCGAGAGCAGCAGTGCCGCCGGCCTGAACAGCGGCAGCGCGCGCCATAAGGCGCGAAATGCGTCGCCACCGGAGACCAGGGTGCCGTCACGGCGCCGGACATGGAACCGGGCCAGTGCCGCCGCACGCGTGAGGCCCGGCGCCACCTCGTCGGGGGCCGTCTCGCTCACGTCCAGCCACTCAATCGCGCGCGCGCCGACGCGGCGGCGATAAAAGGCGACTTCCCGGCGGCACAGCGGACAACTGCCGTCATAAAAAACCGCGATGCGCTGCACATTTTGGTCGTCGGAAATGGCATCAACTCCAGTCAAATCGTTGGCGACATATTCGTTACGCACGACTGGCCAGAGTGGATCATCGCCGGGCACTAATCCAGCGCATCCAGGACCGCCGCCGCCCGTTCGCGATAGGCGGATTGCGTCGACGCTTTCATGCGGTCCCAGGTGGCATAGCTGCGCCCGAGGCGGGGATTTTCGCGCAGCATGTCGGCATTGCGGGCAAGAAAATCCCAGTATAGCGGATTGAACGGGCACGCGTCCTCGCCTGTCTTGTCCTTAACGTCATACCGGCAGCCGCTGCAATAGTCGGACATCTTGTTGATGTAATTGCCGCTCGCCGCATAGGGCTTCGAGCCGAGCAGACCGCCGTCGGCGAACTGGCTCATACCGAGCGTGTTCGGCAGCTCCACCCACTCATAGGCGTCCGCATAGACGGCCAGATACCATTCATGGACCTCGACCGGGTCGACGCCGGCCAGCATCGCGAAATTGCCGGTGACCATGAGCCGTTGAATGTGGTGGGCGTAGGCTTCTTGCTTTGTTTGCATCACCGCCGCCTTGACGCAGGCCATCTGCGTCTCGCCGGTCCAGTAGAAATCCGGTAGCGGGCGGTCGGCGCCGAAATGGTTCATGTCCCGGTAGTCCGGCATTTTCAGCCAGTAGAGGCCGCGCACATATTCGCGCCAGCCGATAATCTGGCGAATGAACCCTTCCGCTGCGTTGAGCGGCGCGGCTCCGCATTGATACGCCTGTTCGACGCGCCGGCAGACCTTCAGCGGGTCGAGCAGGCCGACATTGATGTAGAGCGACAGCACCGAGTGATACAAAAACCGCTCATCCGTAAGCATCGCGTCCTGATAGTCGCCGAAACAGGCGAGCGCCTGCTCGACAAAGTGGTCGAGCGCCGCCTCCGCGTCATCGGCGGTAACGCCAAACCAGAACGGTTCCGCGTCGCCGAAATGTTCCGGGAAGCGGTTCTTGACGAGTTCGAGGACTTCGCTCGTGATCTTGTCCGGTTCAAAGCGTTTCGGTTCCGGCGGGTCGAGACCTTGCTTCGGCGGTTTGCGGTTCTCCGCGTCGTAATTCCAGTCACCCCCTTCCGGTTCGTCGCCATCCATCAGCAAGCCCGTCTTACGCCGCATATCGCGGTAAAAATATTCCATGCGGAGCTGCTTGCGGTCCACGGCCCAGTCGGCGAAGTCGGCCCGGCGGCACAGAAACCGGTCGTCTTCCAGGATATCGACCGGAACGCCCAGTTCATCCGGCCAGCCTTTCATTTCCTCCTGCAGCCGCCATTCGCCGGGCTCGGTCACCAGCACGCGGGCCGCGCCATGCCGGTCAATCGCGCCCTTAAGCGCTTCCGCCAGGCCCGGGCAAGGCTCGTCATCGTCGAAAGCGAGATAATCGACCTGCCAGCCGTCCCCTTCGAGCTGCCGGGCGAAGTGCCGCATGGCGGAAAACAGGAACACGATTTTCTTCTTGTGATGGCGCACATAGGTGGCCTCTTCCTCGACCTCCGCCATCAGCACGACGTCGCGCTCGCGGTCCGCAGCGCCGAGGCTGGCGATCTCGGGGGTAAGCTGGTCGCCCAGCAGGAGGATGAGTGCCGGATGCTTGCTCATTCATTTTCGCGCGGTCACGAGCCGATCGAGACATCTGTGCGCAGCATGCCAAATACGCAAACGTGATTTAACCTTGTGGTGCGATACGCATCGCGCTTCGGAGCGGATCAGGAAGGCGCCCCGGCGCAGCCTGATCCAGGCGGCGCGGCGCACCGTATCGCCTGGTACGGGACCGGCCCATGTCCGGTTGATGAGGAGATCGATGACAATGCTGAAGAAGCTGGGCAAGGGATACCGGGCCGTCGTCATCGGGGCGACCGGCGGGATCGGCGGAGCCTTCCTTGATCTGCTGCAGGCAGACCCGGCGTGCGGCGAGGCGATCGCCCTTTCGCGCTCAACCGATCCGGCTATCGAGCTGGAGGATGAAGCATCGATCGCGGCGGCGGCAGAACAGATCGGCGGTGGCGGTCCGGTGCACCTGATTATCGATCCGAGCGGCATCCTGCACGACGCGGCGATGCAGCCTGAGAAAACCATCGACGCAATCGATCCAAAAGTGGTTGCCCGCTCGTTCGCAATCAGCGCGACGGGCCCCGTCTCGCTGCTGAAGCATTTTCATCAGTTGCTGCCGCGCAGCGGACGGAGTGTATTTGCAACCCTGTCGGCCCGTGTCGGCAGCATCGACGATAACAGGCTCGGCGGCTGGTATGGGTATCGCGCCTCGAAGGCGGCGCTCAACATGTTCGTGCGAACGGCCGCCATTGAAATCGCCCGCAAGCGTCCGGACGCCGTCTGTCTGGCGCTGCACCCCGGTACGGTTGAGACGGCTCTCTCGAAACCTTTCTCCCAAAACCGCCGGACATTCACGCCGCGCGAAGCGGCTGAGCGGTTGCTTTGCGTTATTGATAACGCCGAGGCGACGGCGAGCGGCGCCTTTCTCGCCTACCACGGAAGCCGCATTCCCTGGTAGTGGCGCGTCAATGCCGTGGTTTATAGGGGAATGAATTGAGCCGTGCGGAGCGAGTTCGCGGTGCCCCTCGTAGCCAGCGCCAAAGTGACGAGCGCACGGACGCACGTTTCCGGTGCACGACCAACCGTTCAATTGGACCAAATTGAAAAAAATGGAGCGGGCGATGAGATTCGAACTCACGACTTCAACCTTGGCAAGGTTGCGCTCTACCCCTGAGCTACGCCCGCATACCCATTGCAATCACTGCCTCTCCGGCAGAGGCCGTTTTATCGCGTAAACGTTAAGCTATTGCAAGTCGCGCCAAGGGCCTGCAACCAGCCGCCTGCGCGCGAGCTGTTTGTCCGGCTCAGTCCTCGCCGCTGTCGGCGCGGATCGCGAGCCATGTCAGCGAGGCGGTGAAGGCGTCCAGCGCGGAAAATATCAGCAATCCCAGCCCGACCTTGCCGAGCACCACCATGACGGCCATGAAGCTGGCGGAGAGGTAGCGCGCGGGCACGCTCCAGGCGAAAAACTTGTCCGTATGGGTCAGAACCGCCGCCAGGTAGAAACCGCCGATCATGCCGGAAAGCACGCCGACAAAGCGGATCCACATGTCGTCGCCGGCGCTCAGGCCGAACAGGCCGATCGTGAAATGGGGGATTATCAGGAACGGCAGCGCGACCCCGATCACCAGGTAGAGCCCGTACATATAGACACTGAGCGCGGCCTTGCTCATCACTTTCCCTCGGGTCGACGGTCCGGGCCCACCGGCGCGAACGCCATTCCTGTTTGCATGCGGCGAAACACCGGATAGAACATGATGCAGTCTTTGCCAATAATGCAATGTGACCAAATGCCGGCCACCAGATCCGAGTTGTTTGCCCGCCTCGATGCGCTGGGCATCGACCATGCAACCGTTGTCCATCCGCCGCTCCATACGGTGGAGGAGTCGAAACGGCTGCGCGGCGACATCCCTGGCGCGCATACCAAGAACCTGTTCCTGAAATGCAAGAAAGGAACGCTTTGGCTGATCGTCGCGCTGGAGAGCGCGCAGGTGCCGCTGAAGCGGTTCCACACCGCGATCGGCTCCGGGCGACTGAGCTTCGGCAAGCCGGAGCTGCTGCGCGAGGTGCTCGGCATCGAACCGGGCTCGGTATCCCCGTTTGCGCTCATCAACGACACCCAAACCCGGGTCTCGGTTATCCTGGACGAGGCGATGATGGCCTGCGACCCGCTCAACTTTCACCCGTTGGAAAATACCGCCACGACCGCCATTACCGGCGCCGGATTGCTGGCCTTTATCGACAGTTGCGGACACCGGCCCCGGATTATGGATTTGACTGCGCCGCAGAGCGCTGATCCGCCACAGGCGGCGCGGTCATGAAACCGGTTGTCAAAGGCGTGCGCCATGGTCATTGTTGGGTGAAATGACTGACTATTTCACACATTTTTGGGTCCGGGACCGCCGAAAGCAATGACAAGCACGGATGACGACCTTATCGGCGGCGGTAGCGCTGGCCAGGATTTGATCAAGGACACCTCGACCGACGCCTTCATGGCCGATGTCATCGAAGCGTCGAAGGAGGCGGTGGTCCTGGTCGACTTCTGGGCGCCGTGGTGCGGCCCGTGCAAACAGCTCACACCCGTCCTGGAGGCGTCGGTAAAGGCCGCCGGGGGTGCGGCGCGTCTCGTCAAGCTCAATATCGATGAACATCCGGCAATTCCGGGCCAGATGGGCATTCAGTCGATTCCGGCCGTGTTTGCGTTCAAGGACGGGAAACCGGTAGACGGCTTCACCGGTGCAATAACCGAAAGCCAGATAAAGTCGTTCATATCCAAACTGCTCGGCCCGGACGCCGGTGGCGCTGACGATGGCTTGCTCGACGCCGCGAATGATGCCCTGGAGGCCGGGGATTTCGCCTCCGCCGCGGAGCTTTTCGCCGGCCTGCTGCAGAAGGACGGCACGCATGTCGAGGCCATCGGCGGTCTGGCCAAATGCTACGTGAAGGCGGGAGAGCTGGAGCGGGCGGAGGAAACCCTCGCCCTTGCCCCGCCCGACAAGGCCGACGCGGCCGCCGTTTCAGCCGCCCGGGCCATGCTCGATCTGGCCCGCAAATCGGGTGACACCGGCGATATAGAGTCCTTGCGCGCCGCGGTCGCTGCGGATGGCAGCGATTTGCAGGCACGGTTCGATTTGGCAATTGCGCTCAATGCCGCGGGCGAGCGCGACGGTGCGGTCGATGAGCTGATGGCGATCATGGCGACGGACCGCGCGTGGAATGACGACGGCGCGCGCACGCAACTGCTGCAACTGTTCGAAGCCTGGGGCCCGGGCGACCCGGCAACGGTGGCGGGGCGGCAGAAATTATCGTCGTTGCTGTTCTCTTGAGACGCGGGATGAGGAAAAGTGGATACCGGTTTTCTAACCCGTCCCGCTCTTTGTTTTGGAATCGATCACGTTTATGACTTTGGATGATTTTAGTCCAAAGTCATTGTGATCTAGACGCAACGATACGACAGAGAGGTCAGGGCGTTGGGATAACCGATCGCTACCGAAAACCGGAGGACTTGCCGGCGGAAATCCCGATTTTTCCGCTGCGCGGCGTGATCCTGCTGCCGCGCTCCACCTTGCCGCTCAACGTGTTCGAGCCGCGCTATCTGGCACTGGTGAACGATGCGCTTTCGGGCGACCGGATCATCGGCATCATTCAACCTGAGGGCAGCGAGGGCGAGGGCGAATCGCCCTTGGGGCGCACGGTTGCGCTGCGCCGGTTCGGCGGTGCGGGTCGTCTGACCGCGTTTCAGGAAACCGATGACAACCGCATGCTGGTCACGCTCAGCGGTATTGCGCGCTTCGAGATCACCGCCGAGGCGGGAACCGATCTGCCCTACCGGATCTGTTCCGTGAGCTATGATCGCTTCGCCAAGGATTTCGAGCGCGGCGCCGGTGAAGACGATGTCGACCGGGAAAAGCTCTTAAGCGTGCTCAAGGTCTATCTCGACACCAACGAATTGAGTGCTGACTGGGACAGCATAAACCGGTCCGCGAACGAGCTGCTTGTCAACACCTTGTCGATGATCAGCCCTTACGGCCCTGAGGAGAAACAGGCGCTGCTCGAGGCCGGCACGCTCAAGGAGCGCGCGGAAGTGCTGATCGCGCTTGCCGAGATGGAACTGGCCTCTTCCGATTCTGAATCGGGTTCGACCATCCAGTAGTCACGGATCGGCCCGGCCCCTTGACGCATGAGAGCAAAAGGCGCATTCGCAACGACATGAACGCCGACAATGACAAAGAGCCGAAGGCCGGAAAGGCGGCGCAGAGCGGAGTCGATCCGAAACTGCTTGAAATTCTGGTCTGTCCGCTGACCAAGGGCACGCTTGAGTATGACGCCGCCGCGCAGGAGCTGATTTCGCGCGAGGCCGGCCTCGCCTATCCCATCCGCGAGGGCATTCCGATCATGCTGCCGGAAGAAGCGCGCAAGCTGGACGACTAGTAAAACTACGCGGCGGGCCGGTCCGCACCGCCTAGAGCGGGATGAGGAAAAGTGTGTGCGGTTTTCCGCCCGCATCCCGCTCTAACTTCTAAGAATCGATCAGGTTTCATGCGTTTTGATTGATTCAATCAAAACGCATCCTGATCTAGCGTGCGCCCCAGCGGTCGCTCATCAATCGGAATATGGATCAGCGCAGCCAGCAGCCCGAGGGCCACGCCCGCCCACCATACGGGGTCGTACGACCCGTATCTGTCATACAGAAACCCGCCGAGCCAGACGCCGGAGAAGCTGCCCAGTTGATGGCTCAGAAATACGACCCCGATCAGTGTCGCCATGTAGCGCGGGCCGAACACCTGACCGACGATGCCGGTTGTGAGCGGCACGGTGGAGAGCCAGAGCAAACCCATCGCCATGGCAAACAGATAGATCGTGAGCTCTGTTTTGGGCGCGAACAGCAACGCGGTGATCGTCAGGGAGCGCACAAAATAGATGCCCGCAAGGCTCGATTTCTTGCTCCAGCGCTGACCGGCCACACCGGAGAGATAGGCGCCGAGAATATTGAACAGGCCAACGATGGAGATGGCGATCGCTCCGGTCTCGCGGGGGAGGCCCAGATCGATCACATAGGCCGGAAAGTGGACCGTGATAAAGGCGACATGAAACCCGCAAACGAAGAAGCCGGTGGTCAGCAGCACATAGCCCTTGTGGCTCGCCGCCTCGCGCATTGCTTGGGCGAACGTCTGCTCGTTGCCGACCACTTCGGAAGCCGAAGCATTGCCTTTCGGCAGTAACAGCGCCGTGGGGATGATGATCAGCGTTGTCAGCGCAAGCACGATCAGGGCGGTATGCCAGCCGAAGGCTGAGATATAGGCAAGTGCGAGAGGCGAGAAAACCACCTGGCCGAATGACCCCGCCGCGGTGCCGATGCCAAGCGCCAGGGAGCGATGTTCAGGGCCTACCGCTTTGGCAATGACCGCGAGCGCCAGAGAAAAGGATGTGAAGGCAACGCCAAGACCGGTGACAAACCCGGCAAAAAGGTGAAATTGACCTCCGGTTTCCGCGCCCGCCATCCCCCAGACGCCGAGCGCATAGACGACGGTTCCGCCGATCAGGACAAGCCTGGCGCCGAACCGGTCGACAAGGGCGCCGGCAAACGGTACGCCGAGCCCCCACATCAGATTCTGGATCGCCAGCGCCAGGCCGAACGTCTCCCGGCTCCAGCCATGCGCCGTGGTTAGAGGCTCAAGGAATATTCCAAACGACGAGCGCACGCCATACCCGACCAGGGAAATGACACTCCCTGCCACAATCACAAGCACGACGTAAGTCGACAGCTTATGGGCGGCTTTCGCGTCCGAACGCAGCATAACGGGCAAGCTCTCCTTGCAATCGATATCGCCGGTTGTCGGCAAGCAACTGGCCATGGCCTCGGGGAATTGCCCGTTATTGTCAAGCGACGAGTTGACGAAAGGGAACACGAAAGTCGGCGGAAAGGGAGACCGCACCGTTCTAAGGGGCGCGCGTGGCGGTGCTGCCTCCTCTACGGCAGTTCGCCCTTCAGCAGCAGCGGCACCTCGCCTGTCATCCCGGCCGCTTCATGCACGAAAAACCGCTTCAGCGCCGGCGCCCGGTCGACAAGGCCGAGCCCGAGCGAGCGGAGGGCCCGCAGCGGCGTGTTGTCATTGGAAAACAGCCGGTTGAGCGCGTCCATGGCGAGGCCGGAAAAGGCGCTGTCGAACCGTCGCCATTGTTCATAGCGCCGCAAGGCCTGCCATCCGACGGCATCAAGACCGAGACGCCGTGCGTCCACCAGAACTTGCGTGAGTGCCGCCACGTCGCGCAGCCCGATGTTGAGGCCCTGGCCGGCGAGCGGGTGTACGCCATGCGCCGCATCGCCAACGAGCGCGACCCGCTCGGCGATGAAACTGCGCGCGATATGCAGATCGAGCGGGAAAGCGCCACGCGGTCCGGCGAGCGACACCGCGCCAAACCGCGTCCCGAAGCGGGGCTTCAGCTCGGCGAGGAAGCGCGCATCGTCGAGCGCGACGATCTCCCGTCCCCGCGCGGCCTCCTCGGTCCAGACCAGGGACGCGCGGTTGCCGGTAAGCGGCAGGATCGCGAACGGACCGGCGGGAAGAAAATGCTGGATGGCCACGCCGTCATGCGGTTTTTCATGCGCCACCGTGGCTACGATGCCGATTTGGGGATAGCTCCAGCCGATGGTCTTGATGCCGGCCGCCTTCCTCAGCGCCGACTTGCGCCCGTCGGCAACCACCAGCAAAGCGGCCGACAAGTCCGACCCGCCCGCAAGGGCGAGCGTCACGCCGCCGTCATCGTTCGCAAAGCCGGTTACGGTTTCGGGCGCCAGAAAGCGGATACCGGCTTGCGCATTCGCGCGCGCTATCAGGGCGCGGCGCAAAATATGGTTCTCCACCATCCAGGCCGCCGCCTCGCCGGGCCTGAGCTCGGTGTCGAAGTGCAGCAGGCGTGGGCGGACCAGCGTATCGAGGGATGAATCGGTGATGTCGATATCGACTATCGGCTGCGCGGCGTCGGCAACGTCGTCCCAGACGCCGAGGATGTCGAACAGCTGGCGGCTGGCGGCGGAAAGCGCCGTCGCGCGCCCGTCGGAGCGCGCCATCCCGGCCTCCTCGGGCGGCGTGCGGTCGATAACGGCCACGCGAATATCCGCATCGGCGCTGGCGAGTGCCAGCGCCTGGGCAAGCCCGACAAAGCTCCCGCCGGCAATGGCAACGTCGAACCGTTCATTCCGTTCCGCCATGGCGCTACTCTTTCCCACCTCTGTTCTTGACAGCGTGGCGGGCATTGTCCCTCACTGCCACCGCTTCAACCTAAAGGAATCGCCAACCATGGCCGCTGCCGTCGAAAAACTCCTTGCCATACTCGATCTGGAACAGCTCGAACACAACCTGTTCCGTGGCCGCAGCCCCCAGGACGGCTGGCAGCGCGTGTTTGGCGGGCAGGTGATCGGCCAGGCGCTGGTGGCGGCCGAACGCACCGTTGAGGGTCGCGTCGCCCATTCCCTGCACGCCTATTTCATGCGCCCCGGCGACCCGTCGGTTCCGATCATCTATGAGGTCGACCGGATACGCGACGGGCGAAGCTTCAACACCCGGCGGGTGGTGGCAATCCAGCACGGTGCCGCGATCTTCTCCATGTCGGTGTCGTTTCATATCGAGGAGGAAGGGTTCGACCATCAATTCGACATGGACGATGTCCCCGACCCGGAGGATCTTCCCAGCCTGTCGGAGTTGAAGAAAGACCGCATCAAGCATTTCCCGAACGTGATCAAGACCTATTTCGAGCGCGAACGCCCGATCGAAATCCGCCCTGTCGATTTGACCCGGTTCCTGGAGCCGGAACGCCGCGAACCGGTTCAACATGTCTGGATGCGGGCCGCGGGCACGCTGCCCGACGATCCGGCATTGCACCAGGCCGCACTGTCCTATGCGTCGGATTTCACCCTGCTCGATACTGCCCTTATCGCCCATGGCCGGGTACTGTACGACCCGACGCTGATGCTCGCCAGCCTCGACCACGCGATGTGGTTTCACAGACCCTTCAGGGCCGATGAATGGATGCTCTACACCCAGGACAGCCCGGCAACGCACGGCGCGCGCGGTTTTTGCCGCGGCAGCATCTACACCCGGGACGGCGTCCTTGTCGCCTCGGCCGCGCAGGAAGGGTTGGTACGGGAAAAACGAGACGAGTGAGGGCAAGGCAACAGCATCTCCCGGACGACCTCCGTTTGTTGACTAAATTCTAGGCACACCATGACTATTGCCTATTAATTGTGCGGAATTGCCTGGGTCACGGCCAGCATCACATCGCGTTCTCTGTCATTTTTCCTATAATAATCAGTATGTTATTTACCCCATCCCAAAACTGGCACGACCCTTGATTCTGATAGTGCGTTTGCGGGCGTGTCGCGCCCGCGCCGTTGCAAAAAATCAGGCGCGTTTTGCGCTCATGAGAATAACGGGGTGTCGGATATGAAACTGATCGTGGCTGTCATCAAGCCATTCAAGCTCGATGAGGTGCGCCAGGCGCTCACCGAGTTGGGCCTTCAGGGCATGACCGTGACCGAAGTCAAGGGTTACGGCCGCCAGAAAGGTCACACGGAGATCTACCGCGGGGCTGAATACGCGGTGAACTTCCTTCCAAAAGTAAAAATCGAGGTGGTCGTGCCGGCAAAGATCGTCGGCAAGGCCATCGATGCGATCGCCGACGCGGCAAAGACCGGACAGATCGGCGATGGCAAGATCTTCGTCAGCCCGGTCGAGCGGACGCTACGCATTCGCACAGGAGAGGCCGATGCAGACGCTCTCTAGATTATTTGGTTCAAATGCCTATCGGGGGTTCAAGATGACAAGAATTCACTCTCTCGTTGCCGCGATGACGATTGCCGGGGCTTTCGCCACGATGTTTGCCGACCCTGCGCTCGCGCAGGACAAACTCGACAGCGGCGACACGGCCTGGATGCTGACATCCACTGCGCTGGTGCTGATGATGACGATTCCGGGTCTGGCGCTGTTCTATGGCGGGATGGTGCGCAAAAAGAATGTACTCGCGACCATCATGCAGAGTTTTGCCGTGTGTTGCCTGATGAGCGTGCTGTGGATGGTTGTCGGCTATTCGCTGGCCTTCACCGACGGCGGCTCGATGAACGCGTGGGTCGGGGGCTTATCAAAAATGTTCCTTGCCGGCATGGGCAAGGATTCGCTTACCGGCACGATCCCGGAATCGGTATTCATGACCTTCCAGATGACCTTCGCGATCATCACCCCGGCGCTGATCTGCGGCGCCATCGCCGACCGGATGAAATTTTCCGCCATGCTGCTGTTTCTCGGCATTTGGGTAATCGTTGTGTATGCGCCGATCACCCACTGGGTCTGGGGCGGCGGGTTCCTCGCCGATGACGGCGTTCTCGATTTCGCCGGCGGCACGGTGGTCCATATCAATTCCGGCATCGCCGGGCTTGTTGCCGCACTCGTGCTGGGCAGGCGGCAGGGCTACGGCACCGAGAATATGGCGCCGCATAACCTGGTGCTGAGCGTTATTGGCGCCTCGATGCTGTGGGTCGGCTGGTTCGGCTTCAATGCCGGCTCCGCGGTCGCCGCGGACGGCGCCGCCGGCATGGCCATGGCCGTCACCCAGATCTGCACCGCGACTGCGGCCCTGGCGTGGATGTTCGCCGAATGGATTGTGCTCAAGAAACCCAGCGTGTTGGGCATTGTTTCCGGCGCCGTCGCCGGTCTGGTGGCGATCACCCCGGCGTCGGGTTTCGTTGACCCGATGGGAGCCTTGTTTATCGGTATCGCGGCCGGCGTGATTTGCTTCATCGCTTCGGTGAAGGTCAAACATGCACTCGGCTACGATGATTCGCTTGACGTATTCGGCATCCACGGCGTCGGCGGCATTGTCGGCGCGATCCTTACAGGTGTCTTCGCGGTCGAGGCGATCGGCGGAACCGCCGGCAGCCTCAACCAGGTCCTGATCCAGATTGAGGGCATCGCCGCCACCATTGTCTGGTCGGGACTCGCCTCCTTCGTCATCCTGAAAGTCATCGACCTCACAATCGGCCTCAGGGTGGAGAAGAACGCCGAGATCGAGGGCCTCGACATCAACCTGCATGGCGAGGTCGTGCAGTAGGAAGACCGGCAAAGCACCTGCGTCCCGGCCCATTCCTCCCAGAATGCCAACACCCGGGACCCGACCCGGACATCTCGTAGATGTCCGGGTCAACGCTCAGACCATCGCGGCACGCATGACCGGATTCTGCCCGCGAAATAGGCAAGCCGCCTCCCGTATTTGCCCAAATAATAGGCTATTTGGGCTATCGCCGCAGCCAATAAATCCGGTCTGACATTTAACAACATATTGATTTATAAGATGAATACCCTGCCTATTTATCTGGCAC
>Ga0224508_10003240_pt1 | contig 13488 bp, 12 predicted proteins | sample SF_Jan12_sed_USG_4_FD_170157 | JGI IMG/M metagenome (GOLD analysis project Ga0224508, IMG submission 170157) | Sediment microbial communities from San Francisco Bay, California, United States - SF_Jan12_sed_USGS_21 | ecosystem: Environmental > Aquatic > Marine > Sediment | place: USA...
ATGCACAAAGGAAAAGTAGTAATAGCTGTAGAAAATAGTAATTGAACCTATCAATGCGCTGCACCCAATCGCAATCCCGCTGCCCTTCGCAAAGTCAGGTGAGCTTGCTGGTCCGATGTCCACTAATGGCCGTTTGCTGCCCGTCATATTGCCGATTATTCGATGATCTGAACGACCGCTTCTGATAACAGCCGACGTTCAGTTAGGCGGTTTCGAAAAATCACTGACAGGTCGGGGCAACTCCAGATAGCAGACATCGGAGTAATATGCTTCCGAGAGACCGCTGGTGACCCAAAGGCGACGCTAAGTACATCCGCGAATTGACGCGCCGGGTTCATCGGTGCATAAACCGTGATTACATCCGACAAAGGCAGCCCTGGTTGATGCTGGGGACGCAAAGCTACGGGTCCCCGCCCCCACTACCTGTGAACGAAACAACTGAAATGACTCAGCCGGATGGGTCCCGGCACAGCACCTTGATCAACCGCCTGGAATCGCACCCGCTGCGGAATCTGCTACACGAAGAAGTTCACGCGCGGCCTCCACCGCTCGTCAGGACGCCCATCAGCGTGTCGCACGTCGTCTTTCTGGCTGACGAGCGCGGGCTGGATGAAAGCTTCGAGCATGTCTCGGATCTGGCCAGGCGGTTCAGCGCGAGCGTACCGGATTCGAAGGCGAGCTGTTACTACGCGCAGCTGGGCGGGTTCGAACTGCGAGTTGAAAGACACACCGAGTTCTGCGGCTACACCTTTATCCGGACAGGCGTTACGGACCCGCCGTTTGCTGAATCAGCCCTGTCGCTCGTGCCGGGGGATTGGCTGGAGAAGATACCAGGGGTGTTTTTCGCCGGCGTGCACGTGGTGATGGAGACCGGCACACCGCCGGATGCATTCGGGCCGGTACTCGCAGCCGGGTTCGAGGATCAGTCTTTTGTCGGCAGCCGTGTGGTCGACGACAAGGCGGCGGTCTGGACCAGCTTTCGTCTCCACAGCGATGGCTTTGGTCGGTTTTTGGTTTACAACCGCGATCTCAGTGATTTCCAGGCCGGGCGCACCCTGCAGCGGCTGCTGGATCTCGAGACATACCGCCTGCTTGCATTACTGGCCCTGCCCGAGGCCAAAGACATTGGACCAAGGGCCGCGCGGCTGGATAAGGAGCTGTCGGCGATCATGGACCAGTTCTCCGGGCTTCACAGTACAGAGGACGAATATCGGTTGCTCGGTGAGCTCACCAATATCGCCGCGACCATAGAGCAATACCGCGCGAGCACCAACTACCGGTTTGCGGCGACGCGCGCCTACCAAAGCCTGGTGACGGCAGTTCTCGTAGAGTTACGCGAGGAGAAGTTCCCAGGTATGTCGACGATGACGAAATTCCTCGAGCGACGCCTGTTGCCCGCGATGCGAACCTGTCAAGCGGTTGAGAATCAACTTGAGAGCCTGTCACAGCGAATCGACCGGGCTATCGACCTGTTGCGCGCCCGGGTGGATGTCACGCTCGAATCGCAGAATCAGAAGGTACTCGCGCAGATGAATCGGCGCGGCCAGCTGCAGCTGAGATTGCAGCAAACCGTCGAGGGTCTCTCGGTTGCCGCGATCAGCTACTACATGGTGGGACTCACCAGATACGGCCTGGAAGCGGGACAGGCTGCCGGGTGGCCCGTCGACCCGACAATCGGTACCGGGATCGCCGTCCCCATCGTCATAGTTGGTGTTTGGTGGCTGGTGCGGCGCATCCGGCGAGGGATCTCGACGGAGGACCAGCCATCCAACTAGAGGCACTTTCTAGAATCCGCTCGATTCAGCAACCGCCATGATGACCAACCAGAACCTCCCGGAAAAGAAAAGCCAGCTCGCCATAGGCGAAGTGTGGCTGCACCGGTCAACGTGAAAAAACCTCGCCTGTTCATCCCCACCCTTAAAGGCCAGCGTCTTCCATGCCGGCGGCGGCGCGGCCTTTCTTCGGTGACACCCACATCGTGATTACGGCGCGGAAGACTGTCTGGCCGGCCTTGTCCACAACGGTAACAGTGACCGGCAGTTCAGCCGCCGCCGCAAACGGCGGTATCGGATCAAGGCGCGCAACCGCTTTCAAATCGGTTTCGGCTTTGGCGATGTATTCGACCGTCATTCCCTTCGGAATCCAACGGTAGTCGGAGGGAACGGTCACCTCAGTCATAGTTCCGCCGGCAAGTTCGGCCATGTTGCACATCGCGATGGCGTGTACCGTGCCAATGTGATTAAGAACCAGTCGGCGTTTTTTGATATGCACCTCGCAAAAACCAGGGCGCAAGTCTGCGAACGCCGGTCGTATGCTGCCGAAGTAGGGGGCTTTCCAACAAACCAGCCGGGTGAACACCCATTTTCCGGCGGGCTTCCTGGACAGCCGCTGCCAGGCTGCCAGCGTCGAGTTGGGTTGCTTCATAAGGTTCTCTCTTTGCCGAAAAATCGCGACGCAGTCGGTCGAAATCCAGTTGTCGATACGCTTATACTTTAATGGATTTTGTTGCCCATGAGTCGCAATAGACATGTGCGAATTATTTGCAATGTCGAGTCGGTACCCGACAACCGTCGGTTTCTCGCTGGAGACGCTTGCCCGGCGGGGCGGGCATGACGGACCCCACAAGGATGGCTGGGGCGTTGCATACTTCGAGGATCACGACGTGTTCCTGTTGCGCGAGTCGAGTCCTGCCGCGGAGAGCGGTCTCGTGAGATTCATGGAGAAGAATGGGCCGCCGAGCAATCTCGTGCTCTCACACATCCGCCTGGCAACCCAGGGGGAAGCGGCACTGCGTAATACGCAACCCTTCCAGCGCGAACTCGGCGGACGCGCGCATGTGTTTGCCCACAACGGCAACATGCCAGGCATCAGAGAAAAATGTTGTCTTGAATCACGCCGCTTTACACCTGTCGGCGATACGGATTCCGAGTTTGCGTTCTGCTGCTTGCTTGAGCGGCTCGGAGAGCTTTGGGACCAGTCGGCTCAGAGGGCGCCATCGGTCGATTCGCGCCTGGAAATTGTGGCTGATTTTGCCACCTGGTTGCGGCCGCTGGGCCCGTTCAATTTCGTTTATTCTGACGGCGACGCGCTATTCGTCCACTCGCACCGCAGGACCCAAAGCGATGGCGAGGTCCGGCCGCCGGGGCTGCATCTCTTGGTCCGTTCCTGCAACGAGCAGGCCGTTGACCTGAGCCAGTCCGGTATCATGCTGGCCCCGCTGGCTCAGGAGCTGGCGCTCGTCGCGAGCGTGCCATTGACCGACGAGCCGTGGGAGCAAATAGGTGAGGGTGAGGTCATTGCACTGACGCAAGGGATGGTCTCGGCGCGCATGCCGGCTGCGCCCGCCAATGCAGCGTGACAATTACGTTTCCGCCCGGCTAATGATCCTTGCGTCGCCACCGGCCGGCGTGATCTTTAGCATAAACTCGCTCTACGGCCCCCCAGGCCACTTTGTGCGCCGTTTCCTCGCGTGAATCTCGGCCGCGCCGCTTTTTCGGGTCCGCATATTGCTTCCATGCATTGTTGAACGCTTTGCGATAAATCTCTTGTGCATGACGAGGTAGATGTTCACGCACACTCTGCGGTAAATCGGATTCGGATTGGTAGGGCATCGCTTTTTTTGCAGGGATCCTCAATCATGAAGTTTTCGTGCGTTTTCGATTTGCTGCTCAAGCGCGGTCACACCGACCTGCGTAGCTCTTGTCAGCATGTTGCTACGTGCTTCTTCCGACGAGTTCGCGGCCATCAAATTAGCATCGACAAAAAGTTGGTGATGCGAATTAAGAAGAAACGAAAACGCACTCCGCCCTTGTTGGTCCAGCACGTAGCAATGAACGCCAAAAATCTGCTGGTCGCTGACCGGTAGCAAGAACTCCATTACCATGTAATATTGTGCATCGGAGCCTTGTTTCTGAAGCGCTTCTGCTACGCGTTGCATGTCGTTCTCAAATACTTCCCACTGAGAACTTCCGGTACCCAATAGTCGCCCCAAATCTATGCGACGCCTGCCTGCAACGGCTGTCACAATATTTTCAGCATTCAACGAATCAATAATCTGAGCTTGTGATGCGAATGAGTGGGCCGTTCTGTTGGCGCGGCGAACGATACTCGGAAAGACGGCAATGGTCCCCGTATCCAGCGATTCGAGAAAGGCAGGCGCGTATTCGCTGGGCGGACGAAAACCGGGATCGGCAGTCTTAATCTCGGTTTCTTGTGCCAAAGCGGCCAGCGAGAAAACAACCAGGCAGAGGGCGGCCGCAAGTCTCGATTCGCGGGAAAATTGAATGGCTAGAGAACGAGTCATCACGCACCCCCTTCTTTCGGGAAAACGCCAGGACTGGCGCGCTAACCCCTACGACCTTTGTATGGGGGCGATGTACAAGGGTATCGATAGGCACTTTTACCTAAGGGTGAGCAGTGCTCCGCTCATTCATTCTCACTGGTGACTCGGATGTTGGCGTAGCCGTCGGGCTCCAATTCAATGCAAAAATTGATGGGACGACAGCAGACCTGGCAATCCTCTATGTAGTCTTGTTGAGGAACAGAGGGATCGACCAATATGCCGATGCTCTCGCCGCAATAGGGACATTCAACGTGCCGTTCACTGAGCTCTCTCATTCGCATCTAGCCCCGGTCACCATCGTGTCGCGGGGCGCCGCCAAAGCTCCGCGGACGAACCCAAAACCAGCTGGCAACAACCGCGGCCGCAAAGGCCGTGTAACAAACGGTGAATACCCACGCGGGGGCCCGGTAATACAAGATAGCTTCCAGCCAATGCGATATGAAAGAACCGGAGTACACTGCAGAACCCGCGCGTTCACGCAGCGCCATTTCCCAGCTTGTGAGCGGGCAGATTACGCCGATCCAGGACTGCAGCACGACGACACCAATGGCGGCCAAATGTGCGAGCCGAAACCATGGGTTTCTTACCCATGCCCAACCAAGGGGCTTGCCGACAAGAATAAGCGCCAGTCCAAGCACGACGAACGCAACGAAAAGAACGTGAGACAGAAGAAGACCGTCAGCGGCAAGAAGAAACAGGAAGTCGGTCGCCATGTGTGCTACCCGAAGTTAAAGCCAGTCCACAATGAGTATCTGGCACGAGCGTTACAGCCGCAAGGCAGGCAATAGAAAATGGCTTAGACGCTGTGCAGAAATAGCCCCTCCCGTTGTCCGTGCGTGCCGTTGCCGACACACTGGCCGGCACAGCCGTATTTCGCGGCAGGAGAAATAGGAATGAAGAACGCTCAAAAGTACATCGCCCCGGTTTTACTGGGAGCTTTTCCGGCTGCAGCTCTATACGGTTCGCATGAGGATTACATGTGGGACATCGTGGTCGAGACGCCATAGTCGGGCCCTACACGTTTTGCAAAGGCGCTCCACCTGGGGCGCCTTTTTTTATTCTGCGCATCTGGCTGACTATTGCCACGGCTTTATTTCGGCGCCCGACGTCGGGGTCGGGTATGCAGGACTGCAGCTCGAAGCCACGCACATATTCATCGGGAAAAGCATGATAACGAGCGCCCTCGACAATCATCGATTTGTACCAATCATAGGGTAGCAGGTCATCAGAGACATGCGTCGCTGCGGCGATGTAGGTGAACACATTGAAAGTCACGTTGGCGACCGTCACTTGGAATTTCGTCTGATCGTAGCCCTCGCCAAGACCCTCTGCGGCGTCGAGCAGGTGCTTCTCCGACAAAGGAATTTCATAGATCGCCACGTATGCGGCGCAATCCGCGCTTGCCGCTGTGGCCAGATTACACTTGCTCGAACCGTCATGACTGCGCTTCGAAAACGAAACCGCATGGCCGTCCAGTCGCGTCGTTGTAACGAGTCTCGCGTTCGGAACTCGCTGAACAAGGCGATACGGGTGCAGATTCGAACCGTAGGCAAGGTAGTGCAGGACATCCCTCGCTGCGCGCATGGCTTTCTTGTTATTTGCGAGCGCCTTCATTTGCAGGCAGTCTAGCATTGCGAACGATGCGTCTGACGGACTGCAGGTATGAAACAGCCCCCTTCAAATTTACCGCTCAGGCTGCGGAAGAAACACGGATCCGGCGCGCGCCGCGATGTCGGTGCTGCAGACGGAGAGCGCCTGGTTCTTGCACAGTCGTTCGGGTACGGCCTGTTTGCAGGGCTGATTACGATTGTGATTTTTTCAGTGCTTTGGGTCGCACTGTCGTCGCTGACCAACCGGGTGTTTCCGTGGATGACGGTACTGCTCGGCGCTATGCTGGGATTCGCGGTGCGGCGAGCCGGTCGCGGCGTCGACTGGCGTTTTCCTGTCCTGGCGGCAGGGCTGGCGCTGCTTGGCGCGCTGCTGGCCAACATTGTCGTCGCCGCCTCTTATACGGCAGAGACTTTCGACACAGGAACGCTACAGATACTGCGCGCAGTAACGAGCATGACGTGGCCCGTGTTTTTCGATGAAGTGCTGACTGCAGCCGATGGTTTTTATGCGCTGTTTGCCGCCGGTCTTGCTGCGTTCCTGGCAAACAGGCAGCTGACGCGATCAGAGTACTATGCCTTGCGCTTGTGGCGCGCCAAATCAGACGGGCATCACTAGGGGATTGTCGCTGGGAATTGCCGAACCGTGAAACGATGCAAGCTGCGTGGCCACTAGCTGCTCGATATCCTGAACAGCGTTAGCGATTCCTAAGAAAAAGGCCGGTTCCCGCCGCAGCAGCGACCAATTGCCGGTCTCGAGAATGCGAACCAGGTGCGTAATGTTAACGCGGATGGCTTCGATATACGGATTGTGGCCGTCGTACAGGACCTCTATGTAGCGGTACACCCGATTGAACTTGGCGTTAAGTCGTTCACGCATCACCTGCTGGTAGAAAGCGGGCGTCTTTTGCAGCAGGTCCTTGCCCGATTTGTATCGCACCATGTATTCGCCCGGCGCGGCATGCTCCACGGCAACGCCACCGACGACGAATTCCTTGTACAGTCGATCCCGGCACTTTTCGAGATAGCAGCGGTCAGCCATCTGTGCAATCAGGTCCGCGGTGCCAATGAGGTGCCCACAAATAATGTCGCGCGGATCGTCGAGTTCTATTTTATCGAGGTCCAGCTCGTAGCCGGTGAAGTGCACGATCATGCTGCTGATGCCGACGTCTTTGGCCAGGCCCAGTTCAGGCAGGTAGCGACGCAAGAAATCGGCGCTTCGAGAGACGTGATAAAGCGTGAACTCCGCACCGTTGGAGAAATCCTTATCGCGTTCCTGGTGTCGAATGTAGCCGGAGTCATGGAAAAGCGATGTGATGATCGCCATCTGCGCGCGCGCTGCACCAAGTTTGTCGGGCGGCTCGACACTACGTTCGTAACCAGCAACAAGGCGCGCGAGCGCCAACGTCATGTCGAGCGTATGCTGCATGTCATGGTAGGTCGTGTCACAGCCCTTGTAGCCAGGATAACGACCGGTAAAAAGGCGTTCGAAATCGTAGAACGCCAACCAGAGTTTGTCGAACGATGTGCCGGGAAAAGTCTGGAAGAATAAATCGTGTACAGCATCTCTTACCGCGGCAGGATTGCTGACCTGCACGGTATTGGTGACGTCGTAGTCGTTACGGCGATCCTGAGACATTGTGCTCCCACTTTTTTTCTTTCCATGATACATGGTGGGTCCGTTGCGCACAGTTAGAAAACTCGCAATATGTTATGTCGGTTTTCTTTACGCATTGTCAGGTTTCAAACTCGGCGACAACCGGGGCGTGATCCGACGGGCGTTCCCAGGCACGTGGTTCCCTATCCACGTAACTTGCCGTGCAGCGTTCTGCCATGGTCGCGCTGGTCAGAATAAGATCGATGCGCAGGCCGGCATTACGTCTGAATCCGGCCGCTCGATAATCCCACCAGCTGAACGATTTCTCGGGCTGATCAAATTTGCGAAAAACATCCGTCAGGCCAAGATCGAGTATCGCTTTCAGCGCCTGGCGTTCGAGTGGGCTGCAGAGAACCGCGTCACCCCATTTCTCAGGATCGTAAACATCGGCATCGGCCGGAGCGATATTGAAATCACCGAGTACAATGACGTTTTCGTGATGCTGTATTTCTGCCTGCAGAAAGTTCCTGAGTGACGCAAGCCACGCAAGCTTGTAGTCGTACTTGTCGGAGCCGACTTCGGAGCCGTTAGGCACGTAGAGGTCGATCACACGGACGTTGCCAATCGTGCTGGCGAGAATGCGCCGCTGCGGGTCCTCAAAGTCCGGGAAGTCTGTCACCGGGTCGGAGGCCAGGCTCTTGCTGATAACCGCAACGCCGTTGTAGGTCTTTTGTCCACTGGCAATGGAGTGGTAACCCAGCTCCTCCAGGGCCGCGGACGGAAACTTCTCGGTGACCTGCTTGATTTCCTGGAGTACCAGAACGTCGGGTTCATGGGCCCGCAGCCACTCGATAACATGGGGCTGCCGCACGTTCATTGAATTGATGTTCCAGGTTGCGATCTTCACGAAGGCTGAATTCCATTCTGCAGAAGCAGAGCGTCAATCGTTGGCTCGCGGCCCCGAAAGGCAACGTAGGCTTTCATGAAGTCCCGGCTTCCGCCGATTTCGAGAATCTCGTGTCGGAATCGTTGCGCAGTTGCCTGATCGAATATCCCGGCCTCGGCGAAGGCCGCGAACGCGTCGGCCGCAAGGACTTCGGCCCATTTGTAGCTGTAGTATCCGGCCGCATACCCACCAGCGAAAATGTGCGAAAAGGTATGGGGAAAACGGTTGTAATCCGGATGGCGGATCAAGGCCACCTCGTCGCGCACTTCGGCCAGAGTTTCGAGTACACGTGGCTTTTCATGTTTGTGGTACTCGGCATGCAGCCGGAAGTCGAAAAGCCCGAGTTCGAGTTGGCGGATCATCGCGAGCGCGGCGCCGGCGTGGCGGCTGGCATCGAGCTTGTCGAATAGCTCGCGCGGCAGCGGCTCGCCACTCTCTGCGTGTGACGAGCAGTGGGTTAATACGCGATAGCTCCAGGCAAAGTTTTCCATGAACTGGCTGGGCAGCTCCACCGCATCCCATGGAACGCCGTTAATGCCGGAGATGCTGGGAAAACCGATTCGCGTCAGCAGATGATGCAACATGTGTCCGAACTCGTGGAACAGTGTTACGACGTCATCGTGTGTCAGCAGTGATCGGCCGTCTTCGTTGGGCGGCGGGAAATTGCAGACCAGGAAGCCGACGGGCAGGTCGAGCGTTCCGTTAAGCTGCTGACGGCCTATGCATTCGTCAATCCATGCGCCAGCGCGCTTGCCGCTGCGTGCGAACAGGTCGGTATAAAATCCACCCAGTATCGCACCGCCGGAGTCGCGGACCGAAAAATAACGTACGTCCTGATGCCAGGTTTCGACGCCGTCATCGGCCGATAATTCAACGTCATATAGTTTCGTGGCAAGTGCAAACAGACCGTTAACGACAGTATCGGCGGGAAAGTACTGGCGAAGCTCTTCGTTGGAAATCGAAAATTCCGACTGCTTGTATTTTTCCAGCCAGAAAGTGACGTCCCAGGGTTCGAGCGTGATCCCGGCGAAGGCCGACAAGGTTGTGTATTCCTGCTCGGCGGCGCTGTGCGAGTGTGCCGCAAGCTCCCGCAGGAACTCGATAACCTGCTCCGGAGAATCGGCCATCTTGGTGGCCAGCGAGTAGTGGGCATAGGTCGGAAAGCCGACAAGATTCGCCGCCTCGTGACGCAGCGCAAGAATCTTCTCGATGTTGGCACTGTTGTCCCATTCCTGATTCTCGCCCTGATCCGATCCACGCGTTACCCAGCCGCGGTAGAACGTCTCTCGAAGGCCGCGGTTGTCGGCGTGCTTCAAGACAGCATCGTAGGTAGGGTAGTCAAGCGACAGCAGCCAGCCGTCGAGTGCTTTGAGCGCAGCGTCCTCGGCGGCCCTGTTGATGGCCTGCTGTGGCAGTCCGGCCAGCTCGTCGATGTCGGTTACGTGCAAATTCCACGCGTCCGATGCGTCCTGGAGGTTGTGCTCGAAGTTCGCTTGCGTTGCCGCGAGTTCCTGCATGATTGCCTTGAAACGTTTCTTGGCGTCTTTCTCGAGGTCGACACCAGCCAGGTGGAAGTCGCGCAACGCATGCTCGACGGCGCTGCGACTCGCCCGGGCAGCATCGTCAGGCAGTCTCTTTTCGACCTCTGCATAAGCGCGCTGCAGGTGTTCGTTCTGCGATATTTCAGTGCCATGCTCGGTCAGTAATGGCAGCGCCTGGTTATAGGCCTCACGCCAATCCGTTGATCCAAGTACACTTTGCAGGTGCCTGACAGGGGACCAGATGCGCCCCAGCGTATGTTCCATCTGTTCGATGGGACTGATCAGCGAATCGATGTCGGGCTGAATATTGGTATCGAGTAACTCATCGAGCCGCGCTCGATGATCGGCGATGACCCTTTCAATTGCGGGGACGACGTGCTCCGGCTTGATATCGTCAAAACGGGGCAGCGATGAAGTGTCGAGCAGCGGGTTATTCATAAAGCGGGTTGATATCTATTTTCTGGCGCACGATATTAGCACGGGCCACCCTTGGTGCAGCGCGAACAAATTGACTTAATGATGGAGAAAAATGTGACGGACAAATTCGACCTCCTCGTGATCGGGGGTGGCAGCGGCGGACTCGCGCACGCACAGCGTGCGGCTGAATACGGAGCGAATGCGGCAGTCGTCGAGTATGGTCCGCTCGGCGGGACCTGTGTCAATGTCGGGTGCGTGCCGAAGAAAATCATGTGGTACTCGGCGCACCATGCGCACCAGCTGCAACACGCCCCGGACTACGGCTTCGATATTGTCGTCAAGGGCCATGACTGGGGCGCGCTCAAGTCGCGCCGCGATGCCTATATCAAACGATTGAACGGAATTTACGGTAATAACCTCGACAAGCGCGGCGTGGCTCATATTCAGGGTGGCGCCCGGTTCGTTGATGCACATACGGTTGAAGTCGCGGGCCGCAAGTACCAGGCAGAGCGTATTGCGATTGCCACGGGCGGCAGGCCGATCGTGCCGGACATTGCCGGGGCCGAGCTGGGCATTACGTCGGACGGTTTCTTCGAACTTGAAGAGCGGCCGCAGCGGGTGTTGGTTGTGGGCAGCGGCTATATATCAGTGGAACTCTCGGGTGTTCTCAACGCCCTGGGCAGCCAGACACAGGTTGTTGTTCGTAAACAAAGCGTCTTGCGCAGCTTCGACAAGATGTTGAGCACCGAGTTGATGGAGGTCATGCGGAAGAGCGGTATTGCCCTCGACACCGGCGTGATCCCGGAGAGGGTGGAGAACACCAATGACGGAATCGTTCTGCAGGCGGCGGACGGGCGCTCTTTTGGACCTGTCGATTGCCTGATCTGGGCGGTAGGACGTTCGCCGAACACAGAAACGCTGGAGGCGGTCAACGCCGGCGTACATATGGATGATAAGGGGTTCATTCCCACAGACGAGTACCAGCAAACCAACGTGGACAATATCTTCGCACTGGGCGACGTCACTGGTCGTGATGCGCTGACACCCGTGGCAATCGCCGCGGGACGTCGACTCGCTGATCGTCTGTATGGCGGTATGGTGGGGCGACACCTCGAGTATCACCTGATCCCGACCGTGATTTTCAGTCATCCGACCATCGGCACCGTCGGCATGACCGAAGACGACGCGCGCGCCGAGTTCGGGGACGACGTGAAGGTCTACACGTCAGGATTCATCGGCATGTACTACGCCCTGGGCGAAGACAAGCAGCGGTCGACTATGAAGTTGATCACAACCGGTGCCGACGAACGCGTCATAGGTTGCCATGTCATCGGCGAAGGCGCCGACGAGATGATGCAGGGTTTTGCGGTGGCAATGCGTATGGGAGCGACCAAAGCTGATTTCGACGACACCGTCGCTATCCATCCCACCAGCGCCGAAGAACTCGTAACTATGCGTTGATAGTCATTTGCTTCAGGACCTGGGCCGTATCCGGGCGCACGCCCCGCCAGATACGAAATGATTCCGCCGCTTGTTCAACCAGCATGCCCCAGCCCATTATGGATCGCGCTGCGCCTTGTTCGCGTGCCCAGATACTAAACGGCGTCGGCTTCAATCCGTAGGAAAGATCGTAACAAACGGTTTGTTTCGATACGGCGGCGGCAGGATAAGGCGGTGCTTCGCCGCGCAGGCCGGCAGACGTTGCGTTAATAATCAGGTCGTAGTTTTCGCTGACGGGAATGACATTGAAGCGACAAGCGGTCACGGGCCCGGAGCGAGAAAAGTGATCGGCAAGCGCCTGTGCCTTGCCCAGGGTGCGGTTGGCGATGCGCAGCGAGGTAGGCTGCATTTCGAGCAGCGGCCCTATGATGCCGCGGGTAGCGCCGCCCGCGCCAAGAACCAGGATATTGGCGCCTTCCAGGGCAAGTTCGAGATTCACAACGAGGTCGCGAAGCAAGCCGAATCCGTCGGTATTGTCGCCGAGGATTTCACCCTCCTTGAACGTGAGCGTGTTGACGGCCCCGGCCGTGCTGGCGCGCTCGCTCAGGTGGTCCACGAGCCGGGTGACCTCACCCTTGTGCGGTACGGTGATGTTGAGTCCCTTGCCGCCGGTGCGCTGAAACTGGCGCACGGCCGTCTCCAGCTTTTCCGGAGAGACCTGCAGCAATTCATACTGCAGCTCCTGGCCGGTCTGTATGGCAAACAGGCGATGTATCACGGGCGACCGGCTATGAGAGATCGGGTATCCCATGACTCCGTAGCGATCCACGGACATTAGTTCTCCTCCGATAGCCAGCGGGCTGCTTCAACCGCGAAATACGTGAGAATCGCATTGGCGCCTGCCCGCTTGATGCCAAGCAGCGCCTCGAGCACTGTCGCACGCTCGTCGAGCCAGCCGTTCGCCGCGGCCGCCTTGAGCATCGCATACTCGCCGCTGACCTGGTAGGCGAAGGTTGGCACCTGGTAGGTGTCTTTGACGCGGCGGACGATATCAAGGTAGGGCAATGCCGGCTTTACCATGACAAAGTCAGCGCCTTCCTGAAGATCGAGAGCGACCTCGCGCAGCGCTTCGTCACTGTTTGACGGCGCTACCTGGTAGGTTGATTTGTCGCCACCGCCGAGGTTCTTGGCCGAACCCACCGCGTCCCGGAATGGCCCGTAAAATGCCGACGCAAACTTGGCAGCGTAGGCGAGAATTACCGTATTGACATGACCGTTTTCTTCAAGAGCGTGGCGCATTGCGCCGACGCGCCCGTCCATCATATCTGAGGGCGCAACGATATCGACCCCGGCGGCGGCGTGCGACAGCGTCTGCTTTACGAGCATGGCAACTGTTACGTCATTCAGCACGTAGCCGCTGTCATCGATGATGCCATCCTGACCGTGGGTCGTGTAGGGATCCAGCGCGACGTCGGTCATGACCGCAAGATCAGGCAGCGCTTTCTTGATTGCGCGCACGGCGTGCTGTACGAGCCCATCGGGGTTGGCACACTCCGATCCATCCAGCGTTTTGAGGTCTGCGTCAATGACCGGGAACA